>Ga0209188_1000088_pt1 | contig 104204 bp, 84 predicted proteins | sample C_130625_EF_Meta_FD_187307 | JGI IMG/M metagenome (GOLD analysis project Ga0209188, IMG submission 187307) | Freshwater microbial communities from Lake Croche, Canada to study carbon cycling - C_130625_EF_MetaG (SPAdes) (version 2) | ecosystem: Environmental > Aquatic > Freshwater > Lake...
GGCGCGCATCTTCCTGCTGCAGTACATGCCATCACTTATGCAATTAATGCAGCCTTAGGTAACATTGGATCTACCGTTGATTTCTTGGAAGTTACTGAAAGTAAGGCAAAATCAATTGAAGATATTTCTAAGGATATTACGGCTGGCTCCGTAAAGACACTTGTGATTCTTGGAGGTAATCCTGTTTACAATGCTCCTGCAGATTTAAATTGGGCGGAAGCTCAAAAATCAGTAAGTGAAGTTATTCGTTTAGGTTACCGCTTAGATGAAACTGCTGCACATGCTTCCGTTAATATTTCTGAAGCTCATTATTTAGAATCTTGGGGTGATGCTCGCACAATCGATGGAACGATTGCAGCAATACAGCCAATGATTAATCCACTCTTTGGTGGTTTAACAGAAATCGAAGTACTTGCGCGTATTTTAGGAGTTGGTAAAACAGATCCTCATCTTTTAGTTCAAGTAACGATCGGACTATTAACAGATGGATCTACAACTGCCTTTGATCGTTTCTTACACGATGGGCTTTTATCTGATTCTTCCTATCCTAAAGTACCTGTTGAATACAACGGTCAGGCTCTTGGTAATCTCGTAAATAAGTCTCCTAAGCATATTGCTTTATCTAAAGATAATTTAGAGGTCCGTTTTACCAGTGATATCAAAGTAGACGATGGACGCTTTGCGAATAACGGTTGGTTACAAGAGTGTCCTGACCCAATCACGAAAATAGCGTGGGACAATGCAATTTGGGTAAGTCCTCGTTTAGCTAAAGAACTTGGTATTACTTCAAAAGGATCACTGCTACAAATTACCCGTGATGAAACAGAAGTGTTCGAAAAGGGTAAGCAGATGGCAGAGATCGCAGAAATTACTCTCGATGGCCGTAAGATTCGTGGTCCCTTACATATTCAGCCAGGGCTTTCTAACTACACACTCATTATTCCTGTTGGCCACGGCAGAACAGTAGCTGGTAGAGTAGGAGATAACATTGGCTTTAACGCATATCCTCTGCGTTCATCTCAATCTATGGCGTTTGCATCTGGTGCTACACTCGTACTTACGGGTAAACGTCATGAACTAGCTAATGTTCAAAATCATTGGTCTATGGAAGGCCGAGATTTAGTACGTGAAGCTAATCTTAGCGAGTATCATGAGAATCCAGCCTTCGTAAAAGAAGTAGGTATGGAATCAGAATCACCTTCAGATATAGGTAAAGAAGGTGAAAAGATGACGCTTGCTCAGCGTAATTCTCTCATACCTCGTGGCAATTCACTTTACGAAACGCCAAAATTTGATGGAGCCCATCAATGGGGAATGAGTATAGATTTGAACACCTGTATTGGCTGTAACGCCTGTGTAGTTGCATGTCAGTCTGAGAACAATATTCCAATTGTAGGCCGTGATCAAACAATCCGCGGTCGATCCATGCATTGGATACGTTTAGATCGTTACTACTCTGATGGAAAGTTAGATGGCGGTTTATTCGGCGGTGATGGTAACCGTGAAATTCCTGAAGATCCTCAAGTGTCCCTGCAGCCGATAGGTTGTATGCACTGTGAACTTGCCCCGTGCGAAATGGTGTGCCCTGTAAATGCTACGGTCCATGACGACGAAGGATTAAATGTAATGGCTTATAATCGTTGCATAGGAACACGTTACTGCGCAAATAATTGCCCTTACAAAGTACGTCGTTTCAATTACTTTGATTGGAATGATAAGAAATTAGACAGTCTTTACATGGGACCACTCGGTGAGCATGGCATGCCCGAGCTTGTAAGTATGGCGAAAAATCCTGAAGTCACTATCCGTATGCGCGGTGTGATGGAAAAATGTACTTACTGCGTGCAACGCATTGAAAACGGAAAAATTCAATGGAAGGTTCAAGCAACACGTGAAGGTCGTCCAGGGGACGTAGTTGTGCCTGATGGCCATATTAGAACAGCTTGCCAACAAGTCTGTCCTACAGAATCTATAGTTTTCGGAAATCTGCTAGATCCTAATAGTGCAGTGTCTATCGCAAAATCTCGTGAGCAAGATTATGCACTCCTAGGATACTTGAATATACGTCCTCGTACGACTTATCTTGCACGTTTACGTAACCCAAATCCACGTATGCCTGATTACAATTCACTTCCGCTTAGCCGTATTGAACACAACAGCAAGAGCGAGGCTGGTATAGGTGCTCCTGAGAAATCAGATTCATCAACAGAAAAAAAGGAAAGTAAGAGCTAATGGCACACGCAACTGAACATTCTGCACCAGCGATTTTAAGTGAGGTTAATCCAACTTCACTGCCACGTGCAAAAATGGTCGATAACGACCGTGACTTTGCATGGATCACAAATAAAATTTGTGGTATCATAGAAGGTACTACACCTGCTTGGTGGTGGTGGTGCTTTGCTATCGCTTGCTTTATTGCCTGCTTCACTGTCGCAGGTATTATTTATGTTGTAGCAACTGGCGTAGGTGTTTGGGGGCATAGAAGTCCAGTTAATTGGAGCTGGCCAATTGTTAACTTCGTTTTCTGGATCGGTATTGGTCATGCAGGTACCCTAATTTCAGCTATTTTGTGTCTACTACGTCAAAAATGGCGTACCTCAATTAATCGTGCAGCCGAGGCGATGACCATTTTCGCTGTAGTATGTGCAGGCATATTTCCTGTATTTCATATTGGTCGTGTTTGGTATGCTTGGTTTCTTTTTCCTATACCAAATTATAACGTAATATGGCCACAGTTTCGTTCACCTTTAGAATGGGACGTTTTTGCAGTATCTACGTATGGTACCGTATCTGTATTATTTTGGTATGTTGGACTCTTGCCTGATTTAGCAACATTACGTGACCGTTTTGCGTTAGCAGGACGTGAAACACGTTCTAAAATATATGGTTTTTTTGCTTTAGGATGGCGCAGTTCCGCTCGTGCTTGGAGCCACTATGAAATGGCTTACCTTATTTTAGCTGGTATTGCTACACCCCTCGTTTTATCAGTACATACGATCGTTTCCTTCGATTTCGCTGTATCCTTGATACCAGGCTGGCACACCACAATTTTCCCTCCCTATTTCGTAGCAGGCGCTATCTTTTCTGGATTCGGCATGGTGCTGACCTTAATGTTGCCATTACGTGCTATATACAAGCTCGAGGATCTTATTACACAGTATCACATCGATTGTATGTGTAAAATTACTTTAGCTACAGGTACAATGGTAGGATACGCTTATGCTATGGAATTCTTTATAGCATGGTACAGTGGTAACCCCTATGAAGGATTTACATTCATTAATCGTGCATTTGGACCCTATGCTTGGGCCTATTGGATAATGATTAGTTGTAATGTAATCACTCCACAATTCTTCTGGTTTAAAGCTGTAAGGAAAAATACAACCTTTGTTTGGGTATTATCACTATTCGTAAACTTGGGTATGTGGTTCGAGCGTTTCGTCATTATCTGTACATCGCTAACCCGTGATTTTCTTCCCTCAAGTTGGGGCTATTTATCGCCAACTGTTGTTGATATATTTACATTTTTTGGAACGTTCGGTGTATTCTCAATCTTGTTCCTCTTATTCATCCGCTTCCTCCCGCTGATGGCTATGGCAGAAATTAAGGGAGTAACTCCTCAGGCCGACGCTTTTAGCGGCCATAACCCACACGCTTGACCATGGCTGAACAACCCTACGGTCTAATTGCTCGTTTCAACACTCCTGGTGATTTATACCATGCTGCTGAAAAAGTGCGCGATGCTGGCTATAAAAACTGGGACTGCTTAACTCCTATGCCTATTCACGGCTTAGACTCTGCGATGGGCGTTAAACGCTCAATTGTTCCTCGTTTCTCTTTAGCTGGTGGAATAACCGGTTTTTGTACAGGCATGTCCATGATTTGGTGGATGAATGCCGTTGATTATAAGTTGGTTGTAGGAGGTAAACCTTTATTCAGTCCTTTATCCGCGTTTCCTGTCTCATACGAGCTTACTATTCTTTTCACTGCTTTTGCCACTATCGGTGGAATGTTCTTCTTAAATGGTCTTACTCAACTCTACCATCCTGTTTTGAAATTCGATAAGATACATAGAGCTACAAATGATTCTTTTTTTATCGTTATTGAAACTAGCGATCCACATTACAATTCAACAAATACTCGCTCCCTCCTTGCCGAGGTAGGCGGTCTTGAAATCGCTGAACTCGAAGCCTGAGCACCATGCGTAACGTATACTTAATTACAGCTTTTTTGGTTATACTCACTATTTCTATTCTTGGATTTAGAGGGGCGTATTTCACGCAGTCCCCTTTCGATGTATTTCCCGATACTTTATTTCCTGGTATGAAGTACACTGCTAAGGTACGCACTCAGGGAGGCTTTGCTTTTTTTGCTGACGGCCGTGCAGATCGCTTACCACCCGCTGGCGCCGTGGCCAATAGTCAACCTTTTAAAGCCGATGATGCAGCTCTCTACTTTGGTAAAAACCCAGATGGATCATGGTTGCGTGGCTATCCAGCAGCCATAAAAGTAGATTTAGCTTTTGTTCAACGCGGCCGTGAACGTTATACGATTTACTGTTCGCCTTGTCATGGAAACGTAGGTGATGGTAATGGTATTACAAAACGTTATGGAATGGGTGCTACACCTAGCTACCATGATGACCGTATACGTCATTTGCCTGAAGGTGATATTTTTGATGTAATCACCAATGGTGTAGGTCCTGCATACCAAATGTATGGCTACGCCGATAAGATTGAACCCAAAGATCGTTGGGCAATTATTTCTTACGTAAGATCCTTACAGCGTGCTCAACTTGGAACAGTCAATGATGTGCCAGAGCAAATCAAAATGGAGCTAGTAACCAAATGAGTAACTCCGTGGATACGTCAACCCATTCCGCAGGGGCTCCCGCTTCTGGTAAAGCACTCACTATAGGAATAGCGGGTATAGCAATTACACTATTGGGTCTCTTAGTTTCGCCTCTGCACATTGTAGCGACTAGCTGGCTTGTGGGCATATCCTATTGGTGTGCTATCGCTATTGGCTTTTTACTCCTAACATTAATTCATCATATTTTTGATGCCCAGTGGACTACTGTAATCCGTCGTCAATTTGAACATGCTTTAAGTGCTTTCAAATGGCTCGCTCTTTTGTTCTTACCGTTACTTCTTGTCACATGGTTCGGAGCTAAAGACACAATTTGGCCTTGGATGAACCCATCCCATATTTTAGAGGGTGAGGGCAAGACTGTTGCTAAAGATATTATTTACTTAAAAAAATCGTCTTTTTTAAGTGTAAACGCTTTTACGATTTTCACAGTTATTTTCTTTATTGTTTGGATGTGGTTATCTGCTCGTTTACGCAAAGCCTCCTTTAGTCAGGACAAAGATGGTAGCTCATCGTGGACTACAATGAACCGCATGACAGCCGCGTTTGGTATACCATTAGTAGCACTTACACTTACGTTTGCAGCAGTATACTGGTTAAAGAGTTTAGAGTATCACTGGTTCTCAACGATGTACGGAGTATGGTATTTCGCCAATTGTATGCGCGGAGCTTACTCCTGCACTATCTTAATCATGCTGTGGCTCTATAACCGAGGAGATTATAAAGGTATTCTTCACAACGATCATTGGCACAGTGTTGGTAAGATGGCGTTCGCGTTTACCGTTTTCTGGGGTTATATCAGCTTTTCTCAGTACTTTCTGATTTGGAATGCTAATGTTCCAGAAGAAACATTTTGGTATAATTTACGTGAATACGGTGACTGGTGGGGTATCGGTATGATTCTTGTTTTTGGTCACTTCCTACTTCCTTTTATACTTCTGCTCTCCTATTCAAGAAAAGTTAGCAAAGTTCCACTCGCTCGCATAGCGGTATGGATTCTAGCAGTTATTTTTATCGATCTATGTTGGAATATTTTACCCGCTGTTAAAGACAGTCTTGGCAACCCACTTCCATTTTTCTCACTAGGGCTCGTTTGGGCACTTTCATCTACAGTAGGTATTGGTGGTATCTGTGTCTGGTCCTATTTAAACAGTTTCGCTACGACCAAACTAATTCCTATCCGCGATCCTCGTATTACTGAATCTCTGACTTTCCATGAGTGATTCAACACCAATCCCTCCACGTCCCGTTTCTTGGTCAGCAATCCTCGTTGTTGCCCTTGGACTTTCTCTTTTTCTTATCTTAGCACGATGGGTTTACCTTAATCATTTACCTGCAGAGCCGCAAAATGTTGCTCCTGAAAAATTGGCTGCTGAGCTTGCATGGAAGGGAACCCATGAGTCACGAGTTAAATATTTAAATGACTTAAGAGCCAAACAGGCTAACCAGAGTGCTACATACGAATGGATTGATAAGTCAAAAGGTACAGTTCAACTACCTATCGAGCGCGCAGTAGAACTCTACATAAACGAAACGAACGCTTCAAATTCCTCGAAATGACATTTGCATCGATATCACCAAGCGCTGATTTAGCCGACCAATCACCGGCCGAGTCCACAGGGCGCGCTCCTTTGCTTTATCTATTAGGATCCTCCATCCTGTGGCTCGTCGTGAGTGGAATATTAAGCCTAATAACTTCAATTCAGCTGCACACGCCTAATTTTTTAGCTGATTGTCCTATTACCACCTATGGCCGTGTTCGTGCTATGGCTGAAACTTCATTTATTTATGGTTGGATAGGTAATGTAGGGTTGGGTCTAGCACTTTGGATTTTAGGTCGTCTTTCCGGTGAAAAGATGCGTGGAGCTAACTGGGTAATTGTTGGAGCCCTTTTTTGGAACTTAGGCGTGACGTTAGCTATAGGTGGTCTTGCTCTAGGTAATTTAACCTCCATTCCCATGTATCAGATACCCGGATATGTGCAGCCCATCTTTTTCTTTGCTTATGGAGCTATCGCTATTGCTGGACTTCTATCTTGGACAGGACGTCGGCGTGAAATGATGTTCGCATCTCAGTGGTACGCTATTGCAGCACTTTTCCTTTTCCCTTGGCTTTTTTCTATCGCTTATATCATGCTTCAATATGCTCCCGTACGAGGTGTGTTACAGGCAGTTGTTGGTGGTTGGTATGGTCAGGGTATTTGGACACTCTGGATCGCACCTTTGGCGCTTTGTTCGGCTTACTATATTGTGCCTCGGATAAGTGGTAAGCTACTTCCTGCCTATGATACAGCAGCACTAGGTTTTTGGACATTGCTTGTCGTTGGAGGATGGACTGGTGCGCGTCATTTAATAGGTGGACCTATTCCAGCTTGGGTTTCTTCTGTAGCCATTGTCACAACTATAACCCTTGTATTTCATTACATAGTAGTATTTCTCAATTTACGTCCCGCTCTCAAAGGTGGGTCGCTCAGTATATCTTTCATTGCAATAGGAGTTATTTGTTATGTCGCTGGCGGTTTTGTCGATGGTCTAACATCGCTTCGTCCTTATGCAGTAATTACACAATTCACTGTTTATGAGGATGCGCAACGCGAGCTAGCTTTATTTGGTGGTGCATCAATGATGTTTTTCGGTGCTCTTTATTTTGCAGTACCTCGTTTAACGGGTTCTTCCTGGTCATCAGGTGCCTTAATTAAAGGCCAACTCTTTCTATCGGCACTCGGTATTTTAATCACAGTACTTAGTTTAGCAGCAGCTGGACTCTTACAAGGTGATGCCTTAGCTGACGCAAAAGTAAACTTTTCAACAATCGCAACTCAAATGAAGCCCTATCTCTTAGTCGCTTCAGTTGGTCGTCTCATTATTCTCTTTAGTAGTCTTTTATTAGCATTAAATTTCTTTAAAACGATCATTACTCATTTTATACTAAACAAACTATTTAGTTCGAAGGAAGGAGCCATAGCCTCATGAAGAACGGTTCTTTATTCTTTTTAGGTTTAGCTGCTGCGCTTGGCCTGTCTTGGGTCGGCATAGTAGTTTCATCCCATGCACAAATAGGCTCTTTAGTAGCTTATTATGACGACTCTGATAGCACTGCTTATCCCACGCGTACTCCAGGATTAGCTGCTGAGGGAGCATTAGTTTACAAGGATTTGGGTTGTGCCACATGCCATACCCAACAAGTACGCAGACCAGGTTTTGGCTCAGATCAGGATCGTGGTTGGGGCGATCGTCAAAGTGTAGCACGTGATTATATTTATCAAACTTCTGTGCAATTGGGTGAATCTCGCTTAGGTCAAGATTTAACTAACTTAGCTGGTCGCAAACCAAGTGCACCAGATCAGGATGATTTAATGGCAATGCTATACGTAGGCCAAGGAGCTATGCCAGCATACAAATTTCTCTTTGAAACACATAAGATTCAAGGAGAAGCTTCAACAGATGCGTTGCAGTTGAGGGGTAATCTAAAACCTAAATCCGGTTTCGAGGTCATTCCTACACGCCGCGCGAAAGAGCTAGTTTCCTATTTGCTAAGCTTAAATACGGTTTACGATTATCCAGAAGCACATCCCGTTGCTGGTGCTAAAGAATAAGGCGAAAAATGAATAATTCTTCACAAAATGATCCACGTTTTGAGCGCGCATCTCAGGATGACGCTCACATTTTAGATGCGCATGAACAAGCGCTCGAAGTAGAAAAAAAAGATGACGGTAACTACAACCTACGTCCTCTGTTAATGTTGTTTTTACTCAGTAGTTTCGTACTTTTCTCGGCTACTTATGTTAATCGCTACTCGGGTCATTATAATCCAACCATTTATAATGAGACTGCTTTGCCTCACTCGGGGGGAGAGACCGTTGTTAAAGTTGATCCTGTTGCTGCTGGAAAAAAATTATACAATTCAGCGGGAGCTTGCTACAGCTGCCATCAGACTAACGGACTAGGTATTGCAGGTGTATATCCTGTTTTAGCAGCATCTGATTGGGTCAATGGATCCGAGGAGCGTATTGTTCGTATTTTAATACATGGGTTAAAAGGGCAGGTTACTGTAAGCGGCGTTTCTTATCCAGGTGCTGCAGCTATGCCTGCTTTCGGAACAACTGGTTATAATTGGACTGATGAAAAAATCGCTAATGTATTAACCTACGTAAGACAAGAGTGGGGCAACAAAGCACCCGCTATCACTGCCGATACAGTAGCTCGTATTCGTTCTGCAGTAGGAGATCGTAAAGAATGGTCCTCTGCTGAGCTTTTAAGTATTAAGTAAATTTTATTACTTTAAAACCCAGAGCCCTTAAGCTCTGGGTTTTTTTATGGTGTCATAATGGCTCCACAAAAAAATAGATTCATTATCGCTTTTATTTTTTAATCATTTAATAAATATTAAAAGTAATATTCTTAATCGGAATCCTTCTTATGCTAAAATATACGTTATTCCTAGTCGCGCTTCTGGCGCCAACTTTGTACGCACAAAGTAGTAATACTTCAACCGCGCGTCCCAATGTGCTTTTTATCGCTGTAGATGATCTACGTCCTGAACTGGGATGCTACGGTAAAGATTATATGAAAACGCCTAACATCGATGCGTTAGCTAAGACTGGAATGGTATTTGAACATGCTTATTGTCAACAAGCCGTATGTTCCCCTTCGCGCTCAAGTTTATTAACCGGAACCCGTCCTGATACGACTCAAGTATGGGATTTATTTACTCATTTTCGTACTGCTTTACCTAATGTAGTGACAGTGCAGCAAAATTTCATGAATCAGGGCTATTTTGTTCAAGGTATGGGAAAGATATTTCATGGTGGCTATAACGATCCTGCTTCTTGGACTGTACCTTGGGTCACTCCTGCTGCGCCTATCTATGTCGCCGCTGAAAGCCTTCGTGTTAGTCCGCTTAAGACAGAGGCAGAACCGGATGATACGGTTAAACAGACTATGGACAAAGAACATCCTAAGAAGAAGAAAAAGAAAGCACTTGCTAGTGATGAAGATGGTCCTGGTACGCGTGGACCTGCTTTCGAGCATGCTAATGTTCCAGATAATACCTATCAAGACGGTAAGGTTGCAGATCTTGCTATCGAAACACTCAATCAATTAAAAAATAAGAAAGAACCTTTCTTTTTGGCAGTAGGTTTCATTAAGCCTCACTTACCTTGGGTTGCTCCACAAAAGTATTGGGATATGTATGACGAATCAAAAATTACACTAGCTCCTAATCCATTCTTAGCCAAAGACTCTCCAAGCTATGCAGTAAATCCTAACGACGGAGAAATCCGTCACTACCATGGTATTCCTGCCTCAGGACCGTTTTCAGATGATTTAGCGCGTCAACTCAAGCACGCTTACTATGCAGGTGTAAGTTACACCGATGCTCAAGTAGGGCGTGTTATGGCAGAACTTGATCGTCTAGGACTACGTGATAACACTATCATAGTATTATGGGGCGATCATGGTTGGAAATTAGGAGAGCATAGTGGATGGGGTAAACATACAAATGTAGAAAATGATACTAATGCACCTTTAATTTTATCTGCCCCAAATATGAAAGCTAAGGGAACTCATTCAACTGCACTCGTTGAATTTGTTGATATTTATCCTACACTTTCTGATTTAGCTGGATTATCGATACCATCAACTGTTGAGGGTCTAAGTTTTAAACCACTCTTAGATAATCCTAACTTGCCGTGGAAGAAAGCTGCTTTTAGCCAATACCCGCGTGCTACCGGAAAAACGGGAGCTGGTGCTCTTATGGGTTACTCTATGCGTACAGCTCGCTACCGCTTTACTGTATGGGTTGGTCGTAAAGATCACTCTAAAGTCGACGCAATTGAGCTCTATGATCATGAGACTGATCCTCAGGAAAATGTTAACATTGCTAATCTTCCTGAAAATAAAGCTCTTGTTGCTGATCTTATGCTAGAATGGAAAGCGGGATGGCGCAGTGCTATGCCACAGTCGTGATAAGTTTTATAGTTTAAATAATTGAAGCCGAGCTGGTTTAATTACCACTCGGCTTTTTGCTTCATGATAACTTAATGTAAGATGTGATAAGGTGTAAGGCATGAAGAAAAAGATAAAACACCACCTTTTTAAAACACTTACTTTATTAGGTTCAGTTATCGCATCTACAGTATTAGCGCAGCCCGTCCCTCCTGCAGCTCCTGCTCCTTTACCAATAACAGCTGGAACGTTTGGTCAGATATTAAGTGGTGCCTCTGTAGCTCAACAACTAGGAGCGAGTGCTGGATTATCTGACTTTGTTTTAGCCGAAAATCCTCAAACAGGACTTGGACCTATATTTAACGATTCCTCGTGTATTGCATGCCACGGGAATCCGTCTTCAGGTGGTTCAAGTAGACGCACAGTTACACGATTCGGTCGAATAACTGCTTCTGGGTTTGATCCACTCACATCTCAAGGTGGAACGTTGTTACATGGCCGTGCAATTGCTCCGGCTTTGCAAGAAAAGGTTCCCTCAAACGCAAATGTTACCGCATTAAGACTGGTTACTCCGCTTTATGGAGATGGTCTAATCGAAGCTATACCAGATAGTGTTATCGTTTCTAATGCCGCTTTGACTAAATCTCTTGGAGTGGGAGGACGCGTTGCATGGGTTACAGATATTGCGTCAGGTCAATTAAGAGTCGGAAGGTTTGGTTGGAAAAATCAGCATGCCACCTTACTTAGTTTTAATGCTGATGCTTTGAATAATGAATTGGGAATTACAAATAGGTTATTCCCTAAAGCCGCTGCTCCAAACGGCAACGAAGCTTTACTTGCTCAATATGTTAGTCCTTCAGCTCCTATTGAGGACCAACCTAACTCCAACACAGGATTATCCGAAGTCGATCGTCTCACAAACTATATTAGATTTCTAGCGCCTCCTGCACCAGCGAGTTCTACTGCTAACTCTATAGCAGGGAAAAGTATCTTCAATGCAGTAGGCTGTGCAGCGTGTCACACACCAACGCTTAACACAGGACCTAATTCGATCACTGCTTTAGCAAATCAAAATGTAAATCTTTATTCTGATTTATTACTTCATGATATGGGTAGTGGTGGCGATGGTATAGCTCAAGGAAATGCAGGAACTACCGAGATGAGAACATCTCCTTTATGGGGAATTCGTGTAAGGCAGCTCTTTATGCACGACGGTAGATCTTCTACGCTACAGCAATCTATTTTAGATCATGCAGGTCAAGGGGCTGCCTCTGCACGCGCTTATAGTCGTCTGACACTTACTCAGCAAAATCAGCTAATTGCTTTCTTGAATACGCTGTAATTTATCACTTAGCGATTCCGTGGAATCAAATCGGTATATTTCTTTTTAAATACGAAGAATGGTTTTTCAATAAAGTGAAAGGTGGGCAGAGCAATAATTATGGAAAGAGGTACACAAATAAGTACACCTAAAAGAATTGTATCTAAAGGTAGCTCTAAACTCATATGATGCTGACTAAAGTATTTGATCGTTAGAAAGACAGCAAATCCGTGCATAACATAAATCGAGAAACTTAAATGACCAAGATTGGATAACGATTTATTCAAAAAATCGGGTATCGTGATATTAGCTCTTAGGTAACTTATAATAAAGTATCCCCAAATAATACCCTCAAAACTTGGCCATATTATCCACAATCCTGAATTAGCACCGTTATAAAAACCTCCCCAGCTATTTAGCCAATGAAAACTCAATGCTACGAGTGCGAGCGAAATAATAAAATGGAATGGATTTTTAAAGTACGAAGGATTCTTAATCGACAATACAGTTGCGAGAATACCCAAGGCGAATTCATCTATTCGGCCTGGTAAGGACCAATAAACTAGGTCTCTTACTGATCCTGTTTGCTCAAAATAGAATAGACGTAGAGCCAGAGCTACTAGTATTAGAGCTATTAAATAACGGTATCCAAATCTTATGATGAATTCTGCTAAGAAGGGGAATATTAGATAAAATTGAAATTCAAGACCTACACTCCAAAGTTGGCCAAAATCATTTAAGTTTCCTGCAATATGATTTACCTGCAAGAATGGGAAAATAAGAAGTAAAGAGTCTAAAGCGTTAAATAGATTATAATGTACACTAACAGCTATAGTAACTGCAAAAATATATAGTGGATATATTCTAAAAATACGGGAAATAATAAAATTACCGTAGTGTATACGTTTTTCGTAAGCTATTGTACCAAAAATAAATCCGCTTAAAACAAAGAATAAATCTACTCCCGACGATCCTTGGTTAATAATCTCATTAAAGATTCCAGGAACTACTGCTGCCTGGGGTATAAAATTGTGATAATAATGATACAGTACGACTAAGACAGCTGCTAGAAATCTTAAATGATCAAGTCTTGGGATATAATGTATATTCTTACTTTCGGTCTCAATTGATAATTTAGAATTTAAAAAGTATAAAAATAAGCGGCTTAAAATAAGCGCTACAAAAAATGTGATACAGCCTTGTATTAAGCCTGCTTGAATCGGGTGGTGATGCCATTTAAGAAAAGGGCTTAAGACAGCTATTACAGTTCCCGACCATAGCGCGAAGATAACTGACCATAAGTATGCAAAACGCAACTTTGGGTGATTCTTTGTCTGAGTTGTGATTGCTTTAGCGTTCACAAATTGGAGTAAACATAAATAGGGAAGGGTATCTTTTTGTAAGCTAGTTTATGAGCACTGTCTATACCGTTAATCTACTAAACTAGATTTACATATTTAAACTAGCTCGCTTATTGTATGAGGAGTATTAGGTTCAAACTATACTCTTTTATCATACTTAACTTAATAACCTCTTTTTATGATACACTACACTCGTAGAGACTTTGCTAAATTAGCACTCATGGCAGTTCCAACTGCTAGTTTATTATCCTGTTTAAAAGCGTTTGGTGAGTCTACGGAAACGGTAGCCAAGCCAAATTCGACTATAAACGGTGTACAATTAGGAATTAATGTCCCGTATAGCTTTGGAAATATTTTTATGTCTGGGGATGAGACTTTAGCTCATGTTGTGGAATTAGGTTTAGCATTTGTTGAGTTGAGAGCTCAACCTATAGAACACTTCTTAGGTTGTCCTGTGTACGGTAAGCGTAAGACGTCAGCCGATGAAAATGCTAAAATGCGTGCATGGCGTGAAAGCCTATCAGTTGAAAAAGCCTTAGCCTTTAGGCAAAAATGGGAAGCTGCTGGAGTAACAATTTCTATATTGAAAGTAGATAATATTTATCAGATGTCTGATGCTGAATTAAATTATTTCTTTGCATTGGCTAAGACGGTTGGAGCGAACGCAATCTCCTGCGAAATGGCGATACTTGGTAAAGAAGGTAATGCATCTATAAATGCTAAAGATCTAAAGCGTATAGGTAGTTTTGCTGATCGTCATGAAATGACAGTCGGCTACCATGGTCATACAGCTGTAACTGAAGCTATGTGGGAATCTGGTTTTGAATTGGCTAAGTTTAACGGTGCAAATTTGGATATCGGTCACTTTATTGCTGGCAATAATTATTCACCTGTTGAGTTTATTAAAAAGCATCACGATAAAATTACACATATTCATCTTAAAGATCGTAAATTCCATGACGGTCCAAACACAGAATATGGTAAGGGTGACACTCCCATAACCGAAGTACTTCGCCTTATTCGCGATAATAAATGGCCAATTATGGCAGCTATAGAATTTGAATATAAAGTACCTGAAGGTTCTACACGAATGGCAGAAATAGCCCGTTGCGTTTCTTTTTGTAGGAATGCGCTAGTTTAAATATTCTATATATTAGACATCATACATCATGTTTAGGTGTATGATTTTGTTAGACGAAGTTGTTTACCTATGCGTAGGCACTAGAAGTATTATGAATCTTAAAGCTGCTGTAATTTATGTTTTAGATTCATTTGTAAATGAAATCTAAGCTCCGAGCCTTTTATCTTTAGCAAGATAGTTTTGAACATAATCTTTAATTGCTTGCACAAGTGGTGTAGTTCCAGAGCTGTATCCGCTTTGCTTAAGTTTTTGGGTATTTGCTTGAGTAAAGTATTGATACTTTTCTTTCAAGATATCAGGCATTTCAATAAAATCGATTTGTGGGTTCTTTTCTAATGCTGCAAAGATGGCATGAGTAAGGGATAGCCACGTATTAGCTTCTCCCGAACCTATATTATAGAGACCTGTACTCCCTAAGCCTTTTTCTGCAAAATGCAGTGTCATCGCTACTGCATCTTTAACATAAAGAAAATCTCTTTTCTGTTCACCATCTTTATAGTCTGAATGGTAACTTTTAAACAATTCTACACGGTGTGTTGTATTGATTTGCTGAAACGCTTTGTGAACCACTGAACGCATATCTGCTTTGTGGTCTTCATTTGGTCCAAATATATTAAAGTATTTTAATCCAACAATACGATCTAGCCATCCATTCTTTTTTGCGAAAACATCAAACATTTGTTTTGAATAACCGTACATATTAAGAGGCCTGTACGATTCGATATCTGTATTAGTGTCATCCATGCCATGGCTGCCATCGCCATAGGTCGCTGCTGACGAGGCGTAAATGAAACGAGAACCTTGAGAAAGAGACCACGATGCAAGTTCCTTGGTCACATTAAAATTATTATCTACTAAATATGCTGCATTTCGTTCTGTTGTAGCTGAGCAGGCGCCTAGATGAAATACAGCGGAGAATTTTCCGTAGGTATTAGGGTTATTGTTTAAAGTTGAACGAAAAGTTCCTGCTTCAATATAATCAGAATATTTAAGGGCTGTGAGGTTACGCCATTTTTCGTCTGATCCTAAAAAATCAGTAATAATAATGTTTTTGTATCCGCGCTCGTTTAATGCCCAGATTAAAGCACTGCCGATAAAGCCTGCTCCACCTGTGACAAGTATTTTTCCATCAAGTGCGCTCATGAAAGGGAAAGTTCTTCGGACCTCTTTTTTGCTGCAAGTACAGTTTCTGTAATCAATTCTCTAAAATTACCTTCACTCAGGCGTTTCAGTCCAGCAAACGTTGTTCCGTTAGGCGAGGTTACTTGATCACGTAAAAACTCAGAGGTTTTATTTTCACTTACGAGAAGTTTTGCTGCGCCTAAGAGGGTTTCAACGGCTAGAGTATTTGCCGTATCGGCAGCTAAACCAGCTTTAATTCCTGCATCTCTAAGTGCAGCAGCAAATTCAAAAACGTATGCGGGACCGCTTCCGCTTACTCCCGTTACGGCATCCATTTGGTCTTCACGTACTTCAACTGATTTACCCAGTGCCCCAAGTAATGCATTTAGTGTAATTTCATCTTCAGTACTCAACTGTTTTTTTGAGCACCATCCTGTAATGCCAGCACCTATTTTACCGGGTGTATTTGGCATACACCTAACAATATTGCGTGCTAAAGGAAATGAAGTATCTAGCGTATTGATTCGTTTACCAGCGAGTACAGATACTACAAGCAGGCCTTGGGTTACTTGAGATAAGGTGCTGCCTACTTGGGTTAAGTGTTGAGGTTTGAAAGCCACTACAAGGGTAGAGCTATCTTTGAGTAGATCTTCAACCGAAACGGCTTTTTTAATTCCTGTTTTATCAGACAGTTTTTGAGCTGAATTACCTAAGCCTCCTAAACATTTGATTTTGTCAGTAGAAATGACCGCTTTTGAGATGAGTCCTTCAACCATCGCTTGGGCCATGTTTCCAGCACCTATAAATGCAATTGAATTCATTTACTTAGTTTGTGTGCGCATTGCGTAAGCTTTGAACGTGTTTTTCATTAGCATAGCTACAGTCATTGGACCTACGCCACCGGGAACTGGCGTTATGAGTGAAGCAATAGGGGATACGCTTTGAAAATGAACGTCACCCGTTAGACGAAATCCTGTTTTTTTACTAGGATCAGCCACTCGGTTGATACCTACATCAATTACAACACAGCCTGGTTTAACCATGTCCTGAGTTACGAATTCTGACTTTCCAATTGCAGCAATTAGTACATCTGCTTGTCGCGTTATATTTGGAAGATTTTCAGTACCCGAGTGACAAATCGTAACCGTTGCATTTGCTCCTGCTTTTTTCTGTAAAGCGAGTAATGCAGCAGGTTTCCCCACGATAAGAGAGCGTCCTAATACAACGACATGCTTACCTTTAAGATTCACACCACTACGTTTAAGTAGCTCCATGATTCCTGCAGGTGTGCACGAAATAAATCCTGAGTCATCTTCCTGTGCTATCTTACCTATGTTAATAGGATGAAAACCATCAACATCCTTTTCAGGACTTATCCTCTTAAAAGCAGATTTTTCATCCAGAGGAGAGGGTAAAGGGGACTGTACTAAGATGCCGTCTACAGTAGGGTCTGCATTGAGTTCATCTATTAGAGACTCAAGTTCTTTCTGTGAAATACTAACTGGAGGTAAAATTATTTTACCTGATATTCCTATTTCCTCAGCCGTTTTTTCTTTTTTCCTTACATAAGAAACAGATGCGGGATCTTCTCCGACGCGCACTAAGGCAAGGCAGGGTTTACGACCGCTTATCTGAGCTACCTCTAATTTTAATTCAGAGATAATTTCGGCAGCGATCTTGTTGCCGTCAATTAAGTGCATAAACGCTTATTTGAGTCTTAAACTTTCAACAGATACAACTATGGAATGCGTTCCTACCTCGAGACGAGGAAGGCCATAAACTTGAATTTGATGATCGACATAACTATCAATCTGCTCGGTTTGCATTATTTTTTCCAAATCGAGATATGCAACACGTTCTCCCATACTATCTTGGATTTCCCATGCAAAAATAGACTTACGCAAACCAAAAGTGCTGTGTGTTGATACCATTTTACCTTCAAAATAACGGGGTTGTATTGTTTTGGAATCTATGGATGAAGCGTCCGCTTCTTTTCCTGGAGAAGTTGAAACGGGGACAGGTTTATCGACTAAAGGCATGCCAGTTTGCGGCGCTTGAGTTAGTGAAGGATTACTCGTTTGAATATAACCTACTACATCTCTGCTTAGCTTAACGCGTGTCCACTTTCCGCGTAATCCTGTTATTGAAATTGGATCATTAGCTGTTGCTAGGAATGCAACTGGAGCTTCTTCCTTTGGCTCTAGTCGTAATGCACTGCCTACTTTGGGATTTAACGATTTGGTCAAATCCGCATTTTCTATATAAAGATCTATGGGACCTGTTACTTTAACTGCCATCCATCCTTCAGGCGCGGTTTCACCAGGAGCAGCTGGTTCAGGTTCTGTTCCTGCAGTTACTACGCCAAGTGCTGCAGAGGAGATGTCGGGTTTCGACATAATTGCAGTTGTTTGCATTACAGGTGTTGCCTGCGCAATTCTTGCTGCTAGAATAGTAAGTGATATATAACGTATTAGCTTGGTCATCGTCTTAGGTGTGATTGTCAGAAGATACTGTATGTTCTCCTCGGGGTGTCCTTGGAGATTTAAATAAAGCCTCGATGTCTTTTGTAGAGAGTTGTTTGCCTCCGCGCAATGGGATTCCCTGAAGTCTTACAGATCCAATTTGGTAGCGTCTGAGTCGTTTTACTTCATAGCGGAACACGGTAAAAAGTTGGCGAATTTCTCGTTTCTTGCCGTGGTGCATGTGCACATCAAGTTGTGCGGAAGATTTACTTGGCCCTGCGCCGATTAGCGTGGCTCGTTCTACTTTTAATCGTTCGCCTTCAACTACAACACCGCGAATAAGCTTAGGCAAATGTTCTGCAGGGTAGGGCTCTGATAAACTCACATGATATCGCTTAACGACGTGATTAGAAGGATGCATTAAACGGTTAGCTAATTCTCCATCCGTAGTGAGTATGAGAAGTCCTTCACTATCTTTGTCTAGTCTACCTGCACAGAAAAACCTATACTTTCGTAACTCTTTAGGAAGTACGCTAAAAACGGTTTCTGGATTATAGGGGTCGTCATTTGAGCAAATAAGACCTCTTGGTTTATTTACAGCGAGTGTGATTTTTGGTTGAGCTGTTGAACGTAACGGCTTTCCAGCAACTGTAATTTTATCTATCTCTGGATTAACTTTTTGACCTAGGACAGCAATTTTACCATTAATCCAGACTTCACCTTGAGTGATGAGGGCATCAGCAGCTCGTCTAGAGCAAACTCCGGCATCTGCTATTAATTTTTGCACCCTAATTTCAGAAGAATCCATGACAATTAATAGCACTCAAAAACTCGCTAAGGCGCAAGCTTTGCAAGCGTAAGAGCTTTAATAAAAGCCATTTGCTTGGCGCTTGCCCCAACGCGTTTAAATCTTCTAAATTTTAATTACATGTCTGAAAGACTCTCAACATCAGTATTTACGAAGGACAATCCTTTTCCGGCACATATATCTGAAGCTAAACTTTTGAATAAATCAGGCTCTGCTAAGGAGACTAGGCATTTTGTGGTCGATTTAAATGGCAGTGATTTAACCTACCGATCCGGAGATTCATTAGGCGTCTATCCCAGTAATCGTGATGAAGAAGTCGCTGAATTACTAGCATGCTTAGGTGTACGCGGTGATGAACTGGTAACGGTACCAAAATTAATCTCTTCTATAACAATTCGTGATGCTCTCACCTCGAAGTTAGCTCTAGCGGGGCCAACTTTAAAATTTTTAAATGTACTCGCATCTAAAGTAACGGATTCTAAAGAAAAGGCTGAGCTAGAGGCTTTACTTTTAGAGAGCGCTAAACCCCATACGCTAGCTTATTTAGAAGAACGTGAATTCGTCGATTTATTACTTAGTTTTCCAAGCGCAAAACTTACGCCCCAAGATTTAGTAGATAATATGAGAAAGCTCATGCCCAGGCTCTACTCTATTGCTTCCTCACCCTTAAAAACTCCCACGCAAATTCATCTTACTGTTGCCGTAGTGCGTTACACCACGAATCAAAGAAAACGATATGGTGTTTGTTCTACTTTTTTGGCTGATCGCGTAATACTAAACGATACGGCTATTCCTGTTTTTGTAACTGATTCCCATTTTAAATTACCGGAAGATCGCTCAAAGGACGTAATCATGGTTGGTCCTGGTACAGGCATAGCTCCGTTTAGAGCTTTTACCCAAGAATTAGCTGCTAAGCCAGGACCAGGCAGGGCATGGCTTTTTTTTGGTGATCAACATAGTAAGACAGATTTTCTTTATGAAGAGGAATGGGCCCACTTTCTCTCATCAGGAATTCTTACGCGTCTTGATACTGCTTTTTCGCGTGATCAAGAAAAGAAAGTTTATGTTCAAGATAAAATGCGTGAGTCCTCAAAAGAGTTATGGAATTGGTTGAATAAAGGCGCGTATTTCTATGTCTGCGGAGATGCAAAAAAAATGGCAAAAGATGTAGATCAAGCGCTTCATGAAATCATAGCCAAAGAGGGTTCCTTAAGTCCTGAAGAGGCTATACTTTTTGTTAAACAACTCAAAAAAGATCGTAGATACCAACGCGACGTTTATTGAAGTTGAAGCAATTTAATCCTATCTGCACACTTACTTAACTTTAAAAATTATACATGCTTACATTTAATTCTAGAACTGCTCTTGTTACAGGCGCTGGTAGAGGTATCGGTAAAGCCATTGCAGAAACGCTGGCTAAACATGGTGTTACTGTAATCTGTGTTTCTAAATCAGCTGAGTCTTGCGGGGCTGTTGCAGATGCTATCAATGCATCTGGAGGTAAAGCAAAAGCACTAGCTGTTGATGTAGCACATGGAACTGCCGTAGCAGAGGCATGTGAGACGCTTCTTAAGGAATTTCCTGCAATTGATATTTTAGTAAACAATGCGGGAATCACGCGTGACGGGCTTCTTTTTCGTATGAGTGAAACGGACTGGACCGATGTTATCAGCACTAACTTAACAAGCTGTTTTCACTTTTCTAAACATATCGCAAGGCCAATGACTCGTGCACGATGGGGCCGCATTGTTAATATAGCATCAGTCAGTGGTATTATGGGTAATGCTGGTCAAGCTAACTATTCTGCCGCTAAGGCAGGCATGATAGGTCTAACCAAAACGCTAGCTCGGGAGTTTGCATCGCGTAATGTTACCGTAAATGTAGTCGCTCCTGGCTTTATTAAGACAGATATGACTACAGAATTTGTAAATCAACCCGAAATAGCTTCAAAAATACTTGATAGTGTGCCACTTAAGAAATTCGGAGAGGTAGCTGACATAGCAAATATGACCGCTTATTTGTGCTCAGAAGAGGCAGGCTACATAACAGGACAAGTTTTTGCCGTTGACGGCGGCATGGCTATGTGAAGGCTATTTATTAACAAGATCCCTTTAAAATGGCAGACCAAAAATCAATCGAACAACGCGTCAAAGAGATCATCGTTAACCAATTAAATGTTAACGAGGACCAGATCACACCTACGGCATCATTCCTCAATGATCTAGGCGCAGATTCACTCGATACAGTCGAGTTGATCATGGCTTTTGAAGAGGAATTTAAGGACGAAATTAAGGGAGAAATTCCTGAGTCTGATGCTGAAAAGCTACAAACCGTTGGCCAAGTTATTGATTATATCAAAGCAAAGGCAGGTCAGGTTTGATCAGTATCTACTAGCCATATTCAAATGGCTAGTGTCATGCAGTCACCGCTTTCTAATCGTACGGTTGTTGTTACAGGCCTCGGCGTTGTTACGTCGCTAGGCCATGATGTTGATACATTTTGGGCAAGTTTGCTCGCAGGTAAATGTGGCATAAATCGAGTTACACTTTTTGATCCTTCTCCCTATGCCAGCCATATAGGAGCTGAGGTAAAAAACTGGGATCCAGCAAGCGTAATGGATCCTAAAGAGGTGAGAAGAAATGATCGGTACACCCATTTTGGTTATGGTGCTGCTACACAGGCAGCAAATGACTCGGGCATAGATTTCTCAACAGAGGACGGAGATCGTGTGGGTGTTATGATTGGTTCTGGTATTGGTGGTATGTATACATACGAGTCGCAACTTAAAGTGCTTGCAGAAAAGGGACCGCGTAAAATTTCTCCATTCACAATCCCTGCCTTAATTGTGAATATGTGTTCTGGTTTAGTAGCGATCAAGTATGGAGCAAGAGGGCCTAATTTCGGAGTAGTTTCTGCCTGCGCATCAGGTACGCATGCTTTAGGTGAGGCAGCGCATTGTATACGCAGAGGAGAAGTCGATGTGATGATTGCTGGTGGTGCAGAGGCTGCAATTACTCCTTTTGCGTACGCAAGTTTCTGTGCAATGAAAGCGATGAGTACGCGTAATGAGGATCCGCAAACTGCAAGTCGTCCTTTTGATAAAGGACGTGATGGATTTATAATGGGAGAAGGTGCAGGTGTATTAGTACTCGAATCTCTAGAGCATGCTCAAAAGCGTGGCGCTAGAATATATTGTGAATTTGCTGGTTATGCTGCTACATGTGATGCCCATCACATTACAATGCCAGATCCTGAGGGACGTGGTTTATCGCTCGCTATGCGCAGGGCTTTAGATACCGCACAGGTTAATCCAAACGACGTAGATTATATCAATGCCCACGGAACCTCTACGCCTTATAATGATCGCTTTGAAACACTTGCGATAAAAAAAGTTTTCGCGGACCATGCATCACGAGTAGCTATCAGTTCTACAAAATCAATGACGGGTCATTTACTCGGCGCAGCGGGTGGAATCGAATCTGTCATTGCTGTGAAGACTATACAGACTGGACGGATTGCTCCAACAATCAATCTACATGAGGCAGATCCTGATTGTGATTTGGATTATGTTCCTCATGTCGCAAGGGAATCCAACGTGCATACTGTACTTAGTAATAACCTAGGCTTCGGCGGACAAAATGCTTCTGCCGTATTTAAAGCACTCAAAAGCTAGAGAGGTTTTTCCTCTTCTAGCTTTTAAAATGTGTTTTCAAAAGAAAGCTTAAGCTTTCTGAACTAAACCAGCTTTGAGTGCCTTAACGGATACCCAAATACGCTTGGTGCCTCCATTAGCGAGCCTTACCTTAACCTTTTGAAGGTTAGGACGGAACTTACGACGAGTGATGCTCGTCACGTGAGTGCCGATACCTCCGCTCTTCTTAGTTTGTCCCTTACGGTTGATGATGTTGCCCTTTACGGGGCGACGACCTGTGATTGCGCAGACTCTAGCCATGGTGGTTTCCTGTTGTTAAAAGGTTCAATGTAAAAGTTTGGTTTAGCCTCTGGCAAGGGCAAAGATTACCTTTTTGGACGATTTAAGTACGGGAAGCGTTGAGGATCTGGAATTTAGCTCCTAAATGTGCTGGGTGAATAAGTTGCATTAAAGCGCGTTTTCGAGGGCTAAAACTACCTGCTTCTTTACTAATTTCAGTACTTATCCAATCAGAACAGTATTTTACAAAGAAAGATTCCTGAGTTTGCAGGTTTATCGTCTTAAATTGAGCCTTTTCTAAAACTGTTCTAAGCCAGTCCCAACAGATATGGCAGGTTAAGTCTTGGTCGCTGGGATTATCTAGAAGATTATTGGACTGAGTGTGCTGATAGTAAGCACGTGCCGTTCCTTGAGGGGTTTCCTTTTCTAATACATCCCAACTTTTTCCGTAATCGCAGGCTATGAATAGACCTGTCCAAGGTTGGCTAACGAGACCTTCTAAAAGGCTAGTGGCCATTTCTGGGCTATCAATGTGATAGCCCTCTTCGGCTTCTGCGGGTAAATAATTAGGCAGGACAGAACTTATTTCCACTTCTTTAAGTGTGTTGTTAACGCATGCAACGCCTAATTCTTTCCAGCGACCTTGAGAAAAACGAAATCGCTTAAAAGGTTGTGCATCGAATAGTTCGTTAGAAAATATTATACTTGGGCCAGATAGCTTATAGTGGTCTTTAACCCCTAGGGCTAAAGAGGCTTTAAAGGGGTTTTTAATACCATTTAAAATACCGCCCGAGTTCGACGGGTTATCCTGATTGGGTTCCGCTCCAAGCTCGATAAAGGTGTAATGCGATAACTTTTCGCTACCTAAGAGGTGAGTGCAGGCAGCTATAATAAGTTCTGCAAATATAGGCTGAGACGTGCTTGAGGTATAAAAATCAGTTCCTTCTCCATATCCAATGCGTTTACGAGGTTTTACGTAATAGCCATACAATGGGTCATAAAGACATATCTGCATGAAACGCTCGAAGCTAATAGGCCCCAATTGGAGTTCTTTACTTAAGATATCCCCTATACTTAATGGTCCGTGATTGAGGTTTGATTTTTCTAGCACAACAAAAATACCTTAGGTTAGTTGCGTGTTATTTACAATCCTTCAAGGCGTGTCACACTTATAATATGTCAAAAGTTTTATTCACGGGTTCCTCCGTGAAAATATTCAGTGTAGGAATGCTTTTAAGTGTTGCACCTATTGCATTCATGTGGGGTCTATTCCCCAGTCGTGATTTAGAAAAAACATCTTCAAGCATAAGAGATGTGCTTAAAATAGTTAATGAAAACTATGTTGATTCCGATAAGGCTTCTTTTGAAAAACTTGGCCATAATGCATTACATGGCATGGTTGAAACATTGGATCCACATTCAGAATTTTTAGAGCCTAAAGATAACAAAGAGTTTGAAGAAGATTTGGACGGTAAGTTTGGAGGAGTAGGAATTGAAGTGGAGTTGCATAGTGGGCACTTAACTATCGTCTCGGTAACTCCTAACGCACCCAGCTTTAAGGCAGGACTAGTACGAGGTGACTATATTACAGCAATAGACGGTTTTAAACTAGAAGGCTCAGCTAAAATGCAGGAAGCGGTACAGCATTTGCGTGGTAAACCCACTACAACTGTTGGAGTATCAGTCTTTAGACCTTCTACACAAAAAACGATAAATTTCACGCTGACTCGAGAACTTATCAGTGTTGAAAGTGTAACGGATGTAAAAGTTGTAAATCAAAATATAGGCTATCTACGTGTTACTGAATTTTCAGAGAATACGAGCGAGCAATTTTGGAAAAATATTAATCAACTTTTAGAAAAAAACATACAAGCGCTTATCATCGATTTAAGAGACAACCCAGGTGGGCTTTTGGATTCAGCTGTTGAAGTAGCTGAACCTTTTTTTAAAAAAGGTGATCTTATTGTTTATACTCAAGGCAGAAAAGCGTCTGATAAAGAGCAATTCCGATCCGAATCAGAGGGCGAGCCTCTCGATCTACCCGTTGTGATTTTAATCAATCAAGGTACTGCAAGTGCAGCTGAAATTGTGACTGGAGCTATGAAAGATACAGGAAAAGCTATTGTCGTGGGCGAGCGCTCTTTTGGTAAAGGTTCTGTACAAACCATTATTAAACTTAAGAAAGGAGAGGCCCTACGCTTAACAACCGCTCATTATTATACGCCTAGCGGAGTAATCATACATCAAAAAGGTATAACACCTGATATCGAGGTAGTGCTAAGTAGTGAAGATGACTCTAAAATCAGTCGTCAAGTAACTCGTTCTGATATTTTAGATCCTAAAGAATTTAAAGAGCACTTTGGTTTTGAGCCCATAGCGGATAAGCAACTTTTATCCGCTATTGATGTTCTTAAAGGTATCCTGGTTTATGATTCGATGCATCTTAAAGACAAAGATAAAATAAATCCTAGCGCTACGCGTCGTAAACCAAATAGTCGCTTAATAAAACACACTGCTGGACACATACATCCGCAATTTAGTGGTATGCCTTTAGGAAATTCTGCCTGATGATCCTAGGAATCGAAAGCTCATGTGATGAAACAGCTATTGCTGTATTCGATCCCCAACTTGGGATTAAAGGGGAGTGGATTAGAAGTCAGATAGCGTTGCATGGTCGTCACGGTGGTGTGGTGCCTGACCTAGCTTCACGTGAACATGTAAAAGAATTAGGCCCTCTCATTGAGCTAAGTAAAGCACAGTGGAAACCAGGCCAATTAGACCAGATTGCTGTGACGTATGGTCCAGGTCTTGCGCCCTGTTTAGCTTTAGGTGTAGCAGCTGCTAAGGCTCTTGCTTTAGCTCTAAAAATACCTGTTGTAGGGGTAAATCATTTACGGGGACATATTTGGTCGGTCTTTATAGATAAACATTTTAGCGATCCTATTCGTTTTGATGAATCTCTTAGTCATATTTTACCTCATTTATCTTTAATTGTATCAGGTGGACATACGATTTTATGTCGTATTAATAAAGACAGGACGATTGAATTTTTATCTTCTACTCGAGACGATGCTGCAGGTGAAGCACTTGATAAGGGAGCTAAGTTGTTGGGGTTGGGTTACCCAGGAGGTCCTCTTATTGAAAAACATGCCCTTGGAGGTAAGAGTAATGCGTTTGATTTTCCAAGAGGCCTAGGGCGTAAGAGTGAATTAGAATTTAGTTTCTCTGGGCTAAAAACAAGTTTGCGCTATACGCTAGAAGCTATGGATAAATCGGCTGTCGAGCAACAGATAGGCGATCTCTGTGCAAGTTATCAACAAGCGGTCGTAGATGCTTTGGCTCGTAAGACGCGAGCAGCGCTACAACTTTCTGATTATCGTAGTCTTGGTTTATCAGGAGGTGTTGCTAATAATAAACTGCTTAGACAGTTGATGGAATCTGAAGCTAAACGTAAGCAGATACCTTTTTTTCCTGCTCGTCCTGAGCACACAGGAGACAATGCAGCTATGATAGCTTTTGCTGCCTATGTAGATAAAGCAGCTCTAACGTTAGACGGATTTGCACTTAAAATAGAGCCTGGTTTAGGACTCTGAATTACTTGTAATCGCGTCTTAGGTTGCTCGGCAGTACACTGAGTTCTTCGCGATATTTTGCTACAGTTCTACGCGCAATTTTAATCCCTTTAGTTTGTAATTTTTTTACAAGCTCTTGATCACTGAGTGGAGAAGACTTGTCTTCAATATTAATTAAATCTGCTATCATTTCCTTCACGCTTGTATTGGAGACAGAGGCACCACTTTCGGCTTTATACCCCGGAGTAAAGAAATATTTGAAATCAAAAATACCATAAGGAGTATGAATAAACTTATTAGCAATAGCTCTACTGACTGTCGTTTCATGTACGCCTACAATATCTGCAATTGTAGTCATCGTGAGTGGCTTTAAATGGGAGACTCCTTTTTCAAAAAAATCATTTTGATTTTTAAGTATTTCCCTCGTGATTTTTTCGATAGTTCTTTGGCGCTGTTCAATAGAATCAATTAAAAATTTACCAGACCTAATTCTTTCACGTAAATAATCACCTTCTGCTTTATTTAATTTACCACGTGCAATCATTTCGCGGTAAGTATTAGAAATACGTAATTTTGGTATGTAGTCGCTGTTGAGGTGGATTTTCCACTCACCCTCATCTTTTTCTACAGTAACGTCTGCTACTACTACTCGGTTATTATCCTCAGAAAATCGTCTGCCGGGTGCTGGATCTAAACGACTGATTTCCTCAATAGCTTCTTGAACATCATCTTGAGCAATTCCGCATTTGCGGGCTATTTCTGGAATTCTTCTCCGGGTTAATAATTCAAAATGATCTCTAAGTATCCTGCCGGGTAACGCTTCAGCTCTTCCTTTGGCGGCAAGTTGAGCGATTAAACATTCTGCTAAGCTGCTGGAACCTACTCCGAGAGGATCAAATGTTTTTAATAATTTCGCTGCCTCTTGAACAGCATCCAGAGGAATACTCGCTTGTAAAGCTATGTCAGGAAGTTTTTGCGTTAGTAATCCTTGTTCGTTTAGACTTCCTATAAGATGACGCATAGCAATTAATCCATTCTCGCTGAGGTTGGATACCTCAGCTTGTTGCATCAGATGTTCTTGTAGAGATGACTCACTGACTAAAGAATCAAAGAAATGCTGGCGCTTTTCAGCATCCTCTGACGTATAGGTTCTTGAAGTAATTCCTGGAGTATCGCGCCAATCATCATCAAATTTTTCTAAGATTTGAAATTCTTTTGAAAAATCCATTTCTTCGTTTTTAACGCTTTCCGACTGCCCTAAAGCATCCATAGGGGATGACTCATTATCTAATTCGCTATCACTTTTAGGCTGCTCAAGGCTTACTCCTTCCATAGGCAATTCCTCAATTGTTGGATTGCTTTGCAATTCTTGTTGAATGACGGTGCGAAGGTCTAAAGCGGCTACCTGCAATATCTTAAGCGATTGACGAAGTTGGGGTGCAAGTACCAAAGATTGACTTTGGCGCTGCTGCAGGCTGTGGCCTTGGGAGGATGCACTCACTGTGAAATACTCCTTACACTAATTGATCTAAAATTGGTCGCTAAACCTTTCACTAGTATTTATTAATGTAGGTTATATACTAATGGGCAAGCAACGAAGTGAAATTGGCTCGATAAATGCTGTGCTTAAAGTGTTGACTAGATAAGATACTTAACTAGCTAAGTCTAGTACTTGCGCACTTTGTAATCATCATTACTTTTTGTTTTAGGTATTGATTACCTAAACTCCTTTTTCATTTATGATTTCTCTTTCGCCTCGTGCTGCGGCTCAAGTTCGTGAATTACGTTCTAATTCAAGTTCACCCAATGCTCCGCTTCGATTATTAGTTGAGAACGGTGGCTGCTCCGGAATGCAGTATGGTATGTCGTTTGAAGAAGCTAAAGCGGATGATGTATCCTTAAACAGTCAAGGGGTCGCTATCGTTATGGATCCTAAAAGCGCTTCTTTTCTAAATGGGTGTAGTATAGATTTTGATGACGGACTACACGGCAAAGGATTTGAAATAAAAAATCCTAATGCTAAAAGTACATGTGGCTGCGGAAAATCGTTTAACTAATCCGTCTTTGTCTTGATAAGCTTAGCGTTTCGCCTCGTGAAGTGCTACTGCACCAAACAAAAGAGGTGACGACTTTACATGAGTAAACCCAGCTGCAGAAATTTCACTTTCTAGAGCAAATCGGTTGGGAAATGCTTCTATTGTTTCATTGAGGTAAACGTACGCTTCGCGGTCTTTAGTAACCAGACCAGCTATCGTAGGTAAGATGTACCTAAGATATAAAAAATATATAGGCTTAAACCAGGCATATGGTTGTGAAAATTCGAGTACGAATAAATGGCCATCTGGCTTAAGAACGCGTCTCATTTCATTAAGGGATTTCTCTCTGTCAGCCATGTTGCGTAGTCCAAAAGAAATAGTGACGGCATCATAGGTCGCATCTTGGATAGGTAGGTCTAAGCCATCTCCTTGTTGAAAACTTATATTTTCAGCAGTTGTTATTGCCTTTTGCTTAATACGGGCCTCTGCAAGCATTGGTTCACAGAAGTCCATCCCCGTGATTTTTACTGTTTGGGGTAGTTTATTAGCTAGAGCAAATGCTACGTCACCGCTTCCAGTAGCTAAATCAAGTATAGATAAGGGCTTATGTAATTTTAAAGCGGTTACTAAACGGTTGCGCCAATGGATATCTAATCCAAAGCTAAGTAGCCTGTTAGCAACATCATACCTCGCGGCAATACGAGAAAACATTGAATTTACAGCTGCTGATTCAGGTTTTGTCATTATTTATAGGTGCTATTCCCATTATTATTGACGTAATTCGATTCCTGCAAATAATTTATATAAATCACTAACGCCTAAACAAAGGGAAATTAATGTCTACGAACCTGACGAAACGAGAAGTCGTGCTGGAAATCTACCGGAAGACAGGTTTCCCGCAGAAACAGATTGTGGACACAGTGCAGCAGACTTTGGATATTGTCCAAAAAGCTCTTTCTGAAGGCCGCAATGTTGAATTAAGAAATTTCGGCGTACTTGAAGTGCAAGTGCGCAAACAACGTGTTGGCCGTAACCCTAATAAGCCTGAAGCAGAAGTTGTAATACCCCAACGCGCTGTAGTTAAATTTAAATCCGGTAAGATTCTTAAACAACAACTTAAGAAATTGGATTTAACTCAAATCCAAACACCTACTCCTAGCGTTTAAAACGAGAAGCTATTAATTAGTTCCTCGAAACGGAGACGGGTTCTTTTTAGCGAATTATAAGATTCGTTGTTTTCTGAAGTTGGTTCTACATAATTATTTTTCATGCCTGAGTTCCAGACGCTTCCCGGTTTTAGAGAATTTTATCCCGAAGATTTAGCACGTAGAAACTATATCTTTCGATTATGGCGGCAATCTGCAAACGCCTATGGTTTTGTAGAGTATGATGCTCCTGTTTTGGAACCACTCGAGTTGTATAAAGCTAAATCTGGTGAAGAAATTGAAAATCAGCTTTTTTCATTTACAGACAAAGGTGGACGTGAGGTTGCTTTAAGGCCTGAAATGACTCCTACCGTATGTCGTCTCGTTGGTGAGCGCGCGGGGTCATTGAAGCGACCAATTAAATGGTACAGTATTGCGGAGTTTTATCGTTACGAGCGCATGCAGAAGGGTCGCGGTCGCTGTTTTTCTCAATTCAATGCGGATATTTTCGGTGAAAGCGGTCCTGAGGCTGAAATTGAATTAATCGGCCTTCTCATTCAATGTATGCGAGGCTTTGGATTAACAGCAGCGGATTTTTACGTTCGTCTAAGCGACCGTAATTTATGGGTTTATTACTTATCAAGTCTTGGTCTAGATGACGCTAGGATCAGTGCTATGCTCAGTGCAGTTGATAAGTATGAGAAGTACTCTGATGAAGCCTTTAAAGCGTATATATCTGAATTCGGCGCTTTAGATGAAAAACTAAAGGCAAACGTTTTAAATTTTTTAAAAATTAATTCACTTGGTGCCTTAAAAGCGCTTATTCAAGAAAACGCATCCTCCGATAAACTAGTATCACGTTTAGCAGACTGGGAAAAACTTCTTGGCGGTCTTGAAGCCATGGGATTAACAGATTTTGTATCAGTAGATCTAGGTGTTGTACGAGGACTTGCTTACTATACGGGATTCGTGTTCGAAGCGTTCGATCGTAAAGGAGAATTACGTGCTCTTGCTGGCGGTGGCCGCTACGATAATTTAGTTAAAAAATTAGGTGGACCCGAATTACCAGCAGTTGGATTTGCAATTGGAGACATGACATTTGGATTACTTCTCGAGGAACGTGGTCTTATGCCTACCTTAGTTAAGTCTCCTGATATTTATGTCGTAATAGGTGGAGAAATTGAGAGAAAAGTGGCATTTAAAGCGATCTCAAGTCTACGTGCATTAGGCTACAGTGTGGATTATCCCTTCAAAGATTTAGGCTTTGGAAAACAGTTTAAAGTAGCGGCTGAATCAGGTGCTAAACTAGCCCTTATATTCGGTAGTGATGAAGTCGCAAAGGGGAGTGTCAAGATTCGCAATATGGCTGAACGTTCTGAAGAAGAAATTGCTCTTAGTGAGCTTGATTCAACCGTTCGCTATTTTTTTGGTCAGTAAATAATTTTATCGTATTATTTTAAGTTACGAGGTCCAAAGGCTTCGGGAAGTAGCGTCTGAATGGAAGACTCTAATTTCCTCTTAGATTTGCATATACTAATAATACGTGCAGCAGGACCGAACTCACTTATAACCTGGCGGCATGCTCCGCACGGAGTTGTTGGTTTTGAAGTAGGTGTATAAACTACGACATAGCGTAAATGACGTTCTCCTGATGCGACCATAGTGTTAATTGCATTACGCTCTGCGCACATACATAATCCGTACGAGGCGTTTTCAACATTACATCCGCTAAATATTTTACCTGATTCAGAAAGAAGTGCTGCTCCTACTTTGAACTCTGAGTAAGGGGCATAGGCTTTTTTAGATGCGCGAAGCGCAGCCTGTTCTAATTTTTTGAAAAGTTTAAGAGAAAGAGGTTGGGTAGACATAATAGCTATTTTTATTATCGTTAGAATATAATGAATAAATCGTATTTATTACGAATCGAAACGCAAAAGCATAGTCTGCAAAGCTTGCAATATAGGCTTATAACCCAGTATGGCTTTATAACGCTTGGTATGTGATGAAAAATAAATTTTACAATTCTTTTGACTTTGAAACCTACGGTGCTGCTCGAAAAACAGACTACCGCAGTCCATTTCAGATTGATCGTGATCGTATCATTCATGCTCATGCATTTCGTAAATTGCAGTCTAAGACCCAGGTTTTCCTATCCGGAGAGTATGATTTTTACCGTACGCGGTTAACACATTCGATCGAAGCTGCGCAAATAGGTAGATCGATTTGTAACTTTTTACAAAGTTGTTCTAAATCGCTAAGCGAATCATTTTATATAGACAGTGATTTAGTTGAGGCAGTATGCCTAGCTCATGATTTAGGTCATCCTCCTTTTGGCCATTCAGGTGAACGCACATTACAGGAATTGATGAAGGCCTACGGAGGATTCGAAGGTAATGCTCAAACGCTTCATCTTCTTACAGACACAATGTATCAGACTAGTGATGGTGTTCGGGGTATGCAGCCAACTCGTGCATTGCTTGATGGAGTACTTAAATACAAGAAACTCTTTAGTGAATTTTCACTAACGCCTGAAAATCATTTTCTCTATGATTCCCAAAAAAGTATAAGGCTTTTTGTGACGGGTGGAGAAAAAATTCCTGCTGTATTAAATAAGGGTGATAAACTTAATTTCTTTAAAAGTGTAGAGTGTCAAATTATGGATTGGGCAGACGATTCTGCTTATTCCCTTAATGATATTGTTGATGGAGTTAGGGCTGGATTTCTCACCCCAGATAAAATTGAAAATTGGGCTGATCTTAATGGATTTAATTCCACTAAAAATCCCATTATTAAAGAACTCTTATGGGCAATTAAAAATGATCTTACAGAAACTGTTTTTTCACAAAAAATAGGATCTTTTATTAAAGCGTGCAGTTTAGCTCCTAGAGAGTGTTTTCTCTCAGATAAAACCAACCGTTTTAGCTATCAACTTATTGTCGATAATGAAGTTCAAGTTGAGGCTCTGATATATAAGAAAATTGCGAATGATATTATTTTCGAGAGCCCTCAATTGCAACAAATGGAACATAAGGCTCGAGTAATTCTCTTTCAGCTTTGGGAATCGGCATGGAAGAATTATATAATCAAAAAGGGTCGCATTATACATGTGTTACCTCCACATATAGGTCGTCTTATAGATAGTGAAAAATTAGAATCAATGAAGGCTCGCAGAGTATGTGATTGGCTTGCCGGTCTTACCGATGGAATGATAGTTCAAACGCATCGTAGATTGTTTGACCCACAGTTTGGATCATTCAGGGACTTATCTTAACTAGCCGTAATGCCAGGAGGCAAATGGCCTGAGGCAACGACTTGCTTGACCATATCAACTGCATATTCCCAAAGAGGAAGGCAACCTTCAGCGATTGCAGCGTTTCGGGCGAGTACGCGGTCTTCTGTAATTCGGTGCTTTTTCCAGGAAGTTGCTTCGGTTGCACAGTTTAGCAACATGGGTTGAAAACGATCCATCGCTAAGGCAAAGCGTGCTTCAGGTGTTTTTCTTTCTTCGAATTCATCCCACAGCGCTCTAAATTCTTTACCTTGATCAAAAGGAAGAAGGCCAAAGATACGATCAGCTGCTATTACTTCACGGTCGTGTTGATCCGCCATACGGGCAGTATCATAAGCAAACGTATCTCCTGCATCTATTTCTACTAGATCATGGATAATGAGCATTTTAAGTACACGTAACACGTCTAGATTAGGAACATTAGCGTGTTCAGCGAGAACGAGAGTTGTAAGGCATAAATGCCATGAATGCTCTGCATCGTTTTCAGCTCGCTTACTTTGTGTACAAATGGTCTGCCTAAAAATTTCTTTTAATTTATCTACTTCTAGAATGAAGTTCACTTGGCTTTTTAGCCTTTCTGATATCATGGCTTAAAGAATTCAGACGGTTGTCGGTTGGTTTTACGCGCGTACAGTTTAGCTTGAACTAACTGTCGGTCTGTTTTGCCATTTATTTGAAAAGTAAGCAGTAAGATAGAGAAGAGCCAAAGACATAGTAGTGCATATAATGTCATTTTTTAAAGTGATAAAAAACTGAGGAAATTGTAGTAAAATCATCGCTGATACACTTTGTACAGCAAACACAGCTATGGAGTGTTGTCCCAAAAACGCTAGAGCTGGCCAAGTTAACAATTTGGGGTAGGCCTGACCAAAAAGAGCGACTAAATAAGCGAAGCATGCGAAATCAGTTAAACGTAGAAAACCTAACGCTGGCTTATTAAGAGCAACACCAAAAAATTTATCAGACCATTCAGGGCGCCAATGAAGATGCTGAATAGCAATACCGGTTCCAATTACTACTAGTGAACCTATAATTAGAGTTAAATGTGGTTTAATTTGGCTCCTTGGTTCTAAACGACTATGGCCGGCTAGAACTCCCAGTATAAATATAAATTGCCACGCATATAAATTAAATGAGCCAAGGACTACGGGAAAAAATGAAATTGTGTCAATCGGAGGTGCAAATTGTGTTATAAACCATACCAGAAAACTTACTGTAAGCACTTTGAGTTTGTGGCCCGCCTCAATCCACTTGAGTACGAATGGTAAGAGTGCGTACATGACGCAGTACATGGGCAGAATATCTAAAAGACCTGGTTGATGTAAAAAAAGTGTACCTAATCCTAAGGCTAGGATCGGATTATGATAAAATAGCCTTGGTGTATTAAAGGAGGAGAAACCAAAAATAAATGAGGATAGATAGACTAAAATGAGGCACGTAACAAAAGATGCTATGTGCCACAGGTAAATAGTGCGCGTTCTTTGCCTGCACTGAGCATGGAGTGTTGCTTGATTTGAGGCACGTAACTTACGCGTGTATATCCAACCTGCCATAAGTCCTGATAAAAAAACAAAACCCTCTGCAGCTGAAAAAATTCCTAAAGATTCATCCGTAAAAGTACGAAGCCGAGTAGGCAGATGATTAGCAGTCATGCAAATAATCATCAAGCCACGAAGCGAATCAAAACGAAGATCTCTTTTGGATTGTGCAATCAAACGTAGGTTACTTTTATTTTAAATTAGATTTAGGCTGTTGTCTGCTATTAGACTAAATGGCCTGTGAATTTTTTATTATTATCTATTTTATAAATCGTCCATTTTAAGTCGTTATTTAAAGATTAAATCAAATTAACAGCTTATTGCTACTCGATTTGACTCAATCGCACTCGATACAGTTATCGAGTAAATATTAAAAAGCTACAGTCTAATGCTGCTTAAGTTTTTACTGTAAGGGATGAAGTTATTTCTAAACTAAATGATCCAGAAATATTTTAATGTATCTGTGAATCTACAACCTCTACGACTTGGTCTTCTTGTAAAGTATCGCTAGGGTTGTTTACACAACGCGTGCCTTCATTTAGGCCATTTAAAATTTCAATTTCTGAACCAAAATCGCGCCCTAGAGTTACTTTTTGTAAATGTATTTTACCTTCCTTAGGCAAAGTAGCTACCCAAGTCCCATCTGCTCGAATAATTATATCATTAGATGGGATTATGATAGCCACTTCAACTTGAGGAATTTTTAAGTGAACTTGGCAGAACATTCCAGGTAGAATAATTCCCTCACGATTAGGAAGAACTACCTCGACTAAGAGAGTTCTTGAAGTTGAATCTAATGCACTTGAAATACGCGAAATATGTGCTGCAAATACTTTGTGCGGATATTCAGATACGAGTACATCTGCGATTTGACCAATTGTTAGATTACGTATAGCGCTTTGAGGAATATTTACATAAACCCTAAGCATATCACTTTGGGTTATATGGAAGAGTTCGGGTCCTGAGCCTGCATTAATTAAGGATCCAACATCGATATTACGTGCCGAAATTCTTCCATTAAATGGAGCGATGATTTTCTTATAATTTTTTAATTCTTCATATTTGTTTACATTCGCTTGAGCTAGATTTAAATCGGCTTTTCGTACGAGATAGTCTGCTTCTTTCTGGTCCACCTCCTGCTGGGATACCGCTTTTTGTTCTACTAGGTTTTTCCAACGTATGGCGGTGACTTTGGCGAGTGCTAGATTTGCCTTAGCTTGTTCATAATTAGCAAGAGCTATATTAAAATCCTGATCAACCTCTGGAGATTCGATAGTAGCTAAAGTTTGGCCTTCCTTTACTTGATCCCCTAGGTCTGCAGTGTAGCTGCCGATATAGCCATTTGTACGCGCTCTAATTGCTGTATCTTTTATTGCGGTGAGTGTTCCAGGTAGGGTAATATCCTGAAAACGTTCTGCTTTTTTTGCAACCGTAGTAGTTACTGTAGTAAGATTACGCGTGTCATTTTCTGCTTTAAGTGCATCTGTGCAAAAAAGTATACTAAAAATTAAGCTAAAGTTTAGAAACAAAGCATTTAATTTCATAAATTTTTTTAAATATAAGGTATAGCTATGATGTTTCGTTTAGCTCTTCTTGAATTTCTTCTTCAGGCCTATGCGCATTGTGTTTTCTTAGGTGAGCATAAACAACGGGAACAAAAAGTAGGGTAGCTAACGTTGCTAAAGTTAGGCCTCCAATGACTGCTCTACCAAGGGGGGCATTTTGTTCGCCTCCTTCACCCAAGCCTAACGCCATAGGTAGCATACCGATTAACATGGCGAGTGCAGTCATGAGTACAGGACGCAGACGTGTTGAGCCTGCTTCGAGTGCTGCAGCTTTAGCGTCTTTTCCCTCTTTGCGTAAATCGTTCGCAAAGGTTACGATTAAAATAGAATTAGCAGTAGCTACACCGATACTCATTATTGCTCCCATAAGTGAGGGAACATTGAGTGTTGTGTGGGTAAGTAATAAAACCCACACAATTCCGCACAGTGCGCCTGGTAATGCCATGATTATGATAAGAGGATCTACCCAGGATTGAAAATTCACTACCATGAGAAGATAAACTAAGATTATTGCAAAAATGATACCTATTCCTAATCCAAAAAAAGCATCATCCATACTTTGAACTTGGCCACGTAATGTTATAAAACTTCCCCGTTTTAATTTAGCAGAAAATTCAGGAAGTAAATCCCTTACCTTTGAAGCAACTGATCCTAAGTCTTTACCTTCAACATTTGCGTACACGTCGAATACGGGTTGAATATTATAGTGACTAACAACTGCAGGACTTTGCGTACGTGTTACTTTTGCTACATTGCGAAGTGTTTGAGGTATCTGCATTAGAGGTGAGCCACTCACCGGAATATTAAGCAGATTATCTAGAGAGTTGATTTTGTATTGAGGCGTTTGGGTTACCACGGAGTACTGTACACCATTTTCTGGACTTACCCAAAAATTAGGAGCAGTGGCACCTGAACCTGATAGCGAAATGAGAAGATTGCTTGCTATGGTATTAAGGCCTAGTCCTAAACTCACTGCTTTCATGCGATCGACTTCTATATGAAGTGTAGGATCATTTACTACTTGATGTATGTGTACGTCAATTGCTCCAGGTATTTTGGCTATACGACGGGTTAGCTCTTGAGCAATGGCATAGTTATTAACGATATCTTTTCCAGCTATCTGTAAATCTATAGGTGCTGGTAAACCAAAATTTAGAATCTGGCTAACAATGTCAGAACTTTGAGCAAAAAATTGACAGTCTGGAAATTCGTTTATTAGGCGCATACGAATATCAGAAAGATACTTGAAGGTTGAATCGTGTTTTTCTGCGTTGAGTGAAACGAGAATATCACCATCAGCAGTTCCTACTGTAGCTAGATCGCTATTGGCTATATTAATACCACTATTAGGAAGGCCGATATTGTCCACTATAGCAGTTAATTGTTCGGTTGGTATATTAGACTTAATTACAGCTTCTATTTTGCTAAAAATACGTTCTGTTTCTTCAATTCGCGTACCAGGAGGTACGCGCACATGCAGTTTAAAGGTACCGGCATCTACTTTTGGAAAAAAATCACGTCCCACGAAACTTAATAGTACGCCTGAAATTAACATCAGGGAAATCATAATGATGATCACCTGTTTAGTATGATTTAAGCACCATTCCAGTACCTTTAAATAGCGCGTTCTTAACTGTTCATACTTAGTATTAAACCGGGTGTGTATTTCCCATATTACACCCGAGGGCGTTTCGCTATGACCTTTTCCTGCATGCCCTTTAAGTAGAAAATGGACAAAAGTAGGGACAACTGTTCTCGATAAAAAATAAGACGCTAGCATTGCGAAGATAACTGCAATTGCTAGGGGTGAGAATAAAAATTTAGCAACACCGGTTAAAAAGAATATAGGGATAAATACAATACATATGCATAGTGTTGAAACAAAAGCAGGCGTCGCGATTTGTTCAGCGCCGTCTAAAATAGCTTTAATCAGTGTTTTATCTTGGCCTAAATTACGTTCAATATTTTCGATTGTTACCGTTGCATCGTCGACAAGGATTCCTACAGCTAGGGCTAAACCTCCCAGTGTCATTGCATTAATAGTTTGGCCTAACGCTCCAAGACAAATTAGTGAGCAAAAAATAGACAAAGGAATAGACAGGGCTACGACCAGCGTGTTACGCCAAGAACCTAAAAAGAGTAGAATCATTGTCGCTGTCAGAAGCGCTGCAAGAATAGCTTCACGAACAACGCCATTTAAAGCAGATCTTACGAACAGCGATTGATCAAATTGAGGGACTATATTTACGTTTTGAGGTACCGTAGTAAGAATGCGAGGCAGCGTTTTACGTACTCGGTCTATAACATCAAGCGTTGAAGCTTCACCATTTTTATATATCGCTATAAGAATACCTCGGTGACCATTTTGTCTTACGATATTAGTTTGAGGCTGGAAGCCGTCACGTACTTGGGCAACATCACCGATTGTAATTGTTGCACCATTTACAATACTGATTGGTATTTTCGCCAAATCAGAAACATAATTAGCGCTACTATTAAGAAGTACGCCGTATTCTCTGTCTCCTATTTTTACTGTTCCCGATGGTAATGTTAGATTTTGAGCATTAATTGCTGCACTTACTTGCGCTGGAGTTATACCTTTGGCCTGAAGAAGTTCAGGGATTAAATCTATATTAATTTGGCGCGCTTTTCCTCCTATAGGTAGAGGAATTGATGCGCCTTGTACTGTAGCTAATTGGATACGTATTGAGTTGAGAGCTAAATCAAAGAGTGTTTGCTCTGCCACAGTAGAGCTGGAAACACCGAGTTGTATTACAGGTACATTAGTTGCATTAAAACGAATTACCACGGGCGGATTTACACCGGGTGGCATACGTGATAAAACGGCTTCATTAATTGCTGTTACTTGTGCAACTGCTGCGTCTATGCTTGCACCGGGTTGGAAATACACTTTCACAATCCCGTAACCCAAAAGCGATTGAGACTCTAAGTGTTCTACATCATTTACTGCAGTCGTTATAGAGCGTTCTGACAAAGTAACAATACGCTGCTCCATTTCAGGGGGAGTCAGGCCGTTAAAGGTCCATACTACACTTACAACGGGTACATTAATCGCTGGAAAGATATCTTTAGGCATTCTCAGCGCCGACAAAAGGCCTAAAATGATTATGGCTAGCGCCATGACCGTAAAGGTATATGGCTTACGTAATGCTAGGCGGACAATCCACATGAAATTGAATAGACGTAGGTTACAACAGTTAGGATACTCGAAATTAATTACTAATCATTAATATAAAGGACGAAATTGTAACCGATATTGGGTACTAAAATGAGGTATATTCTACTCTTTTTCCACAAAAACCTTTAACTATTAATTGCTCATATCCAGCAACTTTCGACGCTTTTACTTGCTAGAATGGCTTATGGACTTTTTTCTAAATGGTTTCTCCTATGAAAGTACTTGTTGCCGATAAAATATCACCTAAGGGAGTTGCCTACCTGCGCCAGCAGCCAGGCCTTGACGTTGTGGAGGCATATGGTTCTACACCAGAAAAGATTCTGGAGTTAGTAAAGGATGTACATGCCATTGCCGTGAGATCTGAAACTAAGATAACTGCTGAAGTATTTGCTGCAGCGCCTTTACTCAAAGTAGTTGGTCGCGCTGGAGTTGGAGTAGATAATGTTGATGTTGATGCTGCTACGGAGCGCGGAGTGATTGTGATGAATACTCCAGCGGGTAATACCGTAGCAACTGCTGAACTCACCTTCACGCATATGCTCTGTGGTGCACGTCCCGTCCCTCAAGCAGCAGCTTCAATGAAGTCAGGTAAATGGGATCGTAAAAGTTTTTCAGGTGTAGAATTATTTAAGAAGACCTTGGGTATCGTTGGTCTTGGCCGTATTGGAGGAGAAGTTGCAAAACGTGCTCAAGCATTTGGTATGCGCGTTCTTGCTTACGATCCTTATCTTGCTCCTGCACGTGCAAAAGCAATACAGGTTGAAGCGGTTTCTTTAGACGAACTTTTAAAGCAATCTGATTTTATTACCGTGCATATGCCACTCACGGATGACACAAAGTATTTAATTGATGAAACTGCTTTAGCTAAAACGAAAAAAGGAATTCGTTTATTTAATTGTGCACGTGGCGGTATTATTAAGGAATCTGCTCTTATAGCCGCACTTAAGTCAGGTCATGTGGGTTCTGTCGGGCTTGATGTTTTTGAAGAAGAACCTCTCGCAGCTGACAGCGAGCTACGCACGCTACCCAATGTTGTATTAACGCCTCATTTAGGCGCATCTACTGCTGAAGCTCAGGACGCAGTGGGTCTAGAGGTAGCGGAGCAGATTGCTGATGTTTTAAACGGAGGTGTTATTCGTAATGCAGTAAATATGCCTTCGATCGATGCCGTTGCTTTAAAGATACTTTCGCCTTATCTGGACCTTGGTTCCAAATTGGGAGCACTTGTACAACAAATTGCACCAAGCCAAATCGCTAAACTACGTATCACTTATAGCGGTAAAATGCTTGATATCGATGTAAATTCTGTGACGCGTTCTGTTGAACGGGGTTATTTAAAACGTATTAGTGGTGAAGAAGTTAATTTTGTTAATGCACCTTTCATCTTACAACGTTTAGGTATTCACGCTGAAGTGGTTAATGCAATTGGTGATAGCATTTATAGTGAAGCAATCTTTGTTGAAGCTATAGCACCTGATGGAGCTGTATTTTCTGCAGTAGGTACGCTTGCAGGTAAATCTAACGAACCACGTATTGTTGAAATTAATGGTCGCGATGTGGAAGTCGCCGCTGATGGCAAACTCCTTATCTTAGAAAATCTCGATAAACCAGGTATGGTAGGAACGATCGGAACTATTCTAGGAAAAGATGGAGTAAATATTGCTGATATGTCTTTAAGTCGAATTACTCCAGGAGGAACAGCCTATATGGTTGTTCGCGTGGATACTGAACCAAGCGCAAATGCGCGTGCAGAAATTAAAGGCAATCCTGCTATCAAGCTTGCAAAGTTTGTTCAGCTCTAAGGCTCGATTCACTCATGGTTTATTCCGTTATTATTGCTGCTCTCCTAGGTTATTTCCTGGGAGCGCTGCCCTTTGGGTGGCTTGTGGCACGAGCTAACGGTGTAGATATTTTTGAGGTGGGTAGTAAAAGTCCTGGTGCAACTAATGTTAAACGGTCTGTTGGAAGCAACGCAGGTAATCTGGTTTTCGCTCTCGATGCACTTAAAGGAGCTGGAGCAGCTTATAGTCCTAGGATTTTATTTTCATCTCAGGATATTGTTCTTCAATTAAGTTTACTTGCAGTTGTCTGTGCTATTGTGGGGCATAGTTTTTCTTGCTTCACCCGGTTTAAGGGAGGCAAGGGTGTTGCCACTGCTGCCGGTAGTTTTTTTGTATTAATGCCTTATCTCGCAGCGTTCGCTATAATTTTTTGGGTCATTTTATTTTATACTTCACGCTATGTTTCGGTTGCGAGTATTGGGGCTGCTCTTGCGTTGCCGCTAGCGGCTTATTTTACTCATCAAGAAAATGCTAAAATCTTTATCTGTACCGCGTCCGCAATTTTTATCATTGTTCGCCACCGAGCTAATATAAAACGACTAATCAGTGGCACTGAAAACCGTTGGAATTCAAAAAAATAAATATATTACATGAAGACATCACTCACAGTTAATATCGGTCTTTGTGGCTTTGGTACCGTAGGACAGGGTGTCTGGAAACATCTCCAGCATTCTGATTCTGAGTTGACTCAACGGCTTGGTGCACATGTCAAAGTGACACGTATAGCGGTCAAAGACCTAAGCAAAAAAAGAAATGTTAAAGTTCCTGCCTCTTTACTCACAGAAGATGCACTTGAAATAGCTCACGATCCCTCGATCCAAGTTGTGTGTGAATTAATTGGAGGAACAACCCTCGCTCGTAAAGTGACATTGGCTGCACTTAAGCACGGCAAGATAGTAGTCTCTGCAAATAAGGCACTCATTTGTGAACATGGTGCAGAAATTTTTGATGCAGCAAGAAAACATGGCGGCCATTTCTTTTTCGAGGCTAGTGTAGCCGGGGGCATTCCTATTATTAAAGCGCTTCGTGAAGGGTTAGTTGCGAATCGTTTCCCGCGTATTTATGGTATACTTAACGGGACGTGTAATTATATATTAACTCAGATGGGGACACGCGGTTTGCCCTACAATGAAGTCCTAAGTGAAGCTAAAAAACTTGGCTACGCTGAAGCAGACGAGTCACTTGATGTAGAGGGTTGGGATACTGCTCATAAAGCATCTATTTTAGCTTGGTTAGCGCATGGGGTGTGGGTTCAGCCAGATGATATGATTGTAGAAGGTATTAACCGCTTGAGCACAGCGGATCTTCACAATGCTGCGACGCTTGGATACACTATAAAACTGCTCGCTGTTATAACGCGCGATTTCAACAAAAATGAGCTTTGCGTACGCGTGCATCCTACGCTTCTTCCTATTAATAGCGTTGTAGCAAGTGTAGGGGGTGTTTTTAACGCAGTCTCAGTTACTGGTGATGTTGTTGGAACAACGCATTATATTGGTCGCGGTGCTGGTCAAGATGCTACCGCAAGCGCTGTGATCAGTGATCTTGCCGATGCAGTTGCTTTGATTAAGCATGGTAAAGGTACGCATCTTACAAGTGAGTCGTATGAACCCATTAAAAATGGATGTAAATTAGCTCCAGCAGAACGTATCACGGGATGCTATTATATTAGGCTTACCGTTAAGGATCAATCGGGTGTTCTTGCTAAGGTCGCTAATGTGCTTTCTAAAAATAAAGTGAGTATAGCTACTGTGATTCAAAATCCTGCTCAAACAGATGCTGCATCACTTGTTCTTACAACTCATGAAAGTAATGAGCGTTCAATTGCACAGGCTTTAAAACATCTGAGTAGCTTGGAAAGTGTACTTGATACTCCACTTGTATTGCGCATCGGTAATTTTGTAGACTAATTTTCTTTATTCATGGCACGTATAGTACAAAAGTATGGTGGCACCTCCGTAGGAGATGTCGAACGCATCAAAAAGGTAGCTGAGCGCGTTAAGGAATCACACGATGAAGGGCATGAGCTCGTTATTGTTGTTTCTGCACGTGCAGGAGTAACCAACGAACTTCTTGCACGCGCTCGTGCTGTGTGCGCTGAGCCTAGTGAGCGTGAATTAGATCAGCTGCTTTCGATCGGCGAGCAGGAAACTATAGCGCTTGTAGCTATGGCTTTACACGGTATCGGAGTATCTGCAGTGAGTTATACTGGAGCTCAAGCAGGTATTATCACAGATACCTCCTTTACTAAGGCTAAAATTCAAACGATTGATGCCTCAGCTATTGTGAAGGATCTCGTGGCGAGTAAAGTTGTTATCGTAGCTGGATTTCAAGGTATGAATGAAGACGGCCAAGTGACAACTTTGGGTCGTGGAGGTTCTGACCTCACTGCAATAGCCTTAGCGGCAGCTGTTAAAGCAGATGCCTGTGAAATTTACACCGATGTAGATGGTGTATACACAGCTGATCCGCGTGTTGTAAAAAATGCGCGTAAGTTAAATGAAATTTCCTACGACGAGATGTTGGAGCTTGCCTCGTCTGGCTCTAAGGTAATGCAGTCTCGTTCTGTTGAATTCGCAAAAAAATATGGAGTCGTTTTTATCGTCCGTTCTTCGTTTAATCATAACCCAGGTACAATCGTGAAAGAAGAAGTCGCTTACATGGAAAAAGTCGTTGTCCGCGGAGTAGCCGTAGATAAAGACCAAGCTAAAATTACAGTCAGCAACATACCGGATAAGCCGGGATCTGCAGGCAAAGTATTTCGCTCTCTTGCGGAAGCTAACATAATCGTGGACATGATTGTCCAAAATGTAGGCCGGCAAGGTGTGGCAAATCTAACCTTCACTGTACCTCAAGCAGATAGTTCAAAGGCGGTACGTGCACTCGAGCCCGTACTCAAATCACTCGGCGGCGGTGAAGTGAATGTTTATGGCCATGTAGCAAAACTCTCCGTTGTTGGAGTTGGTATGAAGACCCATAGCGGAGTAGCTGCTACTTTATTTGAAGCGTTAGCTGCAGCAGGTGTTAATATCGATTTAATTAGTACGTCCGAAATTAAAATCACAGTAGCTATAGCTTTAGATAAAGCAGATGAAGCTGCGCGCGTTGCTCATTCTGCGTTCAAGCTAGATACGCTTTAAGCAGGCTTGAATTTGAAACATTGTTATGCGCTATATTTCCACACGAGGGAAAACTTCACCGCACTCATTTACTGATGCAGTTGCGGTAGGTTTAGCTCCTGATGGAGGTTTGTTCCTGCCAGAAACATTTCCTTCTATTGCCTCTCATCTAAGTAGGTGGCAGCATATGGGATATGCAGAGTTGTGTTTTGAGTTCATGAAACTCTTTGCAACTGATATCCCTGAGGAAAAGTTAAGCCGCATAGTTTACGATTCATATAAGACATTTAGTGACTCTACGATAGCTCCTCTAAAGAAGCTTAAGCATGACTTATATGTGTTAGAGCTGTTTCATGGTCCAACGCTTGCCTTCAAGGATTTCGCGCTTCAACTCTTAGGTAATTTGTATAGCTACTTATGCCAAGAAAAGGCTGAGTCTATAAACGTACTTGGTGCTACTTCAGGTGATACAGGGGCTGCTGCTATTCACGGACTTTTGGGTAAACCAAACACTGCTGTATTTATACTCTATCCTGAGGGACGTGTCTCTGCTCTGCAGGAAAGACAAATGGCATGCTCAGGAGCTAACAATGTATATGCTTTAGCTATAGAAGGTAGTTTTGACGATGCACAGGCTTGTCTTAAAGAAATATTTGGCGATCAAGATTTCAGAAAAAGTCACCGTTTATCCGCGGTTAATTCTATTAATTTAGCCCGAGTTTTGGCTCAGTGTGTTTATTATTTATATGCTTGGTTGCAAATACCTGAAGGGGATAGAAGTCGCGTTGAGTTTGTGGTACCTACCGGAAATTTTGGAAATGTTTTAGCAGGGTGGTTACTTACTCAAATGCACGTACCTATAGGTACATTTAAAGTCGCAACTAATCAGAATGATATTCTTTACCGTTTATTCAATACGGGTGAATACAAAGCAGGCCAAGTTGAACCAAGTCTTGCGCCTTCTATGGATATTCAAGTCGCTTCAAATTTTGAGCGGTTACTTTATTATAGACTTAACTGTGATTCAAATCAGGTAAGCCGCGCCATGGAGGAATTTAAAACCAAAGGTTCCTTTAGACTTCCTCATTTTTTCGCAGGTGAATTTTCAGCTTCACGTTGTACTGATTCAGAAATCCCAACTATCATTAAGTCAGTTTATAGTCAGTACGGCATGATTGTTGATCCCCATACAGCGTGTGGGTTTAAGGAACACACCTTAGGAAAAGTTAATATTGTACTTGCCACTGCAAGTCCTGCTAAATTTCCGGATACGATTCAGGCTGCTATTGGAGTAGAGCCTACGGATCCGTCATTAGAGATTTTGAAAAAGCGTCCTATAGTAAAAACGCATATCAAAGCAGATGTAGCTTTAATTAAGGCTTTTATTACAGAGCACGGTGTTTAACGCTCTTGTTAAGTTGCGTTTATTTCGAGTTGTTCTTGTTAATTTATTCGGTCTGCTAGGCTAGTAGTAAGTTCTTTTAAAAATGAACTATCCTGATTTAAAGTATCGAACGCTTGAATCGCAGTTAGGGTAGCTGCTTGGGCTAAATGGGTTGCCTCATTCAAGCCGTGCATTGTAACAAAAGTAGTCTTACCTGCTTTTGCATCCTTACCCACTGTTTTGCCCAGAGTAGTATTATCGGAGGTAACATCTAGAATATCATCTATGATTTGAAACGCTAAACCTAAATGACGTCCCGCGTTGCGTATTTTCTCAAGAGAGTCATTAGATGCTTCTGCAAGGATAGCTCCCAAAACAAGTGAACATTCAATCATTGCAGCAGTTTTATTAAGATGAATGAATTCCAGATCTTCTTTAGAAGTATCTTTTCTTTTTTCTGCACTTAGGTCTTCAATCTGCCCGCCTATTAATCGCTCACTGCCTGCTGCTAAGGCGAGTTCTCGCACAAGCTTAATACCAATTTCAGGATTGTAGTTCTGGCTGAGTAAAGCGAAGGAATGGGTAAGAAGAGCATCGCCAGCTAAAAGAGCTGTTGATTCATCAAACGCTTTATGAACGGTTGCTCTTCCCCGTCTTAAATCGTCGTTATCCATGCACGGTAAGTCATCATGAATAAGCGAGTAGGTGTGGACGCATTCTACTGCTACAGCTGCAGCAGAGGCGTCAGGAGCATACGTATTAAAAAGGTCTTTAGCCGCAAATACGAGAACGGGTCTTAGTCGTTTACCGCCTCCTTGCATTGCATAGCGCATGGCTAAGTGAAGCTTTTCAGGACGTGTGCTAGCATGAGGTAAGAAGCGGTCGATTGATGCCTCAGTTTGGCTCACATAGCCTTTAAAAAGCTCTTTAAAACTCATATAAACTAATGTTAGGTCCTAATTAGGACCTCTTGCAAGGGATAGAATTTAGTGTTTTTGTGTTTATTTACTAACTATGCCTACTTACGAATACGCCTGTCCAAAATGCGGACATGAATTCGAGCAGTATCAGTCCATGAAGGATGAACCGCTTAAAACATGTCCCAAATGCAAGAAATCTGGAGTAAAGCGTCTTGTGGGTGGTGGAGCCGGTCTCATCTTTAAAGGTTCTGGGTTCTACATCACTGACTATAAGAAACCCTCTAACTCCAGCTCGGACACTGCGACCGTAAAACCAGAGACTCCTAAGACTACAAAGAAGAAAGAAACTTAAGTTGAATTTGATGATTTAGTTTCAGTCACTTATAAATACCTGTGTCAAAAAGGCTTAAAGATATTAGTGTCGTTTCATTTTTAACGGTTGTATCTCGTTTGCTTGGACTTGTTAGGGATTCGCTCAGTGCTGCAGTGTTTGGTGCGGGAGCTTTTTACTCTGCTTTTTTAACAGCGTTTGTAGTCCCGAATTTGTTTAGAAGACTTTTAGCAGAAGGCTCTCTTACCGCTGCATTTGTCCCCACCTTTCAGGAGGCTTTACACAAAGAGGGTAAACAAGGCGCACTGAATCTTTTATCCCAAGTCGCATCATGGCTTGTGACAATTACGGGTATAATGACTTGCATTGCTATGCTCACATTTAGTCATTCCCGTAGTATTCAAGGCCAAGAAGATAAATGGTATCTTGCTGCTGATTTAACCGTTATTTTATTTCCATATCTTGCATTTATTGCTCTAGCGGCTGCTTTTAATGCAGCGCTCAATATTCTTGATCATTTTTTAGAGCCTGCTCTTTCCCCAACCTGGCTCAACCTAGCGATGATTGCCTCAATCGCATGTGCTGGTCTTCACTTTGCTCACACTCCGCTTGGCCAAGTTCACTGGTTATGTGCTGGTGTTTTGGTTGGCGGTTTTTTTCAAATGACTGTGCCAGCACTCATTTTAATGCGAGAAGGATGGAGGCCCCACTTCGATTTAAAATTAGCGCCTCATGTAAAAGAGATAGCGTACCTCATGGCGCCTGGTATTTTTGGCACAGCTATTTATCAAATCAATATTGCCGTATCACGTTTTCTCGCTTTCTCACTCGATGACGCGTCGGCTACTTTTTATTTCATGGGAAATCGTTTGATGGAATTTCCTATAGGTGTTTTTGCTATTGCTGTATCGACTGTAGTATATCCGCTCATAGCAAAGCATGCTGTTGAGAAGAACTTCGATTTGATGGCAGAAGATTTCAGGAAAGGGCTAAGGCTTATTTTAATCATTAATGTTCCCGCTGCGGTTGGCTTGGTGCTTTTAAGTCACCCAATCGTGAACTTGATTTATAGGCATGGTAGATTTACAGCAGATAATGCCACACAACTCTCGTTACTTGTAGCGCTTTTTGCTATTGGAATGCCTTTTTTCTCAGTGGTAAATCTAACGATTAGGGCGTTCTACTCTGTTAAGGACACAAAAACTCCAGTGAAGGTTGCTACAATCGATTTTGTATTAAATGTCGTTTTGAGTATAACGCTTATGCATGTAATGGGTGTCAAAGGTTTGGTTATAGCGAGCACCTCAGCGATTATAGTTCAGACCATATTGCTTCAAAGAGCTTTGGTTAAGAAATTACCTAACCTTACCTTTAGACCGTTGTGGGTAAGTTTACTTAAGGTCATCGCAGCTACTGCGCTTATGGCTTGTGTAGTAGCGGTTTTTTGGCACTACGTGGATAATTTAAACGTAACTAATTTAACGAAAGGCTTTTTTACAGTTGGAATTATAATTCCTGCTGCGATTATCGTTTATGGCAGTCTGCTTTTTGTTTTTAAAATCGAAGGAAGAGAAGAATTAGTTGCTTTAGTTAAACGCAAGTTAGTGAGGTAGATATTTAAATTTTTAGAAAATGATTAGATTCTTACATTTAAAGAATATGTTTAAGTAGTATTTTTTCTACATATCGAACGGTTGCGTCCGTAATCGTATACAGTCTCCAACTTATGCTATGCGTTTACCTTAAATTATTTTGTAAAACATTAGCCATCAATAGATAGTGTTTTTTTATAAACCTATAATTTTAAGAGTTTCTGTATAGGGTTTTTTTAAAAAAGGGCATAACTACGCATAAATCATGTAACCCACGGGTAAGCTTAAAACTGATAAGTATTTGTATCTCGGTATACATTTTTTGATAATCAGTGGTCTTAATTTATTTTAATAATTTATATGATCGCTGTTCAATTACCTGCCCCTAATACCTTGGAAATTGTTCACGTTGCTCAACCAACACCGAAGGAGGGAGAGGTATTAGTCGCACTTAAAGCATCTGCTCTTAATCACCGAGATGTATGGATAAAGAAAGGACAATATATGGGGCTTAAGTATCCCTGTATACCTGGATCCGATGGAACAGGTCTTGTGATTGCAGTGGGTACAGGTGTTTCTTTAGTTTGGATTGGAAAAGAAGTAATAATAAATCCTGCTTTTAATTGGGGTAATAAAGAATCTGCTCAAGGGGATCATTTTTCAATTCTCGGATTACCACGTGACGGTACGTGTGCAGAATATGTTACTGTCCCTGAAAGTCAGTTAGAGTTAAAACCCAAGGCTCTGTCATGGGAGGAGTCAGCAGCATTACCTCTAGCGGGATTAACAGCGTGGAGAGCGCTTATGGTGCGTGCTCAGTTAAAATCGACAGACCGCGTTCTTATTTCTGGAATTGGTGGAGGAGTTGCTCTTTTTGCACTGCAATTTGCGGTTGCTACCGGCGCTGAGGTTTGGGTGACCTCAAGTTCTTTAGAAAAGATATCAAAAGCAAAGGCACTTGGTGCGAAGGGAGGCTTTCTTTATACTGAGCATGGTTGGGCGAACCATGTACTTAAAGAAGTGGGACCTTTTGACATTATTATTGATAGTGCAGGTGGTGAAGGTTTAAATGATCTGATTGATGTAACAGCTGCTGGGGGTAGAATTGTTTTTTATGGAGCAACTCGGGGCAACCCTAAGGAGATAGCTCTTAGGAAAATATTTTGGCGCCAGATTTCACTTTTAGGAAGTACAATGGGAAGCCCTTCAGATTGGAAAGCAATGATCACCTTTGTAGAGGAACATGCGATTAAACCCGTCATTAGTAATGTCTTTACGTTAACGCAGGCCTTAGACGCTTTTAATCTGATGGAGCAAGGTGGTCAGTTTGGTAAAATTGTTCTTAAAGTCAGTTGACCATAACGCTGAGTAGGTAAAATTTTTTCCTGAGTCATGTTGTGTCGACTTTGATTTTTTATTATCTATTGTATCACTACTTAGTTTTAAAGCATGTATGATTAAAGTATTAGTAGGCTTATCATTTATATTTTTATTTTCTTCCTGTGCTCAAGTCGCTTCGAGAACGGCGAAAAATGTAGACTTAAGTAAGTATAAACATCCTTACATTATTCATTCTCTCACTGATGGTCGCAGTATAGATAAGATTATTACTAGAGAATTAATTAAGTTAGGCTATGATGCCTCAAGTGGACCCAAAACCATGATGCCTAAGTACGCCGACATAGTTATTTGTTATCAGGATCGTTGGACCTTTGATTTTACAACATACATGATACAGCTAGATCTACAGGTATATAGTGGTCATACCGCTAATCTCGTTGCAGAGGATAGTTATTTTAGACCCTCGTTTACAGGTGGCTCAGAGGTAGATATGGTTGATGTCGTACTGAATCGTTTATTTAAGCCACATGTACCACCAATTACGCTCACTCCTTCGCCTGTAGAACCTAGTATTTAAACGTATACTTATGAAAGCGTGAGTGACCGTATACTATAAATGCTAGTTAAGTACGCGTCTATAGACTGCTTCATATGCTGCTACTGCAGTTTGACTTGAGAATAATGAAGCAGCTCTTTTTTTAGCTTTTAATCCCATTTCTGCTCTTAAAGAGGGATTATCAATTAAGCACGATGTTGCTTTAATTAATCCGTTTAGGTCCTCCGGGTCGCACGTAAAGCCAGTTACTCTATCCTCAATGACTTCAGGAATTCCTCCCACGTTAGTTGATACGCTGGGAGAGCCGTAGCACATAGCTTCTAAAATTCCTAAACAGAAACTTTCTGAATCTGATGTGTATAAGCCAATATCTGATGCATTGAGGTAATCCTCAATGTTAGTTATATTTTCCATAATGATTACTGCGTTGTTCAATTTAAGATTATCTAGTTGTGCCTCATAGACCGTAAAGTCACTGCCTGCTAAAATAAGAAGTTTAAAGGGTAATTGTGTCTTTAGGCCTGCGATAACAGCGAGTAAGCGGTCAATGCGTTTCAGGGGTCTTAAATTGGAAGCATGGCAGAGAAGTACTTCTTGTTTCAAACCAAGTTGGGCTCTAATTTCAGCACGACTTTTGAGTGACGCTTTAGGTTCAAAGAAATTGTGTATCACATCTATTGGTTTTTGCGTACCAATTATACGACGCGTTTCATGAGCTAAAAAATGAGATACAGCTGTTACTGCATCAGATTTTTCAAGCGCATAATTTATTGCTGGACCATAGGCAGGATCCTGACCTAAGAGAGTTGTGTCTGTACCGTGTAGCGTTGTAACAACTTTGGGTAGAGAACTAGTCTTAGGAATCATCTGCTTTGCTAGCACTGCAGCAGTGGCATGCGGCACTGCGTAATGAACATGTAAAATATCCAAAGAGGCTGACTGTGCAACCTCTGCCATTTTAACGGATAAAGGGAGTGTATAGTCGGGGTATTTAAATAAACCGTAATCGTTAATTTTTACTGGATGGAAAAAAAGATTATTATCCTGAATGGGTAAGCGTACGGGTCTCTCGTAACTAATAAAGTGCACTTCATGGCCCTTGTTGGCCAGGCTCTCGCCAAGAGCTGAGGCTAAAATACCACTCCCACCAATCGATGGATAGCACGTTATACCTACTTTAAGAGGCCTTAACATACTAGAAATTTCGTGCACTGGCGCTCAAGGAAGTTAACGAGGAATAGACAAGGGAATGCTCAAAATAAAGAGCCTGAGCATATTCTAAATTTGAGCTTAAGCCTAGAACGCGTGCTCGAGCGAGTTGTAACTCTACGTATTTTTTAGATTTAACTTGAGACGCATGTGCTAACATCGCTTTTTTCCAAAGTGAAATAACACGAGAGGAAGATATATCAAAGAGAAGCGGTAAACTATCTTTAGGTTGTGCGTCTGGAGTTAGTGCATAGAAAAAAAGCTGCTTTATACTATGCGGTTTGAATTGCTTTAGTTCCTTAACACCGCCGTAGCGAGCTATACGTGTTGCATCACGCACCATTTCTCCAAGTTTATAATGGTCGGGGTGCTGAGTCGTTACGGTCGTGGGTGCTACTACAATATCTGGTTTTAAAATACGTATTTTTTCAGCTAGTAAAAGTACATGGGCAGATTTTATTTCTAAATGAGCATCACCGTCTAAATCAATACAATGAAGATCTGCTCCTAATAGATTAGCTGCTTTTTTAGCCTCTTTTATTCGAGTTTGTGGGTCGCCGAAACTGCCTGATTCGCCGCGTGAGCATATAATAAATGTTATTTTTTTTCCTATCAGGTGTTCATTCGCTACGATTCCGCCACAGCCAAATTCAATATCATCAGGGTGTGCCCCAAAGATAAGCAGGGAACCTTTAGTGGGTGATAAGCGCATGTGCTTCATTTTGTCTTTCAATTAGATCTCGATCTATAAAAGTGATTTCGGGGGCTTGAGACGTATTAAGATAAGCCCGCTCTCCAAGGCCTGCAATGTAATGCGTGCAGTGAATAACAGATTGCATCCAAATCAGTCTAGAGTCGCGTGTCGGGCTGACCATAGTTTTCGTTACTGGGACAGAATCTAAGGTCATATATGAGGTTCCTCCTTCATGTAAGAGAAGCTTATCGCCAGTTTTTCTCGCTCGTACTGTTTCTCCGAGGTAGGGTACATCCACGTAGTAGTCCTCAATCTGGCAGGCCTTTGCTCTGAATTCAGGATCGCTTGAGCGTTTAACTGATATACCTTTCAGGAGTCCCATTCTTTCATAGATATTAAGACAGAAGGTAGCTACATCCGAAGCACTGGAAGTTTTGAAGAGATCAGTAGCCTCGTGATTGACATAGGCAGGTAACTGGCGAGCGGTATTTAAGATCCACAGAGGATCAACACGTTTTGAATAAAGAGGGGTCCATTTTTTCTGAATTTTATTTGCTGACGTAAAGTTAAACGTTTTTTGAACTTGAGTTACTTTATTTTTCAGCAGTGTTTGAGTTTCTCTTAAGTCATGATCGCTATCATGAAAGAAAAAAACTATCGTTCCACCAATTTCAGATTGTAATTTAAGAGCAGTTAGAATTTTCGCGTATAGAAATCGCTTCGGAAAAAATCCGCACGGTTGTTGCCCAAAACAAATCACTGGATTATTCATGATGGCGTTTCTTTAGGCCGATTTGTCTTTGGTAAGATACATTCAAGGACAAGACTTAATAGAACACAAAGTCCGCAACCTATAACATTATACCAAAGATATGAAATGCTTAAGGTATAATAAAGGTAGAAGATAATAGTTTGGGAGATTATTGCTGCCCAAAATACTGCAGTCCCTTGAATACTGCGTATAAAGAAGGCGACCAAAAATAAACCAAGAACTACTCCGTAAAAAATGGAACCCACGATATTTACGGCCTGAATAAGGTTTTCAGTTAGCGAGGCAAAAAGTGCAAAAGCAATCGCTACTAAGCCCCAGATCACGGTAAATAATTTTGCGAGTAATAAACTAGTCTTATCACTCGGTAGATTTTTAGCTAAGGGACGGTATAGGTCGATTAATGTAGTAGTTCCTAAGGCACTTAGCTCGCCCGCTTTTGAGGAAAGAGCTGCAGCAAAGAAGGCGGCTATTAAGAGACCGATTAATCCGTGGGGTAAGAAGGAGAGAATAAAACTTACAAACACATAGTCTGAATCGTTTGAAGATCCTTTAATGTGTGTAGTTATGAGAGCCTGTGCTGCTTCTTTTCTAATCGTTTGTGTTGTTGCGTGTGCTTCTAAGATTGAATGTTTTGCTTGTACTTCGCTTTGAAGATCACCCGCCGTACGACTTTTAAGCCATAGTTTGATCTGTTCAGTTTCTAGGGTGTGGGCTTGAGTAAAAGACTTATCTAAAGCTTTTAAATGACCTGTAGAATCCTGTGCTAATGCTTGATTCCATACAGGCTGGTTAAAGTAAATGGGCGGTTTTTCAAATCGGTAAAAAATAAAGATCAAAATGCCAAGGCCTAGGATGAAAACCTGCATTGGTATTTTAAATATAGCATTAAACATTAAGCCCAATCGGCTTTCTCTTAAAGAGGATCCCGAGAGGTAACGCTGGACTTGAGATTGATCTGTTCCGAAATAGGATAAGGCTAAAAATAGTCCTCCTAATATTCCGGAATACACCGTGTAGCGTTTATGGATATCGACTGAGTAATCTACTGCATCTAATTTTTTAAATAATCCTGCTAAAGCAAACGTATCATGGATAGATAATTCTGAAGGCATAGACTTTAATATAATAATAAACGCAGCAAACATACCTAATAAGATAATACCGAATTGGTATTTTTGAGTTACGTTTACTGCCTCATTGCCTCCTATAGTAGTATATACAATGACAAGTAATCCGCTTAATATAATCGTAGTATTTAAATTCCAGCCCATCACTGTTGAGAGAACAATAGCTGGAGCATATATTGTGATTCCAGCACCTAGACCGCGTTGAATAAGAAAAAGTGTTGCTCCAAGCAGGGAAGTTTTTTTATCGAAGCGATGCCCTAAAAATTCATAGGCGGTATAAACATTTAATTTCCTATAGTAAGGCAAGAAGACGACCGAAATGATGATGAGTGCAATAGGAGCTCCAAAATAATTTTGTACAAACCCAAGGCCGTCTTCGTATCCTTGACCTGGGGTGGATAAAAACGTAATCGCGCTAGCCTGAGTGGCCATAACCGATAACCCAATAGTAATCCAAGGGGTATCGCTACTTCCTTTGAGGTATTCGTGTAAGTTTCTTTTTTTACGCGAACTCCATAGGCCATAACTCGCAATAGCAAGTAGGGTACTAATGAGTACAATATAGTCTGTCCAATTCACGCGAAAGTGTAGGCAATTAACGTAAGTAACAGAATCCAAATAATAAGCACACAGACAACTAAGGTGTAGACACTAGACCATGTTTTAAGAAATGGAACTCCGGTCGCTTCATCCTTAATTTCAATATTCATAGCAACTAAAGGCTTATTTTCCAAGTGCGATCAAATTAGCCATTAATCTGTATGCACCAGGTACTCCTGCGGGTAATTGGCGAAAGAAAGATAACCCTGTGTACACAAATATACCTTTGCCGTAATGCGCTATCAGTAGGCCTCCTTTAAGGGGTGCTTCATTTATGTCACTGCACGCTATAAGGGAATCAAAATGAGTTTTATCCCATGAGCTTGCAAAATTAAGACCGCGTTCTTGAACCCAAAGCGTAAAGTCATCTGCTGAAATTTGATTAGGTGTTGTCAGGGCCGGATCCATTGGCTTAAGAAGTATTACAGTACCATTTTCGTTAGTCACCCGATACTTAGGTAGATCTCGTGACAAACTTAAAGGGTAGGGAGTAAACTGGTCTACTTTTAGACCGTTTGGCGTATTGTATTGATCAATTACAGTGCCACCTTGTTTTACATAGTCTAGTAAAGCGGGGAGTGCTGTAGCCAAGTCACCGCGTGTATTGAAGGCTCTAACACCGATAACGATAGTGTCATATTGAGTAAGATTTTTTGAAGTAAGATCGTTTGTTTGAAGCGATTTTATAGCATAACCCATTTGTCTTAGGCATTGAGCTACAGTGTCACCTGCTCCTGGGAGGTAAGCGATATTATGACCACGTGTTTTAAGGTTTAAACTCAGGGCCTTGATTTCTGCAGTTGGTAAAAGAACTTGGTCTGGAATATGAGCATAATGAATTAATGAACGACTCGTAGTATAATTCACGGAGTCAATTAAAGCGGATGCTGTGAGTGTTGAACGACTAATATTATTTGGTGCAGTAATATCAAAATGAACTAAACAGTGGTCACCTTTATGCTTAAGTGTGAATACCTGGTTTTTAGGCTGATATGTCCAGCTTTGGGGCACGTTTAAATTTACATAGCCTGATAAATTTTCACGGATTGCTTCAAGATCAACTTCAACAGACTTAGTTTCATTGGGAGCTAGAAGTAGGACAGGAGCATTAAAGGTGAGTGATACTGGAGCTATGATTATAACGGAAGCAGGATGATTTGAAGGGTGGGACTGATCCCTTATAGCGATAGGTTGTGAATGGATAACAAGGTGTTGCCCCTGAACTTCAAATTCTGCCTCGATAGGAAAACTAGGTTTATTTGTTGGGCTTCCAATCAAGGATTCATTTTTGACTACAAACATACCAGCTGACTCTGTTTCTTGTAGCCAATAGGGTTGGCTTAAATGCGCATCATTTGGAATAGTCGCTACTCGTTTAAGCTGAGTAGGAGTATCTGGGGAAAGGCTTAGATTTAAAATTTCTTTTTGATTAATTAACGGATAATTTAGACTCACCCAAGTGACAGGTATCTTTGTTTTGATCGTTACTTCATGCTGCAGAGCGACTCTTTCATTAGGAATAACTTCTGCATGGGAGGTTTGCGTACTAATAGATAGACCCAAGCATAGCGTTATAATTTTATCCACGTGCTCGAGTTTATTTTCAGTGAGTTGAGACTGCTCGAGTTGATTCAGCTTTAGTCTTAATTTAAGTAACTCTGAAATACTACGTTCGGGGTGGGCTGAGTCGAAATGAGTATTTATCTGCGAAACTAATTCCCCTATAGATTCGCCACCTGGAATGCGTGACCAGGTGCAATCGATGTTCTCAAAGAGATCATGCGTGGCAGGATCACCCTTAAGTAGTTTGAAGTATTCGAGATGACGTCCACTTAAGTTGCTTGAATTAAATGAACCAAAACCTTGGGTCTTATGCATTGATCGACTACGAGCAGCAAGTGAGGCAAATGTTTCACCTGTTTCTGGATCTTGACCGGAAGTATCTAAAGTTATGATTGATGAGGCAGGGGAAATAATATCGGAATTCCTCATACCTTTATTCACTAAGATACGCCGAGCTTGCCAGGGTTTTAGTGTGGTGAGTTGTTTGGGGAAACGGTGCGGATCTCCAGAAAGTGAAAATGCTTCCAAAGCTAGATAGGCTGAGGCGGTGTGATGGCCATGTGTATCTGAAGGCTCAGGTGAGAAACGTGTAATGATAATATCAGGTCTGAATTCTCTAATAACTCTAACGATATCTGAGAGAACCTCGTCGTGGTTCCATTTTGTGAGTGTTTGGCGATAGTCTTTTGAGTAACCAAAATCACGTGCTCTACTAAAAAATTGTTCCCCGCCATCAATGGCTCGCGCTGCGAGAAGCTCTTGAGTTCGAGCTACACCAAGGCTATCGCCGAATTCGGGTCCTAGTAGATTTTGACCTCCATCACCACGCGTGAGTGAAAGGTATGCTGTTCTATAAAATTTTCCTCGTGAAAAATATGTGATCAACTGCGTATTTTCATCATCAGGATGAGCAGCGATATAAAGTATACTACCCGTTTCTTTTAATGAGCGTAGCTCATGTAAAAGAATCTGAGTCTGGTCAGGATCTACCGCTTTGCTGTAGAGACCAGAAATAAAAAGATAACTCAGAGCGCCTACTGCAAGTAATCTATACACTAGGCGCTTCACGTTGAGTTGGTTCTACTTTTGAACCGTGAAAGGCAAAGAAAATTGGGTTTTTTCCCAGCTAATTTTTATTGTGCCACCACTTGGTTTTGCGGCTTCTATTTTAATCGTAAGTTGTGGCACATCACTCTCTAAAGAAGATTTTTCTAAATCAACACGTGCCAAGTCATGTGCTTCATCTACAGGCTCACCCCATGTTCCAAGTTGAGTACTGAAAGCTAGTTTTGATGTACCATTTAGGGATGGTACTAGGTATATCGTATATGCGCCTGCAGGAATTGTAGTTGTACCCACAGCGAGTGCTTTCTGAGTAATGAGAAGAGTAGATTCATCTGCACCTAAGCGGTAGGCTTCATCCCATGGAATGAGAGAACCCCAAATCGTTCTAGTTAAGCCTGTCTTAGAAGATTTTGAATAAGGTCGTCCGTAAACGATCGTGATACGATTACCGTCGGCTTTACTGCCAATTACTTTACTTACTGTTTCGTGTGGGCTAACTCGTTTTTGTTGTGCCGCAAGTGGTAGAGAGAGCAGAGCTACGCTAGTAGCAAGGAGGGTGATTTTTAATAAGTTCATATGATTAACTAGAGTATCGTTTTGTTAGGGGTTTATGTGAAAAAGTGGTGCGATGGGAGAGACTCGAACTCTCGACCCATGGTTTAGAAAACCATTGCTCTATCCAGCTGAGCTACCATCGCATGTTAGCATTAATCTAGGATATCGAAGTGATATCGGGCAAGACGGAAGCAGTAATTCAAAAAATAAGCTGGCAAAATGATTAGAAATTCCGATTAAGGATAGCTTGACTAGATAATATTGAGACTTACTTTTGTACTTTCTTGTTTTAAGGGGTGGTAGCTCAGCTGGTTAGAGCGATACACTGTCACTGTATAGGTCGCGGGTTCGAGTCCCGTCCATCCCGCCATTTACTTAAAGTATTGATGGCAAACGTTTTAGAATAGCTAATAAGTTAAGTGGCCTAGATAGTTACAGCAGCAGGCACAGCAGTCGTACATTGGTGTATATAGATGTTCAAAGGTTTTTTACTTAAGCACGATGGATACTCGCACAATTAATAATTCTTGATGAAACACGCTTATGTTTAGCACCTCGTGGGCATACTTCGTTATGGGTTAGCAAGTATCTACATTAATCACCACCACCCCCTGCCTGACCCCCATCCCCCGCTTTTATTAGGCCACTACTTGCTCCCTGCTTACACCCCTGAAGCATAATTGCCACGATTAAATTAGGCATGACGCACCTACTGACTTAATAGTTTGTTTGGATACCATCGATTAGTCTTAATAACAAATCTAAGGGGTGGAGGTGCTCCAATAGGAGGCCTTTTAATGCATTGAGGTATACTGACTATAGGCCAATCTCATATTAGCCCTGCAAGTGTTCCACCCTTGTTATAACATTTGTTTAATTTAATTAAACAATATTGGGCATGACTTTTGATCACTCAATCTTGTCGCTCTTTTGTATATTATGTCGTCCACATAATATCTGAATATTTGAAGGATCATCTGAAGCGCCACCTCTCGACCAAGGAATAATATGATCAAAGTGCAGGTTCTGATCTGATCCACATTGTACACATATACCACCATCACGTTTCCAAGCCTCTAATTTAACCCATGATGGGATAATACGTTTAGCAGGCTCAGTCTTAGATTGCTTATCTGTACGAACTACTGACTCGTCTGTAAGTTCAAGTTTGAACTTAAATACTTTTCTTCCATTGGATTCAGCCATCCAAGAGTCGACTAGATTAAATATACCATTATAACTCCATATGCCCTTTCTGAGCTTTTCATATACAACGATCTTTTCAGCTGAAGCCTCACCTCTTTTAAATTTTTGTGGTTGACAATCCCAAGCGGAGGGGCGGAACGGCTTGACGGTCCGGCCTGGAGCTTGGGATTGGTAAAGATTGTTTCGAGGCGAAGCGTTGTGGAGAGAGATACCCGAGCGAGCTGTGGGGCTGGGGTGTTGGTTCACCTCTAAGACGAATGCATCACCCATTCACACCAAACAAATCGGTGGCACGAAAGGGACGCCGACCGTGCTTATCGTGCGCGGACCGCACCGGTCAGCGATTCTTCCGAAGCGTGATCGTGTCGCCGGACCGCTCAGCACGAATGCCAGCCGTCATTTCCAGCAGACGCACAAAACCCTCGGTGTTGTCGGTGCGAAACGAGGCCACAATGGGCAGATCGCGCAGCTGTGGATCGCCGATTACGAGTTGCACGCGGCTTTTGCGGTTGAACGCCGTGACGACTTCCGCGAGCGGAGCGGAATTGAACTCAAGCATTTGTGGCTGCCAAGCGAGCAGGCGCGCGGTCTCGTCCGCTGATACGGCCACGACGGGCACCGCCGCGATTGGTTCCACCGCAACCACGACTTTGTGACCGGCGGCAAGAATCGCAGGCTCTCCGGTAGCGTCGGGTGCAAGCAGAGAATTGCCGCGCACGGCGTTGTTAACCTGCACCTTGCCCTCAGTGACGAGCACTTCGACTTGCCGGTTGTCGAGCCGAACATTGAAAACGGTGCCAACCGCGCGCACCTCTACGCCCGCTACTCGGACGATGAACGGGCGTGCCGGGTTCTTTGCGACGGTGAAACTAGCCTCGCCGTGCATGAGTTGCACGCGGCGCTCCTGCGCAGAGTAGGAGAGGGCGATCCGCGCGCCGCGGTTGAGTTCAACCACTGAGCCATCCGGCAAGACCCTCCGCTCGTAGCCGCTTGGGGCGGCATAGTTCGCCAGCGGCGATGCTTCCGGCATTGGCGCACGCCACGGTGTCCAAAGTGTGAGTGCGAGTGCCACGCAGGCCGCCATCGCCAGCGCTCCCAACCAAATAGTTCGGACGGAAGTCCGTCGAGGCCGGGCCAACAAATCGGGATTGGGTTCGGCGCTGTGCTCAGGTTTCCACTGGGCAAGAAGTCCAAAGTCCTTCCATGTTTGCTGCTGCCACGCCATCGCATCACTATGCCGCGGATCACTGGCGAGCCAGTGGAAATACTCGTCCTGTTGGGCGGCGGTCAGCCCAGCGTCGCGACGGACGACCCACTCGGCGGCCTCAAGCTCGATCTGCCGCTGCCCGGCTGAATTGGGATCCAATGGTTTCATGCTGGGTCCCTCCTACGGCGACTCTGCATGAACTCGGTGCATTTATTTAGTCCGATGGTGAGTTGCGCCGACACGGTATGCGCGGAGACCCCGAGCTTTTTCGCGATGTCGGGCTGCGACATACCGTAAACCTTCCGCAGCGTGAAGATCTGGCGGCAACGATCGGGGAGTGACTGGATGGCTTCGGTCAAGGTTTCGAGTTCTTGTTTGTGGACGATACTTTCGGGAATGCCCTCACCCTCGTCCAAGACGGACCAACTGTCGGTTTCCACTAAAGGTTCAAAGCGCACGATCTGCCCGCGTCGGACCTGATCAATAGCGAGATTGCGTGCAGTGGCGAAAAGGAAGGCCTTGGGCGACTGCATCGGCGCTGTCTCTTGTGCCCTCAAGACGCGAAGGTAGGCCTCCTGTATGATGTCGTCGATATCCACACCGGTTGGGAAACGGCTCTGCAGCCAAGCCCGGAGCATCGGCTCGTGCGGCAGGAGGTGCTGGGCGAACCAGCGGGCAGATTCGGAATCGGGCGGAGGCATATCAGAACGGAAAACATCGGGCCGTGAAGCCGTAGTGCCCGTCCTTTAGACGATTGGCAAGGCGAAAGGCACTAAAATTATCTTAGGTTCGTGCCGTCTGGCCGAGCACAGGCTTCGACTCCATCCGAATTAGGGGCTTTAGTGATTGAGAGAGCACAACACCTTTCGTCCATGACGACGGCATTCGGCTCGCCGCATGGAGTAGTTCAGTGACGCGCGATAAGCACCTTTACGCTCGTCATGCACCGCAGATTCTCTAAGTGTGAACGGTTGATGGATTCGTCTTAGAGGCGAGCCATAACCCCCATGAGCATCTCACCTACCTTGCTAGGCAGGCTTCTCGCCTGCTTCTGTTGCCTTGCTGCTTTTTCGTGGCTGAAAGCTGCAGATGGCGAGATGAAGAGGAATTTCAATGTGCCCGCGGGTGCCGCGCTCACCACGCTCAAGGCTGCAGCCCGACAAGGAGGGATCGAAATCATATTTCTCACCCAGTTCGTCGAAGGCGTGAAAACCAACCCCGTTAGCGGCGCACTGACACCGCGCGAGGCGATCGACCGAATGCTCGCTGGAACCCTCTTGAGTGTAGTGGAGGACACAAAGACCGGCGCCCTTGCCGTGCGACGCATAGGAGACCCCGAAAAAAACGTCGAACAGGCAGTAGTGAAGCCCGCCCGCCCGAAAAATGATGCCGCAACTGGTAGAACAACGACGGCTCCCGTGACGTTGGAAGAATTTAAGATATCGGCGGCCATAGTCCGAAGCTACAAATCTGACCGGGTCCAAGTCGGCACCTTCCGCGACATGAATCCGGTCGATGTGCCGCTCACGATTAACGCCGTAAACCGCGAAGTGATGGATGCCCAGGGTGCGGAAGGCCTGTTCGCCGCGCTGAAGAATGTCGCGGGCGTTACCCGCTCCCAGCAAAGCGGTGCGACCTTCGACAATCTTGCCGTGCGGGGCGTGGCCCTCGCCAACCGCGACAACTTCCGGTTGAACGGATCGCTGCCCATCATCAATCTGATCCAGTTTCCGCTGGAGGATATCGACCGCGTCGAGGTCCTAAAGGGTGTCGGCGCACTCTATTATGGATTCGTCGCAACGGGGGGTATGGTTAACTACATCACCAAACGGCCCGCCATGCGGCCCGTGAACATGTTCACTTTTGCGGCAAACGAGTATGGCGGCTACGGCGGGAGTGTGGATATCTCTCGCCGGGTGGAACGTGCCAACGGATATTTCGGCGTCCGCGTAAACGCAGGAGCGGGCCAAGAGAAATACGGCATCAACAAGTTCGTGGGAGAGCGGAATTTTGTGGCGTTGGCCGCCGATTGGCGCGTCGGTGACCGGCTGCTCTTCCGGTTCGATTTTGCCCATGTGAAGAAAGACGCCACTGACGTGACGACTTACGCCGTGCCCGTCACGAGCGGCGCGTTGGTAATTCCGCCGGTGCCCTCGAACAAACTCAACTTGGGCGCTGCTTGGATGATTAATAACACCTTTGCCGACAACGCGCTCTTGCGCACCGACGTGATTTTGTCGCGCTCTTGGACCCTCGTCCTCGAGGGCGGAGTGGCCAACACCCAGCGGGATCGCATTAATTCATCGTTTGCGATCAGGAACGTGATCACCGGAGACGGAACCTTGACGGTGCCATTCGCCCGCAATCTGAACTACCGGAACGAGAATGCTCGTGCGGAACTTTTCGGCCGCTTTACCATGGGGCCGGTCAGCCACAATCTTTCAGTCGGCATCACCGGCAACTCGCGGAACCAAGATTCACCGCCCCCGCCGTCGCTGACGTTTAATCAAAATCTCTATTACCCGGTCGATATTCCGCAGACTTACCTTGTGGCCGTCCCAATCGTCCATGCTTATAACTATATAGTCGATAAAGGCACCTACTTTAGCGACCGCCTCGGTTTCGATCAAGATCGGTGGCAATTGATTGTTAGCGGACGCTATTCGTCATTTAGGAATAGAGTTGGAGCGACCTTGCCTCCGCCGACTGTTTACCACAAAGACACCTTCAGTCCTGCGGCCTCGGTTGTGTTCAAACCCTCTGCGACGTCGAGCGTCTACGCGTCTTACTTGGAAGGGATGGAACAAGGTAACACCGCCGCGGCGACATTAGCGAATGCGGGTGAGGCACTGCCTCCGTTGCATTCAAAGCAGGAAGAAATCGGATGCAAGGTCGAGCTGCTCGACAATGCATTGCTCCAATTGGCGTTCTTTCAAATGGATCGGCCCAGTTCATTTGTCGACCCATCGACCAACCGGCTCACCGCGAATGGCCTGTCGCGCACCAAGGGCCTGGAAGTAGCTCTGTCCGGGGAAATCGTGAAGCAGTTGTCGGCGATCGCCTCGGCCACCTTTTTGAGCAATGAACAGTTGAACAAGGCGAGCGCCGCCACGTATGGGAAGCGCACCGAGAACACGCCGCCGGTTACCTTGTCTGGATTCGTCGAATGGCGCGTCCCGATGATCAAAGATTTGGCTTTGTCTGCAGGTGCGTATTATGTCGGACCACGCCAAGTGAATAACAACGGTCAGGGTCAACTGGCCGGCTATACGACTTACTCCGGCGGAATCAGCTACCGGTTTGCCATCGGTGCCACTAAATATGTCGCGCGGCTTTCCGGCGACAACCTCTCCGACAAGAATGCGTGGGGATCGGTAGGACAAGGCTTCTTTACCCCCACGCTGCCCCGCCTCGTCAAACTTACCGTGCAGGTCTCATATTAGTCCTTTCATTTTGAAGGCGATGAAAAGTCCGCGGTCAATCGGTTAGTCACGTCAAAATCCATTCTAAAAACACGAAAGCTTCCACTCACAATGGCTTATCGCGTGGGTTGAGGCGGTGACGTGCTTGATGAGCACGTTTGCGGCCCGTCACGTGCCGTTAAATTTTTTGCGATTCTTTTAGTGTGAATCGGTGATGGATTCGTCTTGGGGGTGAACTAACACCCCATGAACATCTCAACCCCTTGTCGTCGCAGCCTCGGCTGTTTTTTGTGCCTCGCAAGTCTCTGGGTGTTGTCTGCCCGCGTAAGTGCACAGACGCCGGCATTGGTGGAAGCGAAGCTTTCTTCATCGGCAAACCCCGAAATCAATGCGCTCGCCGAACAGATCCGAGCGCTCGCTACGGAGGTTTTCAGTCTCAAGACCGAATTGGTCGCCTCCAATTTTCACCAGGTATATGGTGATCATGTCCGGATGCAGCGCGTCTGGTTTGCCGCCACGACTCCCGACAAGGCAACAATCCCCGCCGAAGTCTTCACGCCCTCGACCATCGAGCCGGGCAAAAAACTTCCGGCCGTGATTTTCGTCCATGGTGGAAACCATGACCGGCTCACGGTAGATTGGTTTCCTTGGATCGACGAGGCTGTGCGGCGCGGATACGTCGTCATCCATCCTGAATACCGGGGAAGTGCCGGCTTCGGAGAGGCCATTTACAAAAACAACTATGGCGTGTCCGACGTGTCCGACGTGCTCGCCGCTGCCGCCTATTTCGCGGGGAAGGATTTTGTCGATGCCGGGCGAATGGGGATTCTTGGAAATAGTCGCGGCGGAATGATTACTCTCGGGGCCTTGGAACGAGAACCGAAACGGTTCAAGGTGGCAGTAGAACTCTCTGGGAACAGCGACCTTGTCGCTTTCATGAGCTACCAGCCCGCCGCACGCCGTGAGGACATGGCGAGCCAAGAAGCCTATGGGGGTAAACTCCCCGAAAAGAACCTAGCGGCTTACATTGACGCTTCGCCTGCATTTTCAGTCGAGAAAATTGAAACGCCGATCCTCGTCCTCTCGGCCACCAATGACACGTCTGTTCCATATAAGCTCCATAACAAGCGCGTCGTCGAGGCGCTCAAATCATATGGAAAGGTCTTCGATGAACACTTATACGAAAACGCTCCCGGCGGGCACTTGTTCCCGACCGCCGATACTCCCGAAGGGAAAGACGCGATGAAGCGCTCCTTCGCGTGGCTCGAGAAATACCTACAGCCGTGACCGGACCTTTCTGAGCAATGAACAGTTGAACAAGGCGAGCGCCGCCACGTATGGGAAGCGCACCGAGAACACGCCGCCGGTTACCTTGTCTGGATTCGTCGAGTGGCGCGTCCCGATGATCAAAGATTTGGCTTTGTCTGCAGGTGCGTATTATGTCGGACCACGCCAAGTGAATAACAACGGTCAGGGTCAACTGGCCGGCTATACGACTTACTCCGGCGGAATCAGCTACCGGTTTGCCATCGGTGCCACTAAATATGTCGCGCGGCTTTCCGGCGACAACCTCTCCGACAAGAATGCGTGGGGATCGGTAGGACAAGGCTTCTTTACCCCCACGCTGCCCCGCCTCGTCAAACTTACCGTGCAGGTCTCATATTAGTCCTTTCATTTTGAAGGCGATGAAAAGTCCGCGGTCAATCGGTTAGTCACGTCAAAATCCATTCTAAAAACACGAAAGCTTCCACTCACAATGGCTTATCGCGTGGGTTGAGGCGGTGACGTGCTTGATGAGCACGTTTGCGGCCCGTCACGTGCCGTTAAATTTTTTGCGATTCTTTTAGTGTGAATCGGTGATGGATTCGTCTTGGGGGTGAACTAACACCCCATGAACATCTCAACCCCTTGTCGTCGCAGCCTCGGCTGTTTTTTGTGCCTAGCAACTTTTTCGTGGCTGAACGCTGCAGCCGCCGAGACTAAGATTGATTCCGCCGGCCGCTCGGGAAATGAAGCCGCGACCAGTGGAGCAACCAACGCGCCACTGACTTTGGAAGAATTCAAAGTATCAGGGAAGAAAGTTCAGAGTTACAATTCCGATCGAGTCCAAGTCGGCACGTTTCGCGACATGAAACCAGTCGATGTGCCACTCACGATTAACGCCATAAACCGCGAAGTGATGGATGCCCAAGGTGCGGTAGGCCTGTTCGATGCCCTGAAGAATGTCACGGGTGTTACCCGCTCCCAGACAAGCGGTGCGGCCTTCGACAATATTTCCTTGCGGGGCGTCGGCGTCGCCAATCGCGACAATTATCGGCTGAACGGATCGCTGCCCATCATCAATCTGATCGCGTTTCCTTTGGAGACCTTCGACCGCATCGAGGTCCTCAAGGGAGCCGGCGCACTCTACTACGGATTTGTCACACCCTCAGGCGTGGTCAACTTCGTCACCAAGCGGCCGGCCATGCAGCCCGTGAACATGTTCACTTTCACGGAAAACGAGTATGGCGGCTACAGCGGGAGCGTGGATATCTCTCGCCGGGTGGAACGTGCCAACGGATATTTCGGCGTCCGCGTAAACGCAGGAGCGGGCCAAGAGAAATACGGCATCGACAAGTTCGGGGGAGAGAAGAATTTTGTGGCGTTGGCCGCCGATTGGCGCGTCGGTGACCGGCTGCTCTTCCGATTCGATTACCACCACGTGAAGAAGGATGTCTCAGAAAGGACGGTTTACACCGTGGTCGTTGCCAACGGTGCGGCGCTAATTCCGCCGGTGCAGCCGAGCAACATCAACCTAGGCGCCGCCTGGATGTTTAACAATGCCTTTGCCGACAACGCGCTCTTGCGCACCGACGTGATTTTGTCGCGCTCTTGGACCCTCGTCCTCGAGGGCGGCGTGGCCACCACCCAGCGGGATCGCATTAATTCAGCGTTTGCGATCAAGAACGTGATCACCGGAGACGGAACCTTGACGGTGCCATTCAACCGCAATTCGAACTACCGGAACCAGAATGCTCGTGCGGAACTTTTCGGCCGCTTTACCACGGGGCCGGTCAGCCACAATCTTTCAGTCGGCTTCACCGGCAACAAGCGAGACCAAGATCAACCGGTCTCGCCGTCGCTGACGTTTAATCAAAACCTCTATCACCCGGTCGATATCCCGCAGACTTACCGAGTCGCAGACCCAATCGTCCATGCTTACAATTACATCGTTGATAACGGCGCCTATTTTAACGATCGCCTCAGTTTCGATCAAGATCGGTGGCAGGTGATTGTCAGTGGACGTAATACGTCATTTAAGAATCAGGTTGGACCGACGGACCCTCCGCCGACTGTTTACAATAAAAGCACCTTCAGTCCCGCGGGCTCGATTGTGTTCAAGCCCAACGCGGGCTCGAGCGTCTACGTGTCTTACTTGGAGGGGATGGAACAAGGTAACACCGCCGCGGCGACATTAGCGAATGCGGGTGAAACGCTTCCTCCACTCCTTTCAAAGCAGGAAGAAATCGGATACAAGGCCGAGCTGCTCGATAATGCATTGCTCCAGTTGGCGTTCTTTCAAATGGATCGGCCCAGTTCATTTGTCGACGCATCAACCAACCGGCTCACCGCGAATGGCCTGTCGCGCACCAAGGGCGCGGAATTGGCTCTGTCCGGGGAAATTGTGAAGCAGTTGTCGGCGATCGCCTCGGCCACCTTTCTGAGCAATAAACAGATGAACAAGGCTAGCACCTCCACGTATGGGAAGGTCTCCGAGAACACGCCGCCGCTTGCCTTGTCTGGATTCGTCGAGTGGCGCGTCCCGATGATCAAAAATTTGGCTTTGTCTGCCGGGGCATTCTATAACGGAAGACGCGCAGTCAATAACGTTGGCCAAGGCGAGGTTGGCGGCTACACGACCTATTCTGGCGGAATCAGCTACCGGTTTGCCTTCGGTGCCACTAAATATGTCGCGCGGATTTCCGGCGACAACCTCACCAACAAGGATGCCTGGGGATCGGCGGGACAATTGAACATCAATCCAACGCTGCCCCGCCTCGTCAAACTTACCGTGCAGGTCTCATACTAAACTTATCACCTCAGCCCTATGAAAAGTCCATACATGTTCGCCTCTGCACTCTTACTTTCGGGTTCACTCTTCGCGACGACGCCGGTGACCACGCCGCTCGAGGAGAAGAGCACGGATCCAATCATTATCGAGTTGGCCCAATTGGCTGCCACTCTGAAATTAGAGAATGCTTTGGCAGAGTTTGTCTCGCTGTATAGCTCGACCATAAAGCTAAAGCGCGTGCAATATGGCACCGTGGACAATGAATTGGCCCCCGGGTATTTGTTCACACCGGTCAACGTCGTACCGGGGAAAAAATATTCTGGCTTGGTTTTCATTCGCGGCGGTAGCCACGGTCAGTTCGGCAACCACTACTTCGAATTGATTGAGGAAGCCATTAAACGCGGCTATGTGGTCATCTGCCCCGACATCCGTGGCAGCATCGGCTACGGCTTGGCATATTACAAGAAGGTCGATGTCGCCGGCAAACAAGTTGACGACGTCCTTTCAGCGGCGGATTTCCTCGTCGAGTCCACGCCCGTGGTTGATCCCAGTCGCCTCGCAATCATGGGATATAGCCATGGCGGTTTGATGACTTTGCTGGCGATTGAGAAAGCACCAGATCGGTTCAAAGCGGCAGTTGATGTCGTGGGGCCTGCGAATCTCGCAGCGTATGTAGCTCGGCGAACCTCCCCGGCAGACAAAGCGGAGATATACGGGCAAGCGAGTTTTGCTGGCGCGGACAAGGATCCTAGCATCTTTATCAAGAAATCGCCGGCTGCGCATGTTGCCCAGATTCGCGCGCCGCTGTTGATTATCGCCGCCAGCAACGACACCATTGTGCCCGTCGCATTGCACCAGACCCCACTGATCGAGGCACTTAAGGCGGCAAAGATCCCGCATGAGTATCAGGTTTATCAGAATCCCCCCGGCGGGCATGAATTCTTCACGGATACGCTAGTCGGTCACGAAGCCCTCATTCGCGCGTTCGACTTTCTCGATAAGGCGATGAATGGCCGTCCAGCGGCGAAATGACCCACATTACTCGGGTATCTTCCTTTCGGCTGCATCGAGGTGCCGTCATGCGGGGACAACCAAAAGCAAGCCTTCGCGTCATGCTCCGAATGGCAGGCGTTTTCGCAGCGAGTCGGCGGCCATTTCACGTTCCACTTACCTTCGTTTCTCCATGAATCACCGCCTTCTTCTTTTTCCATACCTACGTGGATTGCTGCGCCCAGCTTCGTCACTGCTGCTGCTTCTTGGTCTCGCCGCTTGCGGGAAGACCGAGGTGCCCTCGGCCGCCGCGCCGGCGAAGCCGCGCATCGCCCTCGTGATGAAGTCGCTCGCCAACGAGTTTTTCGGTACGATGGCCGACGGCGCGAAGAGACATGCCGCCGCCCACACCGCCGACTTCGATCTCGTCGTTAACGGCATCAAAAACGAGACCGATCTCGCCGAGCAGGTTTCGCTGGTCGAGCAGATGGTCGCGATGGGCGTCTCCGCCATTGTGATCGCGCCGGTCGACTCGAAGGCGCTCGTGCCCGCCCTCAAGCGAGCCCACGCCGCCGGCATTGCCGTCGTCAATATCGACAACCGGCTCGACGCTGTCGCACTAAAGGAAGCGGGCATCACTGTTCCCTTCGTCGGCCCCGACGACCGCGCCGGTGCCGCTGCCGTCGGTCGCGCGCTCGCGAAAAAACTAAATAAGGGCGACCCCGTCGCGATTATCGAGGGACTCCCGACGGCCGACAACGGCCGCCAGCGCCGGCTTGGGTTTGAGGACGCCGTGAAGGAAGCCGGCCTCAACCTCGTAGCAACGCAGAGCGGTCAGTGGGAAATGGAGCGCGCCAACACGGTCGCCGCCTCACTCCTTGGCGCCCATCCTGATCTCAAGGCGCTGTTCTGCGCCAACGACACCATGGCGCTCGGTGCCGTCGCCGCCATCAAGGCCGCTGGCCGCGAAGGCCGGGTTCTCGTCGCCGGCTTCGATCAAATCAGCGCGATCGAGCCGCTCCTCGCGAGCGGCGCTGTCGTCGCCACCGCCAACCAACATGCCGATCAACTCGCGGTCTTCGGCATCGAGGCGGCGCGCGAGTTGTTGAAAACCAAAGCGACCGCCGACCGCGCCACGCCGGTCGATGTCATCACGCGTTGATTGCGGGCTCGCCGCCTCGTTACCTCGTCTTATGTCCGGCACCGGCCCACGTCTTCAAGTTCGCACGCTGAAAAAATCCTTCGGCGCCAATGCCGTGCTCCGCGGCCTCGATCTCGAACTCGCCGCGGGCGAAATCCATGCGCTCATCGGCGGTAACGGCGCCGGCAAATCCACGCTCTCGAAGATCGTGGCCGGCATCGAAACGCGCGATGCCGGCGAACTTTTGCTCGAAGGCGTGCCGTTCGCGCCTCGAAGTCGGCGCGCCGCCCAAGCCGCGGGCGTAGTCATGGTGCTGCAAGAATTGAGTGTGCTGCCGACGCTCTCCGTCGGGGAAAATCTTTTGTTGTCAGCGCTGCCGGCGCGTTTCGGCGGCGTGATTGATCGCAAGCGGCTGCGGGCCGCCGCCCGTGCGGCCCTCGCCCGCGTCGGGCTGGATGGCCTAGATCCCGATTCGTCAGCGTCCGCGCTCGGGATCGGCTACCAGCAACTCGTCGAGATCGCCGCCGGACTGGCGCAGGAGTGTCGCGTGCTCATCCTTGATGAGCCGACGGCGGCGCTCACCGGCGCGGAAGTTGAGACGCTGTTTATTCTCCTTCGCGAACTCCGCGCCAAAGGCACTTCGCTCCTCTACATCAGCCATCGGCTCGACGAGATCGCCGCGCTCGCCGATCGCGTGAGTGTGCTGCGCGACGGCCAGCTTGTCGCCACACTGCCAGCGCGCGACACTTCGCGCGAGCAGCTCATTGCCCTCATGGCCGGCGAAACCTCGGCTGCGAGCGCGAACTTCCCTTCGGCCAGCCGCCGGGAACTCGCCCTGCGCGTGGTCGATCTTCACGCCGGTGCCGGAGTGCGTGGAGTCTCGCTTGACGCTTATGCGGGCGAGATTCTCGGTCTCGGCGGCTTGGTCGGGGCCGGGCGCACGGAGCTGTTGCGAGCGATCTTTGGCGCGGATCGGATTTCGCGAGGCTCGTTGTTTCTCGGCGCCGAACCAACGCCGTTTGCGCCAGCGTCCACGCGCGCCGCGGTCGCCGCCGGCTTCGCGTTTGTGCCGGAGGACCGCAAACATCACGGACTCTTCGGGCCGCGCGGCGTGGGCTTCAACGCCAGCATCGCCCGGCTTCCGCTGCGGCGCTTTTTGCCCGGCTGGCTCGATCGTCGCGCCGAGACGACTGAGACCACCAGCCTGCTTTCTCAGCTTCAGGTGCGCCACGCGAGCGCGGCACAACCGATCGCTGAACTCAGCGGCGGCAATCAGCAGAAGGTGGTCATCGGCCGCTGGCTGCACCGCGACGTGCGCGTATGGTTGCTCGATGAGCCGACGCGTGGCGTCGATGTCGCCGCGCGCCGCGGCATCTACGCGCTGCTCCGGGAGCGCGCCGCAACCGGTGCGGCGGTTCTGGTCGCGTCGAGCGACTACGAGGAACTCGCCACGCTGTGCGGGCGCGTCGTCGTCCTCTCCCGCGGTGAAGTCGCGGGCGAATTCACGCCGGCGACGTTGACGCCCGCGGCTTTTATGGCCGCAGCTTTTCGTGGCTTTGCGGCGACGCCGCACAACTAATTTTCCATGCTCCGTCTCCGCGGCACCGCCGAATTTCTCTTTCTCGCGCTCGTTCTCGCCGTGCTCGTTGGCCTCTTCAGCGTGCTCAACGCGCATTTCTGGTCGCTGGCGACGCTGCAGACCGTAACCAACCGCATCCCCTCGCTCGCGCTGGCAGCCCTCGGGATGACCTTCGTGCTGATCGCCGGTGGGATCGATTTGTCGGTGGGCTCGGTGTCCGCCGTGGCTGGTGCGGTCTTTGGCTGGTGTGTGGCTGATCACGGTGTGCCCGTTGCGGTCGCGGTGGTGGCGGCCATGGGGGCGAGTTTACTTTGCGGTCTCGTCAATGGCGCGCTCGTCACGGCGCTCCGCATGCCCTCTTTCATCGTCACGCTCGGATTGCTTGAGGGTGCGAGGGGAGTGGCCTATCTGGTCACAAACTCGCAGACGAAATATCTCGGGGAGCGTCTCGGCGTCTTGCAAGCCACACCGGTGGGCGGGCTTTCGGTCGGGTTTTTGCTCGCGGTCGTGCTGACCGGCGTCGCGCACTTCGCGATTACGCGCACGGTGTTTGGCCGGCATACGATTGCCGTCGGGACGAACGAAGAGGCGGCCCGCCTCGTCGGAGTGTCGCCGACGCGCATTCGGGTGATCGTGTTCGCCCTTTCAGGTCTGCTCGCGGGACTCGCTGGACTGTGTCACGTCGCCCGCCTTGGCGCGGCTGATCCGAATGCGGGCTCGGGGCTCGAACTTTCTGCAATCGCCGCGGCCGTGATCGGCGGCACGAGCCTCATGGGCGGCCGCGGGTCGATGGTGGCGACGTTCGTGGGCGTGCTAATCATCGCCACGCTGGAGGCCGGCCTCGCGCACCTCGGCGCTTCGGAACCAGTGAAACGCGTCGTCACCGGCTTCGTGATCGTGAGCGCCGTCGCGGCGGAATCCGTGCGGGCGCGCCTCGCCAGTCGGTCAAGCCTCTTGCCGTCATGAGCAATTCTTCAATGCCGTCCGAATTAGGTTTTATTCCCGGCCGCGTGGTGGTGGTCGGCTCGCTCAACATTGATCGCTTCTTGCGCGTGGCGCATCTGCCGCGACCGGGTGAAACGATTTTTTCCACGGGCGCCCAGCAGGCCTTCGGCGGCAAAGGCGCCAACCAGGCGGTGGCGGCGGCACGGTTCGGCGCCGCGGTGTCGCTGATCGGCGCAGTTGGAGTGGACGCGGAAGGGCGGATTTATCGCAAGCATCTGGTGGACGAACAAGTGGCAATCGATTGGCTCGCCACGCTGCCGGACGTAGCCACGGGCACGGCATTTATTTCGGTCGATGCGCGCGGCGAAAACCAAATCATCGTCGATCGTGGCGCGAACGGAATGCTCGAAGCTGCGCATGTGACGGCGGCGCTGGCGGCACTTCTTCCCTCGACCGACGTGATGCTGGTGGGGCTGGAGAGTCCGCTCGACGCGGCGGTGGCGGCATTGCGTGCGGCGGAGTCCGCCGGCGTGCGCAGTCTGCTCAATCCGTCACCCATCGCGCACGATTTCCCTTGGGGTGAGGTCGCGATCGACACGGTGATTGTCAACGAACACGAGTGCGCCGAGATTTTTGGCGCACCGGAGCCGGCCGCCTTGATTGGCCGCGGCGTTCGACATCTGGTCGTGACGCGCGGCGCGGTGCCGACGCTCCTCGTGTCGGTGAGCGGTGTTCAATTAGTGCCGGCATTTTCCGTGGAGCCCCGTGACACGGTAGGAGCGGGCGACACGTTCGCCGGAGTCTTGGCCGCGCGGCTGGCCGAAAGCGCAGAGTGGGGTGACGCGCTCTGGCGAGCCAACGTGGCCGCGGCCATGTCAACGCTCGCGCCCGGAGCGCAGACCGCGATGCCGCACCGAGCGGACGTGTTGGCTGCACGCAGATTGCTGCAACCTTGAAGCAATGCCCAAAAAATCGAAGCTGGATCATTGGCCACTCGCTTCTGCCTCGCAGGGAGCCGTTTCCGCCAGAAGCTTAACGGACCAAAAGGTGGACGAAATGCCCGCGACTGCGGTGATCCCGCGCCTTCGCGCTCGACGAAAATAAAGTGCGCCCTACACCGCCCGCGCGGACCAAGAAGGATCGCCTACATCCCGAAACTTCTGCACAATCCTGCCGATGAATCTCCAGCCCCTACGGCTTTTGCTCCTGCTTTACCAAGTACATCAACTGATTCAGCAGTACTTATAACTCTTCCAGCAGGTGCCTACACAGTACAGGTATCTGGAGCAAACGGTACTACGGGTAATGCACTTGTTGAAATATACGAAGTTAGCAGTCCGTAATAATCCAGTAGAAATTTAATCTCTCAAGAGCATTACCTCATCTTGTGTTTTTTTGTACTCACTTAGTAATCACCCGTTATCCCATCAATTGTACATGCCCGTCGATTCAATCCGCACTCACACAGTTATCCTCACAGTTACCCACCTGTACTTTTGTGTGATTCAGTTAGCTACCAGTTCTCCTTACTCAAGCACACGTCAGTGATTACCTGCACTTATCCACATCCCGTGAATTTACACCGCTTTCTACCCCAATCGCTCTGAACATCTTATCGAATTGCCATCACCTCAATTAAACCATCAAATCACGAACTCAACAGTTGCCCAGGTGGTGGAATTGGTAGACACGAAGGTCTCAGAAGCCTGTGCCTTAACAGCATAGGCGTTCGAGTCCCGTCCATCCCGCCATTACGTAAATGGCTTAACTTAAATAACTACAAAAGTGATCTACGTGTATACCTAATTGTTACATCAGTAGGCACACTAATAGCTAATTGGTTCAAACAGATACATAAATATTTTTACTTAAGCACAAGGGATTTACGCGCCTAGATTAACTTTTTTCTTTTTCGAAACACGCGTAGAGCACTGGAAGAACGACTAGGGTGAGCAACGTCGAACTGACGATGCCGCCGATTACCACGGTCGCAAGCGGGCGTTGCACTTCAGCGCCGGTGCCGGTAGCTATAGCCATTGGCACAAAGCCGAGGCTCGCGACGGCGGCGGTCATGAGCACGGGCCTTAAGCGCGTGAGGGCACCCTCGACCACGGCTTGGGATAATGGACGGCCTTCTTCGCGTAGTTGGTTAAAATAGCTGACTAGAACTACGCCGTTGAGCACGGCTACGCCGGTAAGCGCAATGAAGCCGACCGCAGCGGTGATACTAAACGGCATGTCCCTAAGCCATAGAGCGGCGATTCCGCCCGTGACCGCTAGTGGAATACCCGAATAAACAAGAAACGCCTGTCGCAACGAGCCAAAGGCAATGAATATCAAGACAAAGATGAGCGCGAGAGCCGAAGGCACGACAATGGCGAGTCGTGCGCGGGCTTCTTGTAGGTTTTTAAACTGGCCACCGAATTCGACAATGTAGCCCTCGGGGAGTTTTAGCTCGGCCGCAATGATTTTTTCGACGCGGTGGACATATCCCTCAATGTCGCGGGTGCTGAGATTGACCATGAGTGCTGCACGGCGTTGCCCTCCATCGCGCTGGATGGGCTCAACCGTTTGCAGCGTGGAAAAATTAACTGTGTCGCCGAGCGGCAATAGGCCGTAATCGCCTACGCGAAGCGGGAGTTTTTTGATCTCGGCATCGTCGGCACGCAGCGCATCGGTCATGCGTACGACGATATCGTAGCGGCGGTTGTCTTCAATGATACCACCCACGATCTCGCCGGCGAGTGCGGCTTGTACGGCGTGGTTTACCTCGGCAGCCTGGAGATTGTGGCGGCGAAGTATATCACGCTTTACGCTCAACTGAAGTTGTGGGGTGCGACCATCGGTCTCGTATTCTACTTGGGCGGCACCAGGAGTTCTTTCTAGGATGGTTTTGACCTGTTTGGCGAGTGGTTCGAGCACATCGTAATCGGGACCGAATATTTTCACAGCGAGCTCGGCCTTGGTGCCTTCAAGCATTTCGTTGAAACGCATTTCGATAGGCTGGGCGAAAAGCAGATCGTAGTCGGGATTGATTTTTTTCAACGCCGCTTCGATTTGAACGCAGAGCTCAGCTTTTGAAGAGGGGCGCCCAGCGGTTTTCGGCCATGCGCTGAGAGGTTTATAAAAAAGATAAACATCGCTTTCGTTGGCTGGCATCGGATCGGAGGCAATAGCGCTCGTGCCAATGCGCGAGAAGATGCGGGTAATTTCAGGAAACTCAGCATGGAGACGGTTCTCGATCTCGATTTCGGTGCGTAGGGATTCTTCCATGCTCATACCAACAGGTTTGTAAAGCATCGCGGTAATGGAACCTTCATCAAGTTTGGGCACGAATTCAGCGCCAAGGTGGGTTAATAACCAGAGCGAACCGACGAAGAGCGCTATGGCACAAGTAGCTACCAGCCAACGGAGTCGAAGGGCGAGATTAAGAGCGGGCAAATAAAGACGTTTAGCGAGGCGTATGAGCAGGTTGTCCTCTTCGGAGATACGGCCGCGTAGCAGCCCAGCACAGAGGACGGGCATAAGCGTAAGTGATAGGATAAGCGCGCCGCCAAGCGCTAGCATCACGGTGAGTGCCATCGGGTGAAACATTTTACCTTCGATGCCGGTTAGCGCTAGGATAGGGAGGTAAACCACTGCTATGATGAGGACGCCGAAGAACATCGGACTTCCGACTTGTTTACTGGCTATGAGCACGGTTTGATTGCGTTCTTCGTTGGTAAGTGCGCGGCCGAGCTCGTGCTGACGTTGACCTAGTTGGCGGACGATGTTTTCTACGATTACGACCGCGCCGTCGATGATAAGCCCGAAGTCCACGGCACCGAGACTCATCAAGTTGCCGGAAATATTCCAGTAACGCATACCGGTTAGCGCGAAGATAAACGAGAGGGGAATGGCGCAGGCTACGATGATAGCAGCGCGCCAGTTACCGAGGAGAAGCAGTAGTAAGATGACGACGAGCAATGCGCCTTCTACGAGATTTTTTTCGACCGTACCGATAGTGCGGTCTATTAATAGAGAGCGGTCGTATTGGATTTGAACATATACGCCGTCCGGGAGTTTGGACTGGATCTCGGCGAGGCGGGCTTTGACGCGGAGTGAGACTTCGCGGCTGTTTTCACCGGCAAGCATCATTACCGTGCCAATAACAGTTTCATGGCCATTAAACGTGGCTGTACCGGTACGAAACTTGGTACCGATTTTTACCTCGGCGACTTCTTTAAGCAGCAAGGGCTGGGAGCCTGCGCCGAATTTAAGTGGTAGGTTCGCGATGTCCTCGATCGTCTGTACGCGACTTACGGCGCGGATGGTAAACTGTTGACCGTTGCGGTTGATGATCCCGCCGCCTGTGTTTTCGACGTTTTGTGCGACGAGGGCCGCGAGTTCGCTGAAGGTGAGATTGCGCTCAATGAGGGCCTCGGGCCTAGGATGGATCACGAATTGTTTTTCATAGCCTCCAATGCCGTTGATTTCAGCGATTCCCGGGACGGTGCGCAGGAGAGGCTTGATAACGAATTCCTGGATCTCGCTTAGCATAATGAGTTGTTCTCGTTCGGTCGCAGGTTTCGTTTTGGATTCGGTTCGGTAGTTGACGCTATAATACAAAATTTCACCAAGACCTGTGCTGATAGGGGCGAGTTTTGGAAGCACACCTTTGGGGAGTAGCTCAAGGGCGCCTTGGAGGCGTTCGGCGACTAACTGACGCGCGCGATAAATGTCGGTGTTGTCTTTGAACTGGAGGGTAATCTGCGATAGGCCAAACTTGGTGATCGAACGCATCTCCTCGACGCCAGGCAGGCCGGCGAGTTCGAGCTCTAGTGGTTGGGTGACGAGTTTTTCGGACTCTTCGGCGGCGAGGGCGGGGACCTCAGTGTTGATCTGAACTTGGACGCCCGTAATGTCGGGAACAGCGTCAATGGGGAGGTTCAGCACGGACCAAAGACCGAAGGCGAGAAGCAAGGCTGTGCCAAGGAGCACAACCGCGCGTTGCCGCAAGGCGAACTCGAGAATGCGATCAATCATGGAGCGGAGGCCGCGGTAGCGACAGTTACGGCGTTGAAGTCGAGGCCGGTGAGTTGGCGTAGTTTGAGGCCGGCGGCGAGGGCTTCCGCTTGAGTGTCGAGTAGGGCTTCTATGGCGTTTAGGTAACTCGATTGGAGTTCGACGTAAGTCGCGATGGGTACTGCACCAAGACGATAGTGGCGGTCGGCAAGGCTGGCAGCTTCGCGAAATTTTTGGGCCGTTTCGGGCGACCAGCGACGTATCTCGGCGACATGGGTAGCGAATACGTGTGCAGTTGCGAGGACCTCATTGTCAAGGTCACGTTGGGCGATAAGAGCTGCAATTTCAGCCTGCCGTTGGCGGGCCTCGGCGTTTTCGATCGTGGCGCGGCTGCGGCTAGTAATTGGAATAGGCAGAGAGAGGCCAAGGCCGATGATTGTATCGTGGCCATCGGCGGATTCACGCGAGTAGAACGGGCTTAAGCTAAACGAGGGGCGTCGTTCGTTTTGTGCCAGGCGTACGGCGAAGCCCTGTTGTTCGAGTTCGGTGCGGCGAATGCGATAGTCGAAATTATTTTCTCGAGCGGCTGCAAGGAGGACGTCGGTTGCCGGGGCCTCAGAGAAAATGAGTGCGGGGGCGATGATCATCAGCGGAGTTTCGGGTGAGGCACCGCGGAGTTGATTGAGTTCGAGCAGTGCAGCGTGGAGGGATAGTTCGGCGTTGGTGGCGCGGCGTTGAAGGGAAAGTTCGGCTGCCTCGATCACGCGGGTTTCCAAGAGCGGGGTGAGTCCGGCGGGTTCGCGGGCAAGAAAGTTTTCCTTAAGCGCAGTAAAACGGTCGGCGACTTCGCGTACGGCAGCGGCGCGGGTTTGGGATGCGTGGAGTCCGTAGGTGAGCGTTCGTGCGCGTGCTTCGAGAGCAGCGCGAAAGCGTGCTAGGCCTAGCTCGGCGAGGGAGACTTGGCCGTTAGCGAGCGTTTTACGCAGCGCGAGGCGACCGGGCCAATCGAAGGTTTGGGTAACGGAGACAGACCAGGCAGTTCCTTCGCCGGCGAGTGCTCCGGAGGTCTTATAGGCGCGCTTCTGGCCAAGAGAAGTGGAGAGTGTGGGATCGGCCAAGGCACTGGCGGTGTGGGTTTGAGCTCGAGCTGCGGCAATCTCCGCCTCATAGAAAGCGAGTTCTGGATGGTGCGCTATGATTGTGGCGACGAGAGCCTCAAGGGTTATGGCTGGTTCGGCAGCTTGTACCGCGCGCAGGGGAAATAAAAGCAGGGTAAGTAACAGTAAGATACGGGTGGTCATTTGAAGATTTGGTAATTGTGGAAAAGAGTCGTGCCGGTGCGCGAGAAAGAATCTAGGCTAAGGCAGGTTATACAGGTGTGCCGATGCTCCTTCCCCGCTAGGATTTTTATCAGACTATGGCTTCACATCGAAAGCGGGAAAAGATTTTTCGTTACGTAGTAACAAGTAGATAGAGTCTTTACTCGCTTTTTTAAAATCTTTATCAAATTCGTTAAGGCCTAAAGGTTGTAAATAAATTACAGTTTGGACTCGAATTTATTTAAATGTACTTAGGTTTAGTGCTTGAATTTCGTACAGTACAAATGTGTCGTAATTTGATTCAGTACTACGAATACGGTTTGAGAACATTATTTTGAAAGGTAAATATATAACCTTATAAATTAATGCTATATATTAACTTTTTTTATACTCTAGGTAACTTACATATAAGCTGAAAAGACAATCGGTTTAATATATAATTTTTGTACAGATTACCTTGATAAAACTTTTGAAGACTTACCTGTAGTATCAAACGCTTAACTTAATCTAAAAGTTAAAACTGCACGTATCAATTTAAAGCCGTGTGTAAGTTTAACTGATGAATTATTTAAGCGTACAGGAGCAAAGTAGGATAAGTATCTAAGAGTTTTTAAAAACTTAATGAACCATTTCCTGATACTCGTGCTTTATTAAAGTACCAAAGGTAAAAGATTTCGGGTAGCCCGCTACAAAATGTTTGATCAAAATCCTAATTACAAATTATTGAAAAAAAGATAAAGGTAAAAGCCAAAATATAAACTATTTTGGCTTTTTAATTATTATTTATACTTAATTCTGTATAATTATTAATTCGATTTAGAGTGAATATAAAAAAGTTAAAAATAAACTAACTGTGCAAAAGAATACCTGCAAAATATAATAAGTTTAAATTCTGCAGACCAATAAGGAGGCGGCCTCGATTGAAGCTTATTGGTTTGAGTATGTAAGCAAAGTAAACGTATCTTTGAAGTAAGTATTAGGATAAAATGGAGCAGTTTCAGATTTCCATTTTTTTGATACATCTACAGTACCTTCAGCTGTTGTTAAGTATATTTTTTTGTTAATTGGATCTAATGCCATTGTACGTGCATAGGGTCGAGTAGTAGCAGCTTCGGATAGTTTATAAGTATTTGCGTCCACTTGTTGGATAATAACAAGTGTGGCATCAAAACCATTGGAAGTATAAATCTTTTTTGATTCTGGATCAAAAATAACTTGATCATTACCACGGCCAATAGTTTGTTCCGCTACTACATTACCTGTTTTTGCATCTAATACTAAAAGGGCGGGATTATTACCACGTGTTGAGACGAATACTCTATGAGTACTTTTATCATACGCTACACCATTAGGAAGTACATGCCCTAGAATATCCCATGTGCTAATGATAATGTGGTGAACCGCATCAATTTTAATAATCTTATTTTTATCTCTTAGAGCTACGAAGTAATTTCCTTCTTCATCTGCTGCAGCACCCTCGATACTTTTACTATCAATTTTAAGTGTTGCAGTAGTATTAGCCGACTTTGCATCTATGAAAGTAACCTGGCTGCTGTCTCCTTGAGTGACTAGAATCTGCTTTGTAACAGGATCATAAAAACCATTGTCTGCGTCATCACCAAATTTTTTTCGTTCACTTATTTTGAGTGACGATAAGGTAAATATAGTCGTAGTTCCATCTTCATTAATCGTAAAACCCTTATCAAGTTCTGGAACTAATACAGTAGAATTTCCTTCAGAGGAATTTTCAATCGAACCTTCGATTACTTTAGATGTAGGATTATAAATTAAAATACCGTCTTCGCGGCGTGCTATAAAAAGTCTGTTGTTTGTGCTATCAAATGTTAGATAATCCCAGCTTGGTGGAGTAGGGCTAGGTATAGTTAAAGATGATTCAAGTTTATAGAGCGAACTCGAGTAAGCTAAAGTATTTAAAGTTAATACTAGTATTAAAGCGTTTAGTTTTCTTAATAATTTCATAAAATAGTTGGTGTGTGTAATTAATATATTCATGCAAGCAGTTTTAAATTTTTACATTTATACTCAAAATTTAATATTTTTTAAATTCTGAAAATATACTAAAATATTTATTTAATAATACTTAGTGTATATTTTAATAAACACAGTCATTTATCTAATAAATATTTGGTTTCTTTATTTAGAATTTATATGAGCGTTTAAGTCAGTGTAAGTAGCAAACGTTCCACCACCATCTACTCGTAGTGTATCCTTTACTTTATCGTAAGACGCATAACCGGTATTGTTTGCTGTTAAATATGCTCTGATTTTCAATTTTTGTTGAGGCATAGCTTCAAAAGCTTGAACGTCTCTATATTCCAGAACGCTATATGCATTTGCATCACCAACAGCACCGTCTTCTATATAATTTGTATAGCGAACTAACATTTTTGTGCTGAGCATTGCTTCATAAAGCGGTTTCAAATAAGATTGAGCAAATTGATTGTATTTTTCTTGATTAACTTTTGGGGTATATTCGTTTATTAGAAAAAAAGAGTGTTCAAACTCGCTTTCGGATATTGTGCCATCAACTAGAGCTCTAGCATGTTTAACAATAAGCTCTTTAGGCAGTGTAGAAGCTAATGTTTTTTGCCAAGAGTTATAGGACGCTTCGTCTGCAAATTTAAAAATTGTAATACTATCAAATTTTGCACTTTGGTTCTTTTTCTCTCCTTTACCGTTTCTTAGAAATAAAATATCAGCTACTTGCCCACTGTTTTGCCAATTTGAAAAAATGTACGTCAAATTAGTCGGAGTATTTTGACCCATAGGTACTCGTATTATAACGAATTGAGGTTTAGCACACGCTACGGTAGCGAGTGAAAGTAATACCAAGAAAAATCTAATCGAAACTTTCATTAAATTAATAAGTTTTGGGTTAAGCGTATGACGATCATTTATCCTGAATATATAGTATTAAAATGAATATCACCTTAATTAATTATTAATATTAATTAAGTCTTTAAACCCAAAAAAAGCGAAGTTCAAAGGTTTGAACTTCGCTTTTTTAAGTGTGCTCAATTACAACTAAGGACGCCAAGATTTGGCATACGAGTTTACTCCATCTGTGTATGTTGTCCAAATTACATGATTTACTGGATCAACTGCTACGTTTTTAGCAGTTTCGGCCGTAGCGAAATTACCTAAAAACTCAATACCAGTATCGGTTTCTTGTACTACAGACATATTTCCTGGACCAGCGCAGTAGATGCGGCGTGTAATCGGATCAAATACGTTTTGATCTACTTTTTCTACGATTGAAGTAGAACCAATAACTTTACCTGTTTTTGAGTCAATAACGACAAGTTTACCGTTTGCTCCTGCTACAAATAAGTGATTTGTATTAGGATTAAATGCTAGTCCATGTGGCCCTGTGGCTGGAGCGACGGGCCAAAATGTTGATACTTTATTTTCTGTCGGATCTATAACAGCGATAGAGTTTTCTTCTTTAAGATTTAAGTAAATCTTATCACTCGATTCATCATATACCATATATTCTGGAGCGCTTGGTATACTAATACTAGCAGTTACTTTTTGAGCCTTTGGATCAATAACATAAACATGTGTACCTTCATCGTTAGCAACATATATTTGTTGGTTCTTTGTATTAAAAATAATAGCGTCTAACTCTCCCTCAGTTGGTATTTCACCTACTTTGTTTAGCGTTTTTTGATCTAGTATTAAAATCTTTTTATCCGAACTAACGCTTACGAAATACTGGTTTAATGTTGGAACTAAAGCAACATGAACAGCAGGACCAGTTTTAACACGAGCTAAAAGTTTATTTGAATTTAAATCTATAAAATCAGAAGTTTCATCTTTTTCATGAGCTGCTAGAAGAATATGATTTACAGTATCAACTTCTAAGAAATCAAATTTTCCTTTTGAGTTTTCAATAAGCACTGTAGCAGCTGGAATTGTTAGAGGAGTGTTATCTGCTGCTGGCTCAAGCAGAAATTCCAAATTGCTAATTTTATGCTGCAAATCGTCACGTATTCGTGTTGCTGAAGTTAAGAATGTTTTTTCATCTTCTCCATTCCATTTAAATACAATACCAAGGACTCCTATAGCCTTTCCGTTTTGCTGACGCATAGGAATAAGTACCTCGTAACGATGTTTTTCTTTAACAGGTTCAAATACTGGGGTATCTTTCTTGAAAGCTTCTAAATCATCTTCATCGTCTTTTTTTCCAATTCTACCGATATTTGAAGCAATAATTGTACTTGTATCCTGACCAGGTACTACGGCATGCATGCCTAGTACCATAAGTTGGGGGTAGCTGCCAATTACGTTGTCAACCAATGCTTGAGCGTTTGTGCGGGAGTTCGCTTGGCTAGCAAATAGAGGTGAGTTTAATAGCAACGAGAGTAGTAAAAGCGTACCTGAGATGATTTTGTTCATATATTAATAGTATAAAGACAAAACCTTAACTGAATATTAAACTAAATTAAATTGTAATTAATTTACACAAAAACCGTGAATTATGAAATTAACATTTTTAGTTAGTAATCGAGGATGTCATTTTTACGATTATTATTTTTTCAAAATACTGGCATAACCTAAATAATAATTAAGTTATTGTTAATCTATCTTTAATGTAATTTTATTACATTAGTATAACAACCCCCTGTATTAAATATAGGTTTAATCTGACCCCACTGATATGAAAACACGAATCATTAGCTTTAACAAATTACGCTATGTTATCTGCTTAGTACCAATAGCATTATTACAAACTATTACATTTGCGCAGAATGCTACTACGCCAAGTGATAATATAGTAAAATTAGATGCTTATAATGTTACGACAACACTAGATCACTACACTGATGTTACTGCAGCATCTGCCATGAAAATGCCAGTCGCACAACTCGATCTGCCATTTTCAGTGCAAGGTCTTAATAGTGCATTTTTAAACGATATTAGAACATCTCGTCTTGAGGATGCTTTTGGATACATAACCGGTTTAAATAAACAGGGAGATGCTGCTAATCAATTTACATTGAGAGGTTTTACAGCTGCAGGTTCTAATCTCCAAAGTTTACAGATTGACGGACTACCTGGACCTACCTCGCGTTTCGCATCACCTCCATCTATCAACGTCGAACGCTTAGAGGTAATCAAAGGTCCTACATCTGTTCTATACGGACAAGCAAACCCAGGAGGCTTACTGAATGTAATCACAAAAAGTCCGAAGTTAAATAAGGGTACAGTACTGTCTACTTCAATAAGTACATATGATGGCCAAACGAGTAGTTTTGGAAATGCAACTAGCTACACCACATCTTTTGATACAACCGGTCCAATAGACATTGAAAAACATTGGCTTTATCGGCTGGTAGTTAGTTACGAAGACCAGAAATCGTACAGGGACTATTATTTTCAAAAAAATAAATATATCTATCCATCCCTAACTTATCGATGGAATGCTAACACTTCCTTAACAATTAAAGGAGATTACACGCGTGAAGATCGTCAAGCTAATGACGGCTTAGCTGTGCCATTTTTGAATGCAGCATTACTACCTGCAATAAATGTTTCGTATACGGCTCCTGATGCACGCGATACTGATTATGGTGAATCATTAACCGCACTATTCAATTCACGTTTATCTGATAATTTGTCTATTTCTGCAATGTATAGATCAACTTATCATACTGATACTAGAAATGCTGAAGAAGTTGCTCAGCAGACAATAACAAGTAACGCTAGTAATTATTTACTCTCAAGTATAGCTAGACGATTAAGACTACAAAGTAATGTCAAAAGATATAACTTCCTAGACGCTAATACTACATATAATTTTAGCACAAATTATTTCAAAAATACGGCTATGATAGGTGTAAATGGAGGTAAGGAGTGGTGGGATTTTACCACCATTGCGCAAGGTGGAACGACTCCAGCATTAACTGCGATTAATTTATATAACTCAGTCCCTAATATTAATTTAATTCCCACATATCCTACAATCTACACCGCTGCAGGTCTAGCTGCGCAACGTAGGAGACAAACTCCTTTTTGGAACTATGGAATGTATGCATCCGATCAGATTAAAATCGGTGACAAATTTGATCTGTCTCTAGGTATTCGTCATGACAAGCAGGATGCTTATCAAAAAACCACAGTAATTACAGGATCAATAACTGGAATAAAACAAACTGTTGCAGCTACTGTACCGTCTACAGGTATAGTGTATCATTTTAACCAGGATGTTTCAACGTACATAAGTTACTGCGAAGGATTTAAACCACAAGCACCAGGAAATGTAGATGTAACTGATAGTCCAAATTTACCCGCTGAAACTTCTACTCAGACAGAAGTAGGTTTGAAAGCTGATGCTTTTAACCATGCTGTATCCGGTACTGTAAGTGTTTATGATATAAAAAAGAAAAATGTTCTTACAGCAACAGGTCAGACATCATACTCTGGAAATCCAATAGCTAATTTATCTGGATTACAAGAGAGCAAGGGTGTCGAATTTACTTTAGCCTTTCAACCTAAGCCATACTGGCAAATAGAGACTGGTTACACTTACATTGATGCAAGAGTTAAGGCCTCATTAACATCAACTATAATTGGTGCTATACTCGACAATACTCCTCACAACTCCGCTAATGTATGGACCCGTTACAATATTCCTGATGGTACATTTAAGGGGCTTGGTTTTGGTCTAGGTTATGTTTATGCAGGCACTAGACAGGCTATAATAACAAATATTCCAACTACTATAACTATCAATCCAACCACATCAGCAGTAACATCTACAGGTAGACTACTTTTGCCAAGCTACAGTAAATTAGACTTCGGTATTTATTATAAGTATAAACGCTTCGACTACGCTGTAAATTTATCTAATATTTTGGATCGCACATTTATATCAGGAGCTATTCCTGGTGATGCTACACGTTTAAGACCAGGTGATCCTAGAAAAGTTGTATTTTCTTTACGATACAATCTTTGAAAATAATTTTTAGTAAACCGTTAATTTATTAATATGAATTCTTTTAAATCGTACTTAGTTTTAGCTGCAATAACTAGTCTTTTGCTGGTTAATAAATCGTTCGCTCTAAAATACGCTGCTAAAGAGCATGATCTACAAGTTGATAACGCACTCCCAAATTGGGTACCTCGAGAAGTAAGTGTTCAACCCGAAGAGGAGCTTAATCTAGTAGGTGCAGATATCATGGATGAGATCACCCTTGGGTGGATTAAATTATTTCGTCCTGCGTATCCTCACCTAAGTGTAACTATGGAAGCTCGTGCGTCTGGCTCAGGAGTGCCTGCATTAACATCTGGTATAGCGCATGCAGCTCCGGTTGGTCGCGAAGCTTTACCCAAAGAGCATGACGATTTTGTTAAAAAATTTGGCTATGAACCTTTCGCGATTAAAGTTGCTACTGGTAGTCTCGGTTCACTAGGTAAAACTGCAACCTCGGTTATATTAGTAGCCAAGGACAATCCTATACAGGGTCTTACGCTTGCTCAACTAGATGCTATTTATTCGACCTCTCGTTTACGTGGGCACTCAGCTGTTAGTACTTGGGGGGATCTAGGTTTAACAGGTGATTGGGCGACAAGATCTATTTACTTGTATGGTTTAAAATCTCCTAATGGAATCGAGCAATATTTTAAGTGGCAAGTTATGAATGGTGGTGTATACAAAGAAAATATACATTTTTTAAAAGGAAAAGGATTTACTCATGCATTCACTGTTGCATCGAATGATATGCATACACAAATAGGTGGATTAACCTATGCTATGTTAGCAAATCTAACGCCAGACGTAAAAGTGGTTCCACTTGCCAAAGACGAGAGTGGACCTTTCATTGAACCTACAATACAGAGTGTTTATACACATCAATATCCTTTAAGTCGTTTTGTTTACATATACTTAAATCGTAAACCTGGAACTCCGATTGAACCTAAAGTAAAAGAATTTCTAAAATTAGTACTTTCAAAACAGGGTCAACAGGTAGTTGCAAGTGAAGGTGTTTTTCTGCCACTGACTCCTGAGGTTGTTAAAGAAGAACTAGCCAAATTAGAATAATAGCGAAAGAAAAAACTTATGAAAAAGATACTTGGAATAATTATTGTAACAGTTTTTTGCAGCACTTACTTAAGTGCTGCTGATAAAACATGGAATCCGCCTTCATATAAAATGTATACTCAGACATTAACTGAGAAAGTTATGGCATCACACCCAGAATTGATAAGTGCTACTTTTCATGGACCTGTACCTGGTAAAACAAAAGTATACACTATGTTTGGGGGTTCTTATATAGATCGTATTGGAAATGCAGATGATGACGACGATATTATGGTTATCGAAAAAGGCATTACGATTTTAGATCCCCGCTGGCACAAAACGCATGATCCTATTCAGAAATATGTCGTGCAATTACCATTAAGAAATAGTGCTGGTGAAAATATTGGGCTGTTTGTACTTGCTTACCACCGCAATAATAACAGCACCCAAACAGATCGGGATTACTTAGATTCAGCAACCTCTATCAGAGATACTATTGCTCAGGAAATACCTAGTTACGATGCATTGTTCTCTCCTGCGAAATAAGGGAAGAATCTTTAGGTAGGTATGAATTAGTGCATTTGGTATATATCAGATATCATTATTATAACACTATATGCGTATAACTTATATTTGTAAGATTTTATCGTTTTTTTTAAACATACAAATTATTGTTTTTGCGCAGTATAATCAATCTGCACAACCAAAGCCGCCAACAATTGAAGATAAGTCGCGTTGGTTAAAACAAGGCAGAGAACTTCCTACACGTGAGTTGTTGCAGCCTACATTAGATAGTGAACTTGGCTCATTTGTGCCAAAGGAAGGTAAAGATTTAGCTGGTGAAATGCGAGGTGCGGCCTCCGATGTGCTCGCTGATATTGCTCGTCGGTGGATAGCTTCCTTTAGTTTATATTACCCTAATGTTCATATTAGTGTACCTCCGCCATACTCTGGCCAGGTAGGTGCAAAAGAGTTGGTTAAAGGTGATGTTGATTTTGCTCTAGTATCACGAGAACTTGTTCCTTCTGACGTAGTAGCCTTTAGAGCTAAATTTGGCTATTCTCCATTAAGTATTCCTATAATGGGAGGTACATACAGACATTTTGGATTTCTAGATGCAGTAGCTTTTTTTGTTAATAAAGATAATCCGATTAATGAATTAACTTTTAAGCAGCTCGATGGATTACTTTCTACAACTAACTATCGTGGATCTGTACCTATACGTACTTGGGACCAGCTGGGTCTTAAGGGTGAATGGACTGATAAAAAGATTGAAGTGTATGCTGTTAAACCCTGGAACGGTTTCGAGGAATTTGTGAGAGAGAGGGTATTATGTACAGACGATATAACCTATAAGCGGGGAGAATGGAGGAAAGATCTTCACTTTTCTGAAACAGTATTTCCAATATCACCTGCAGTAGCCTCTGATAAGTATGCAATAGGGTACTCAGGTTTGGCTTATCTAACACCTGGTGTTAAATTAATAGCTGTATCAGATAGTGAAACAGGACGTATAGTGCCTCCTACCTATGATGAAATTGCAAAAGCTAACTACCCACTTAGTCGCTTAGTATACGTTAATATTAATAAAAATCCCCTAAAAGATATAAATCCCATTTTAAAAGAGTTTATACGTTTTATAGTAAGTAAAGAAGGTCAGTCTGTTGTCCTTGATCAAGCAGTTTATATTCCACTTCGCGGAACTCAGTCCTTAAATAGTCTTTCTCTTTTAGGAGTTAAATAGAATTTATTGCGATGAATAGACCTAAAGACGCTAACAATATAAATAAATTTTGGCCTGAAGGATGGTGGAAGTTAATGGAGTATCGCATAGGTATAATTCCGTTACCTATCTATATAGTTCTAGCCGGGGTTATTTTTTATTTTTATAAATCAGGAAAGTTTCCAACCGAGGTCTCTATGATGATCGCGGTAATTGCACTATTTGGTTTTTCCTGCAGTGAAATAGCAAAACATATACCAGGGTTAAGACTGATAGGCATAGCTGCTATCTTTGCTACGTTTATACCATCTTATTTAGTATACAGCCATATACTGCCTAGTGAAATTGTGAAATCAGTCACCGACTTCACAAAGACAACTAATTTTTTATACTTATTCATAGCTTCAATAATAGTTGGTAGTATATTTGGTATGGATCGCAGGGTATTGATTCAGGGTTTTATGAAGATATTTGTACCTATTATTTTAGGTACAATTCTAGCAACAATTATTGGAACGTTAGTCGGTACTGCGTTGGGACTTGGAACTATGCATACACTATTTTATATTGTTATTCCAGTTATGGCTGGGGGAGTGGGCGAGGGTGCTATTCCGCTATCTACCGGCTATGCTGAAATTTTACACCAGGCGCAAACGGATCAATTCTCTCAAGTATTACCACCTGTTATGTTTGGTAGCTTAATGGCAATTTTATTTTCTGGTTGTCTTAATCTTTTGGGTAAGAGGTATCCCTCATTGACTGGTAATGGTAAGTTACAGATTAGCGGTAGTGAAGATTTAACAAACTTACATGGAGAAACGTCAGGTACTTCTGATGTTGGTCATATCGCAGCTGCAGGAATAACCGCTATAACCCTTTACCTAGTTGGAACACTTACAGCAAAAGCATTTGGTTGGCCTGCACCAGTGATAATGCTTTTTTTAGCTGTTTTATTAAAACTAACTCGTGCAATATCACCTCAATTGCAGCAAGGAGCTTATGTAGTTTATAGATTTTTTGCTACTGCTGTTACTTATCCACTCTTATTTGCTATTGGCGTGAGTATTACCCCTTGGGACAAACTAGTAGCCTCGTTTGCATTACCTAATTTAATTACAATAGTAGCTACTGTTGGAACCATGACTGCGACAGGTTTTTTTGTCGCTCGTTGGCTGAATATGCACCCAATAGACACTGCAATTGTAACTTCCTGTCGTTGTGGGCAAGGTGGTACCGGCGATGTAGCAATATTAACTGCATCTAATCGAATGGAATTAATGCCTTTTGCCCAGGTCGCTACGCGCATTGGTGGAGGCTTAACTGTGCTAGGTGCTTTATTTGCTTACCGCTATTTCCACTAAAGATGTTTCATTGAATGGAAGTTCAAAGATGACACGTAGACCTGGTTTATTGTCTATTAACTCTGCCCATATTTTGCCTTTATGTAATTTTACGATGCTACGTGATATAGCTAGACCTAGACCACTCCCGCTCAAATGCTGCGGATTGGATTGTCCTTCAAGTCGTACAAATCGCTCAAATATTCTTTCAAGTTGATCATAAGGAACTCCTGGACCTTGATCCTCTACGTGCACATGCCAATACTTTGAAGTTATATTAGATACTAATGTTATAGTTTGGCCTGTTTTGGATACAGTTATTGCATTAGACACCAGATTAAGAAGGACTTGTCTCATCCACTTTGTATCAAAATTCACTAATCCCTCGCCAGTTGTAATGCATTGGAAAAGAATATTTCTACTTTCACATAATACGCGGGCATCGGTAGCAAAATTTTTAATATAAGTATTAGGATCTACTTCTTTATATGAGAGTGTGATTGCACGAGCCTCAGCTCGTGATAGAAATAGCAGCTCTTCAATAATTTGATTAAGACGCGATATCTCTTCGAGTTGTATTTCAAGCGACTCTGAATGTGAAGCGCTAAGGCCTCCTTCCATTAAAAGTTTTTCAGCCTGAAGCCTTATTAGAGATAGAGGTGTTTTTAATTCATGAGATGCTTCTGCCGTAAATCTTCTTATTTGGTTAAACGAAGACTCAAGACGATCAAAGGTTAAGTTTAATAATCGAGATAGATCAGATATCTCATCTCTTACATCAGATACTGGTATACGCTCAGTTAAATTATCCGAGCTGATATGTGTGGCAGTTTCTTGAATAGTTCTAATTGGTTTTAATATAATTTTACTCAAAAAGTAACCAATCCCTGTATTAACTAAAAGAACTAGAATAATTAGACTAATAAATATATTAGTATAGCCATCCATTAGCGATTTAATCTGAGCTTTAGATGTAACTATAGTTATGAGAAAAGGTCCAATTTGGTATTCAGCCACGCGCATTTCTTGCTGAACACCATCAAAGTGAATATTGTAATATTGATTACTATTTGAATGGATTATTTTTCGACCCCTTAGGTTTGATGAGTTAAACTCTATACCTTTGCTAGGTTGGCGTATTTGATAATAGAATAGAACAGATTCATAATCATACGCCCCCGATCCTCGCATTCGATTCTGCATTTGTTCAACAGTAAGATTTTCATAATTTGGACCCAGAATTCGTTTAATCTGGGTAAACTCATCTTGTAGAAGCATATCTATTCCGTGAATAGCGTAGTGCTCCAAAGAATATCTTCCTATTGAAAAAAGTATAATCATGGTAGCAGTAGAAATCACTGCGTACCAAAGTGCTAATCTAGCACCCAACGATCTCATATAAAATGATAGCCTACACCACGTACTGTTTTAAAGAGAGGTTTTTGAGTATCAATTTCTAGTTTTGATCTTAATTTACTCATGTAGACATCTAGTAAATTAGTATCCACGTCATAATGTGATTCCCAAATCTTTTCACAAATTAATGTCCTTGGCATAATTCTTCCAGGATTATACATGAATACTTCGAGTAGGGCGAACTCACGACTTGTTAGTTCAACTAAGGAACCATTAATAGATACTGTTCGACCTATAAGGTCCATCTTGATGCCCTTATGCTCCAAAACCGTGTCTTTGACAGATACTTGCCTTCTAATTAGAGAGCGTATTCGCGCGTGAAGTTCTTCCATACTGAAGGGTTTAGGGAGATAGTCATCTGCACCAACATCCAGTCCTTTCACCCGATCTTCTACAGTATCTCGAGCACTCAGTATAAGCACCGGCTCATTAAAGCCACCTTTACGCCACTCTTGAAGTAGTAACATGCCGTCCCCGTCAGGAAGTCCTAAATCTAAAATGATTACGTCGTAGTGGGTCTCACAGAGTGCGTTGCGTGCTTCCGCACAATTACGAGTCCACGTCACTGTGTAGGTACGTTCCGAAAGACTTTTCTTTAGAAACTGACCAAGTCTAATCTGGTCTTCGACAATAAGTATTTTCACAGGGGTATCTGCGTGGACTTTTACATCTACCGATACATAACTAAATATAGGATCCTGAGTGTTAGCGAGTTGAAAATGGTTCAAATTAATTATTATGACTAAGAGCAATAATCCTAATCAATTATTTAAATATTTAAGGCCATTAGCAGCAAAGGTATCTGTATAAGTTTCTGATCTATTAATTTTTGTATAACGTATATCAAAAGTGGATAGAACATCTTGTTCTTTAGTTGCTGCCTGCTCAGTCATTAGACCTGAACCTGAGAACATTTGAATGCTTTCTTTCAATGCTATCATGTAACCTTCCTTATCTGCGCCCATTACTTCTTTAGGTATTAATTGAGCTATTTCTTCAGGGGAGTGGCTTTGTATATACTTGAGAGACTTTAATAGCGCATTTACGAGATGTTGAACCATAACCGGCCTATTTTTAATCGTTTCAGACGATAAGTATAAGCATGTTGTAGGAAATAGGTCCCCTAGGTTTTCCTTCGTTCCATTGAGAGATGTGAGATCAGCTGCAATAAACGCTACATTTTTATCTAGGTAGGCACTTGCGTCAGGCTCTGTGGCTACCACAAAATCATTCTTACCACTACTTAAAGATTCGGCAATGGTGCTCATGCCTTTTCCAAGGATAGCTTTGTAGTCATGTGGTTTACCGCCGCCCCTTGTAACTAGGTAATTCGCAAATATATTTTTGGATGAGTTTATTCCACTAATTACTATTCTTTTTCCTTGTAAATCACTGAGTCCTTTATACGTGGATTGTAGTCTTTTTGCAGCGAGTAGTTTGACTCCTGGAGTAACACCTAATGCTAACACACTTGTTGTATATTTGCCCTCAAGTTGTGACATGTAGGTATGGTGATAAAATCCTACACACGCATCTGAACGACCATCGATAAGTAATTGGTCAGTGTGCACGTCTTCACGTTCATTCATTAGAGTAACAGTAAGTCCTTCACTATTAAAGTAACCTAATTTCTCTGCAAGAATTGCAGGAAGGTAGCGAGGAGCATTGATATCTACAACAGTAACAACTACTCGGTTGGGGTATAATTCTGCGCTGATTGCGCTAGTTAAAATTGTAATAAAAGTGAGTATAATTTTAGTACATTTATATTTCATGTATTTATACTACGCTTACTTTTTAAATGTATACTTAATTAAACCTTAACAAAAATTAATTAAGTTAAAGGTTTTCAAAATTTTATTTATGTACATGGTATATAATCAAAATCTTGTTATACCCTATCTCGATTTTTGAATTCTAAATGAAACCATTTCTTAGGAAGCAAGTACGCCTATTCCATACTTATTCAGCATTTACTGTAGGTGTTGTACTTATTTCAATGGCTATTACTGGATCCATATTAGCTTTTCGAAGCCAATTAGAACCCCTAGTATATCCTAAATTACTTACTGTAGAACAAACAGGTCCGCGATTATCTTACGATTTACTTGTTTCTAAAGCCCTCTCAGCGCATCCCTCATCACAACTCGATTATATACGTTATTTTTCGGATCCTAATTTACCATTTTTAGTAAGATTCACGAATAAAGATTTTATACATATCAATCCGTATACAGGCGAAGTACTCGGAATTCGTAATCGATACGGCCATTTTTTTGGTTGGATCGAAGGTTTTCACAGATTTTTGATGTTAGACCCTAAGATAGGTGAACCGTTAATAGGTTATGTTTCTATATTTCTTTTTATAATCTCAATTACGGGAATTATCATAGTTTGGCCAGCTACTCGAAATGCTTTAGTTGCTACGCTGAAAATTAATAGAAAATTAGGACAAAGACCTTTGTACTTAAATGTACATAGAACTATTGGTTTATATGCTTCAGTCGTCTTGCTTTTAATTTCAATAACAGGTGCGCCTCAAGCTCTAGAGTGGGTGAAGCATTCTCTATTTTTGGCCACATCGTCGCATGTAGAGACTATTCCCAAAGGTCTACATACGAGCTCTACTACATTTATAGGTATGAATGCATTGGCCTCATCAGTTGATAAACTTGTTGCGAAACCTTCAGCGGTATTAATACATTTTCCAGACAGTGGCATTGCTGAAGCATTTGCTATAGCAAGTGATGCTCCACATCCCAATGCTCGAAGTTATATTTGGTTTAATTCTACCAATGGTTCTATCGTTAAATATATACCCTATGCGAAAGATGCGATGGGTCGTAAACTAGCTTTATGGGCTCTTTCTATACACACGGGTCAATTTGGTGGAATTGGATTTCAGCTGGTACTTTTTTCTGGTGCATTATCAATATTAATTTTGGCCTTCAGTGGAATTCGTAGTTATTTGCTTAGGAAGTCACGCTAAACGTCACTCATAATTTTAAAGGTATTAAGAGTTGATAATACGTAGTTCATATCATTATCAAAGACTGTTAATTAGAAAAACTGTTTAATAGTAACTTTTGAGTTGTGATCAGGGTGTAGTTAAGAGGCAGTGATTTTTCACTATCTTTAAGAACAATCATCTGGCCTTCAAAACTTAAACTGAAACGCAGAAATTCTAATATTAAACTGTCTCTGTCTTTGCTTCTAAAGGCTAATGCCTTAGCTTGGGAAAGAACATAATTACCATCGATAATAGTTTGTTCATTTAGGTCGTAATAAGGCAAACCAGCCTTTTCGCTGATCGATAGACATTTAACGCCACTTTGTTGATAAGCTATTGGAGAAAATCCTATTGCTGAAACGTCATTTTTAATTACATCAATCACTTTAACGAATGCACGGTTAGCTCCAGACCCATAAGCAGTATCTGGAATCTGAATAATATCTTTCCTAAACGTCCCATTATAAAGCATGTGCTGCATCAAGTAATAGACCCATCCATGAGGAACGCCATTTTGGTTATTTATAGACATTCCTACACATGTAATAGGTTTTTTAGCCCACTCACCAGTGAGACCTAAATCTCCCCAGGTTCGTATTAGATGAGGGTAGCCCGAATTTTTTGTTGTAGAGAAAATAGCATCTAGTTCTGGTAAGCTAATAGTAGAAGTAGGATTACTTGAATTTACAAATATTGCGAGAGCTGGTTTATTTCCGCGTGTTTCTGCAGAACCTCGTGCAACTATAACCATAGGTGGTATATAACCTAAATTTGTAATTGCATAGTGTTCTTGGTTTTTTTGCAGGTCAGGACCTAACCAAGTTAAGTCTGTAGTATGTTCGGCTAGTTCCTTAAGTGCATTGTCTGATGAAGTAATGCGCGCAGTGAAAGTCACATGTACTTTTGGGTAAATTTTAATGAATCTACTCGCCCAAAGTCTGGATAGTATAGAATCACTAATTTTTAACTCTCCCTCCATATTATTTACTATTTCATATGAAGTAATACGTGGATCAATGGTAACTGACGCTGAATTAATAATATTATATGTGGTAAATAAAATTAAAAAATAAAACATTAAATAGATATTTTTCATAGGTTTTTAATCTTATTTAATTCACTACTTATTTCGGATTCATTGAGCGGTATATAATGCTCCGATGTACTTGATATAGCCTCTTGCCCTTTACTTGATAATATGAATTCTAGGTACTCACGTAGATTATTTCGATCTTCTTTTAAAAAGTTAACTTTTATATAAATTAATAAGTAACGATCTAAAGGATATATTCCTGATTTTATTGATTCATACGTTGGATATATCGTAGTACCATTGAGTTCTAATCCCAATATTTTTACTCGATCATCTATAATATTAGACCTACAAAAGCCGATTCCCTGAATATCTTTAGCTACTTGATTACAAACGTCTAGTGATTGTTCGTAAGTTCTCATTGATGATGAATACTTTTTCCCCATAAAAGGTCTATCGAGAAAATACTCTCCAAGTGCTGTTGTTTGAGATAAACCTAGAGTATTTATATTTTTATCTATCCAATCTGAGTTTAAATTCAATTCACCCCATTTTCTAATTTGTATATTATTTAAATCAGGAGTGTATAAACGACGTAATTGCATTAAGCTTATGCTTTTTAGAGGATTATTTCTATTAACTATAATTACCAGTGGTCCACTTTTTGCACGACTACTTAAGCTTGCATGTGCTACTCGTATAGCGATCGCTTTATTTTGTGTTTCATTTTTATATACAGCTAATTCCTCATGAGTCATTTCTGAACCCATTGGAGCAAACGCAGAGGAATTATTTGCAAGCGCTAATGGTGCAAACTTACTACCTTTTAGTATTAAACTAAATTTAATATTTGGATGACTTTTAACATAGACTGAGTTTATAGCCTCAAGGCAATGTTGCATATCATTGTAGCCAATTACTCGTATACTACCATCATTAGTAATGTAAGGTTGAGCATTGCAACTAGTAAAAAAGACGAAAATTAAAGCTAATAATTTTATTAAATTACATGGAATTTTTAAAATTAACATAAACACTTAATATGTATTTTTATTTCAAAAGAATAATTTAGATTTACCTATTTTAATTATCTAAAATAGGGATTTAATTTTATGTGTATATACTGAAATAAGTATAATTGAAGCTATACTAAAGAGTACTTAAGTTTAGATTAGCGATGACCTGTTGATAATTCAGATACTAGCTTTTGGACATGATATATTTTAGTTAAAGTTTCTATAATACCGGAACTATCTACGCTAAGTGCTCGCGACATCTGATCGCTATATTGAAAATCTGATGCAAGCGATTGAATGTTTCCATCGAATATTATTCCTACGAATTCTCCCTTTTTATTTATTGTAGGGCTTCCTGAGTTGCCCCCAATGATATCACATGTAGATACAAAATTATAATGAGTATTTTGAGATAAATATTCTTTATTTTTAAACCACCGATCAGGTAGATCGAATGGCTCTTTGTATTCATGATTTTGAGCGCGTTCATATAATCCCGCTAAATTAGTAAACGCAGGAACGTTCACACCGTTTTCCTCGTATCCTTTAATTGTGCCATAACTTAACCGTAATGTGAAAGTAGCATCTGGATATGTACTTGCTCCATTTAGATCATATTTAGCTTTACCTAGTATCGCTTGAGCCTGTTTTTTAATTTCACTTAACGATTCCGCTTTTTCTCTTAGTTCCCGAGATATTTTATCTAAGTTATTTACAAGATTTAACATAGGGTCATCTAGGGCTAAGATATAACTTGTTTTAGAATTATAAATTTTTCTGCGAAATTCCAGATCTCGCACTTTTGTTCCCATGATTAACTCTGAAGCACGTGAGCGAGGTGATTTACCTGCCAATATTAACTGTACCGTTGGGTCGTTATAACCTAATTTTTCAACAAGCGCTGTAAGTGAATCGCTAAGTCTAATTATTTCAAAATTTACCTCTATAGGCTTATCAGAGAATAGTTGTAATTCGAGTGATTGCCTTCTGGCATCACCATATTCAGATAATCGCTGAGAGTTCGGCTTAGTATATTCTATTGCAGAACGTAAAAGAATTCTCGCTATACCAAAGCTGTCGCAATCAAACGCCACTTCGTTTTCAAGCATGCTTGTCTTTATAAAATATTTTTCTATTTCATGTTGCGCATTTTCTATATTTTTGAAGGCATCGAGAGCCGATTTATATTTTTCGTTTTTACTAAATAATTCACGTAAATTATTTTCTTCTTTTTCCTTTTTTGAGAAAAATTCACTATCTTGTAATGTTGCTAGCATGCCGTCTCTTACTTTACGCGAATTTTGAATACCAAATAAACGTTCTTTAGCGATACGCTTGTTCTCAATACTTCTAGCACTCCATGACGTTAACAGAACCTCTTTTCTTTTTAAGATTTGAAGTAAGTAAGGAAACTGTAAGTCACGAAATGTCTTTAATTCTGCAACTGTACGCATTCTATCGGTATTTCCCGGATGTCCAGATACAAAAACAAGATCGCCTTCGCTAGCTCCATTTCGCGACCATTTTAAATAGTCTTTTGGGTGTATTGGTAAATTGTTTTCATAAACTCTAAAGATACATATATCCAAATCATATCTAGGGTACTCAAAGTTATCGGGATCTCCGCCGAAAAATGCACTTTGCTGCTCAGGCGCGAACACTAGTCTAACATCTGTGTAACGTTTTGATCTATACAGCTGGTAAGAACCTCCTTGATAAAGCGTAACTACATCACTTCTTAATCCTGTTTTTGCTAAAGATTCTTTTTCTATACTAGAAATTATTGCACGTCTAGCTTTCGAAGCTATGTCTGTACTTACATTTAGTGGTACCGCTGCATTAACTCGATTAGTTACATCTTCAATTGATTGTAAGACATTGAGTTCTAAATCTAGACATTTAACTTCTTTGTCAGAAGATTCAGCATAAAATCCTGATTTTACATAATTCACTTTAGAATTACTCATTTTCTGTAATGCATCTAATCCCACATGGTGGTTTGTAATCACTAAGCCATCTGCACTTACAAAAGAACCTGATCCACCGCTATTAAACCGTACGGATGAGGTCATCACATGATCTAACCATGCATGCGATATCTCAAAATTGTATTTTGACTTAATTTCTTCAGTAGGGGGTGCAGAGAATAGCCACATGCCTTCTTCAGCACGCGATGCTGTGTAAGCATTAATGAATAACACATACAGTACTGTGAAAACACGTATTTTTTTCATACGTATTTGAATCATTAATTGTCGTTTATAACAAATTATAAACCTGCTTCGAATGATTCCTTAGAAATAATTATATCTGATCTTAATCCAGTTAGAACTTTAGTATCCTTTAGGTAATGCCGCTAGTCCTGATAGAAGTACACCTGTTAAAGGACTTCCTAAACCGGTCACGTTGTCATAACCCGTAGTAGCTTTGAAGGTTCCATTACTGCCGCTGGTGATGTCTCTAAACGAGGTGGAATAATGCGCTACAGCTTGAGTGTAGATTCCTAATTCGGCGCCAGTTAGAGAGGAGCCACGATTAGCATTAGCAATAGCAATTAATGCAGCCCATTGTGGAGCGCCAGCACTGGTGCCACCAATCGTTAGCCAACCAGTATAACCACTATAATTGGACATATATACAGAAAATCCTGAGTTTGGATCTGCATCATAACTTACGTCTGGAACTCCACGTCCTTTAAGTGTTACAAAACCGTTTTGATAGGTAGGGCGCAATTCATAAGCACTCACACCACCACCGCTGCCAGACCAAGCGACTTCTGAATAGGTCGTTCCTTTTATGGTCAAGGTAGTGCCTCCTACACCGACAACATATGGGGAAACAGCTGGCCACTGGACGCCTGCGCCGCTATCGCCTGAAGAGGCTACAAAACTAACTCCAGAAATATTGAAGTGAGAATCATAGGCAGCCTCAGTCGAAAACTCTGCTGCACCCCAGCTCATTGAAATAACGTTAGCCTTAACGGTTTTAACGGCATAATCTATAGCAGCTAGAAGATTTGATAGTGTAGGGCTAGTTGTAGCAACTACCACAATGTTGGCTCCTGGTGCAATAGCATGAGCCCATTCAACATCCAATGAAGTTTCAAGACCCCAGCCGCTATTTACTGCAGGTTTTCCTTGAGGGTTCGCTATTGTTACGGTCGTTAATGGAAGTCCTTGAGATGTACAAAAAATATTTAAATCACTTTGTAAGGTTGGACTACCGTAAGCTTCAATAATTGCTATAGTTTGTTTGGCTCCGGCTGTTTGTGATGTGCTTAAACCGTAAGCTGATCTAATCTGATTAACAGATAACCCAGTTGGACTCGTTGTTACGTTATTTCTTATGTGAAAAGGTGGTCTAGCCTCAATGGTGATCTTCTGTGCAAATGCAGCCTCGTCTAGTGTAAATAGGCATACACCCAAAGCCAAGATCTGAAAAGTTTTATTCATGTATATATAACGGTTAGTATTCGTTATTAATGAATTCTAAAATTGTAGATATACTCGTGATCTCTATCAGGCTAAATACGTGTTAAACGGGGTAATATAAAAGAGGTGCTTCTGTAGGCTTCATGTAATCTTCACTTACATTATTTAATCTGCGAAACCTTTCTCCTGGGCTAGGATCCCAATTGCGCCATGAGGAAGGGTCTGTATTTGCACTACGTGAGCGCTTACTTTCTCCATTATCATTTACTGCAGTAACGCAGTATTCTATAACACCATCTTTAGGGCTTAGGGATGTATTAGAGGGCTTTGCATCGGAAGCCTTAATGATCTCTCGATTGTCAGTAAGGGAGCACTCTAATCCTTTGTAGAGAAGTTTAAACTCTCTGTCTGGCCATGTGCGCCCATATAGACGGTATTCAGAAGCTCCAAGAACTTCACCCCAAGATAATTTAGCCTGCCCCTGTATCAGTTTAAGGCGTAATCCGTCTGGTGTCTGCGGTGGATTAGCACTTACGTACAAGGGATATTCTGCTCCAGGTAGACTCTCTTTTACTTCATTAAGTGCAGTAGAGCGTATGTGAACCTTAGTTTCGTTTTTTAATCCTTCGATCGTAAATACAGGATTTGCTTGAGTCTTAACATTACTCCACGTGATACCATTATCCAAGCTTAGCTCTAAGCGGTAGTGTGTAGCTGATGCTACAGGTGCTCCTATAATACGTGCACCACCTGCGAAATTTTCAGTACGTATAATGCTTGGTGCGCTAGGGGTGGGTAGTGTAGTAGATAATTCCCAACTGTGTTCACCTTGCTTTAAGTGTACAGTAAGTGAGCTCTGTTCTGTTATTTCACCTTGTGAGATACCGTCAACAAAAAGGTGTGTTCCTTGTGTAAGCCCTTGGGTAGTTAGTGTTACTTCGCTTAGTTTATAAGCATAGAATTTTCCTACCGGTTGTTTATTTTTTTCAATAGTGCCACCAATACCTAGATCTTCATCGTTTGTTTCAAATAATAAACCAGAGACGGAGATTCGTGTTCCATGAAAAAGTGAAAATTGGATACGATTTTCCTCTGTACGAATTAATCCAGCTGTACCAGAAAAACTTAACTTATCCTCTTTAAAATGTACGGTATGTGGCTTTCTAAAAACGAGATCTTGGATACCTGGCAAGGTAACGCGGCATCCAAAATGAGTGCTATCAGATTGGATATCTTTTCTATGGCTAATAACGGCCAAGGAATCTCCTATGCCATCAAACCATACTCCAGTACTGGAAACGGTATTAATTTCTGTTTTCTGAGTCTCCCTATTTCCAGATGCTCCTACAAGTAATTGGATATTAGGAAGTGAATCGCCTTTACGTACAAACCAAGTAAGCCGATGAACCAGGGATTGATCAGAGACACTATCATAAAGAATAAAATACTGATTGCCTGCTAATAAAACGCTGCGGCTTATATACTCAGGTGAAGCATAGGCGTTTGGTCCTTGTCTTGGAACTAATTCTGCATACTGACCTGTTCCTAAATTATACATAGGTCGGGTAAGTCCATTCATACCAATTGTGCGAAAGTGGCCTTCTTTAAAGACACCAAAGGTTGTGCAAAAATCGGTATCTTGATCGTCGCGGTCACCCGCATCTTCTGGAGCTGTATAGCTATACGATTTTCCGCCAGCATAGAAATAAATCATGCCGTTACCCCCTTCACCTGCTCGGCCCCAACGGTAGTTTGGGCCTTCGTCAATTTGTTGTAAATGAACAGAAATTTCTTCTTTGGTTTCTACAGCTGAGCGTAGGACAATACCGTATCCCGTAAATTTAGAACTCTTTAAGTGCGGGTTCGTACCTCGATTGTCTTCGTTTGGGTACCATGTACTTTTACGAAATTCTCTACTCTCTGCATCGTTATCAAATGGGCTTGAAGCCCACATGCCGTGCTCTGATGCCATAGGAGCGTAATTACGTAAGCAGTATGCTAGGTACCACATTGAACGGGGTGAAATGCGCTGTTCTGAATGTGCGCCTTGAGGTGGATCGACACGCCGTGGTCCTTCGCCGGGAGCAACAACACCCCATTCACGACCATAGTCCACTTGCATTAAGTTTTCGTAGGCTTTTTCTGACTCTCCATCAAAGGGAGCACTGAGTACATTGACTAACCACTCAGTCATTTGTGCTAATTCAGGTGATAGCATGCGCTCGTTGCCATCGTAGCATTTAAGTAAATAGTCTGTTCTTGAAGTAGGGCCAAGGAAAGCCCAGACGTAAGTCCCTAAATTCTCAGTCCAGCGGCCTCCGCGTGCGTCCCACGTTTTTACCAGGGGACGTGTATTAAAGCGGGTATTTACTTCAAGACACTTCTCCCACATATCGGCCCACGTTGGCGCAAGAGGGTGGTCAGGAAATAAGAAGGCTATTGAAGGTGGAACAGCTTTAACGTCCGCTAAAAAGTTTGGATGTCCTGCAAGCATGTTAACTAGAGGCATAAATTCATCGTCGGCATGAATATAAGCCAGTAGGAGAAATAGTGCTGTTATACGTCTTTTTTGAGGTACACTCATCTTCGCCTCACACGAGCTATAACCCTCGACCCAACCTCTAATTTGCCTACTTGGAACAGGGCTAAAGTTTATTATAGATCTGCCGGGTATTGGACCGTGCCCTGCCATTTGCCTCGTTCCTGTAAGAGGAAGTGTACACACATAGGAAGAATTCATGATTCGATCTACAAATTGATCGGCATCTTGTTCTTTACGATTACTGATATCCTTAATCGGTGGTCGACCCGTTTTAGGGTAGTGTAGCACCCAATCTTTAATTCGATTTAGGTTTATTGAGCCGTATCGGTTTTGAAGAAAAAGGGTATGAGAAGTAAAGGTGAGGGGAATAGTAAAGCGTGAGGCAGCTTTAGTCGTCGTAAATACGTTTGCCTTACTCTCCAAGTCTTTCATCGCCTTTCTATCTTTAGCATGATCATAGCAGGTGATGCATGTAGAGCGTGTGCCTTTAGCGAGCGGCCATTCCCAAAAAAAATTATCGTTTTTGGCGAAGTAGCGTACTTGAAGCAGTGTTGATTCAACTTCGTACGTATATTGATGATCTTGCCATTTATTCACATCATCAATGAAGACTCCTAATGCATCATCTGTTCTTTCGTTCCAAAAATTTGCAAAAGTACCAAAGTGAAAGTTAGCAGGTGCTCGTTCGTAGGTTCCTAAAGTAAAAGGAAATTTGCCATCCGGTGACGGGTTGCGATCAAATACGAATGTGGAATCAATTTTTTCCCATGGATAGTCTTCGTAATTAAGGACTGAATCGGATAAAGGAAAAGGGTGGTTAGGTGCCTGACGATGCGTTGCTTTAAAGTTAGACCAATTTGATGTCAGGACTCCTGAGGTGCCTAGAGGTAGTCCTTCCATATTCTCTTCAAAATGTACAAATTCCATTCCTGCTTTACAGGTAATAGTTGCAATATAGTACGCTTTTTTTTCCGTGGTATAGGTAATTTGATAACTGATGAATAGCGGTCCTGATGCAACACGCTTTGTTGTAATCTCAGAAACATGATCATCTTTAAAAGTAAGACTAGATTCGCCAAACCATGTTTTCCCGCGAGACACCTGCATGATAGGACCAGGGACTAAGGACTCAATTTTCTGACTTGCAGGTATGCGTACACGCATAACGCCTGAATCTAAGATTATCGTATTGTTCTCTACAGTTTCACTAACATCAGAGGGGTACTCAGAACGACTTGAGGATATATTAAGTGTAAATTCCTGCTTACTTCCTCTGGCAAGTTCACAAAAGAAATTTAACTTTGCATAGCTAAGTCCTGATTCACCAGTTGTGATTTCAGAAAATTGAATTGGTACACTGTGACCTGTTTTGTTCGAGTTGAGTACTAATGTGTTAAGATCTATGTTACTTGAATATTCGAATGGATAACTTAGCAATGTACGAGGCCACCAATAAAGCGGATGATCAATATAATCTTCGATTACGAAATTAAGGCTTTCGCCTCTCCTCAAGCTTAACGGCTTGAGTTGCTCTGGTGTACTTGCCGCACCCTTTAGGGTGCTTGCTGATACGAGGCTAGGTAGAGCTACAAGGTTTAACAGGAAGTTGCGACGATGCATGTAAAGTAAGTGGGTAGGTATATTCTCTGAATTGTTTGTGTAACAGATGCGGAGAGAACAACTTAATGACGCATACTAGAGCCTATGGTTGCATCAGATGTAGACTTTAAGAGTACCCTTGGGAATTGCACCATCTTTACTGGCTAAAATTATCTCTCTCCGATAGTATATTTTAACCTTCGAATATAAACG
>Ga0209188_1000089_pt1 | contig 104066 bp, 91 predicted proteins | sample C_130625_EF_Meta_FD_187307 | JGI IMG/M metagenome (GOLD analysis project Ga0209188, IMG submission 187307) | Freshwater microbial communities from Lake Croche, Canada to study carbon cycling - C_130625_EF_MetaG (SPAdes) (version 2) | ecosystem: Environmental > Aquatic > Freshwater > Lake...
AATTGAATTTGCAACTGATTGCAACGTTTCGCTAACCTAGTTCTCGAGTAACATAATAAAATGTTTGCTCGCTTGCGCATTAAACAAAGTCCTATTTCTTACTTTTATTATGAACCTTCAAATCTTGCTTGATGCTACTGCAAGGGAATCAAGCGCTCGCAAAGCGAGGTACTCTTTGCAAGAATTGAAAGCTAAGATTAAGGATCTTCCTCCTGCACGAGGATTTGTAAAATCACTTGCTTTAAAACCATTTAGTTTGATCGCAGAAATTAAGGCTAAATCACCTAGTATGGGAGAGATGAGTCCTTCTGATACTCATGACGCAAAAAAAGCCCATTTGATTTATGAGGCGCATCCTGTTGTCGCTGCAATATCTGTGCTTACGCAGAACAATGATTTTGGAGGAGTTCCTGACGACTTAATAAAAATTCATACCGAAACAACAAAGCCTATTATTCGGAAGGATTTTATTATGGACGAGTATGAAGTCTATTACTCAAGGAGTATTGGAGCGGATGCGATGCTACTCATGGCAAGCGTAGTAACGCACAAAGCAGAATTTAAACACCTCCATGACTTAGCCCAAAGTCTAGGCCTAGATGTTCTATGTGAAGTACATACTGTAGAAGAAATCGAGCGTCTTCCAGATACGGTAACTTTATGCGGAATAAATTCACGTAATTTTAATAGTAATGCGAGTTCAGGTAATTCAAAAATTGCAGGTGCAGGAGTAAAAGATTTAACTACTGATCTAGCTACATTCGATCTGTTTGAGCATTTACCTAAAAGTAGCGTGAAAATCGCTGAAAGTGGACTTAATGCTAAGAATTTAGAGGGTGTATTAATTCAGTACAGCTTTAACGCTGCACTGGTTGGAACCTCGCTTTTACGCGGCGGTGCTCAACATACAAAAGCTGAACTTGATTCTTTTGAGCACGCGATAAAAGCTAATACAAAAGCTTAGTTTTAGAAAGTTTTGCTATAAAGCGCTTTACTGTTTTTTGAAGCAGGTGTATCAACTTTATAAGTTGTTATTTATTTTCTGATTTTCCCAGAAAAATTTATAAATTTTATGTATAATTATCTGACTGTATGTTCAGTTAAGCGTAGTAATTATTTTTTACTCACCTTTCGCGCAGTATGCTTTATGTGTGCGCTTACCTTAGGTGCCCAAAGCTACGGCCAAACATCAATTGTTTCACTTACTCCAAATTACGGAACACCGAGTGGCAATACAGCCGTGGCTATCACCGGTAATAATTTTCTTACACTCAATGGAAGCTCTATTTCTATTTCTACTGTAAATTTCGGCTCAGTTCCTTCAGCCAATGTTATTGTTCTTACGAATAATACGATGTCTGTAGTGGCACCTACTCAGAATGCAGGTATCGTAGATGTTGTTTTGACTACAAATACTGGGAATGTATCTGCTGTAGTTGCAGCTGATCGATTTGTCTATGATACAGCTCCTGTTTACACTAACACAATATCAACACAAAATGTTACTGTAAACACAGCTTATTCTACGCTTAATACCGCTTTAGGTGTTACTGATCCAGATACAGCACAAACTGAGAGATGGACACTGGGTGTAGCGCCTAGCTACGGCACAGTAACATTTGTTGGAGCTGCAACAGCAAATTCAGGGGGCAGTAACATTATATCAACAGGGCAGTTCGTATATACTCCTAATACAGCATATACAGGCAATGATAGCTTTACTATTACTGTTAATGATGGGTACTACACAGCCAATCAAACAGTTCCTGTTAGCATATATCCAATTCCAACTGTAAACAGTGTCTCACCAACATTAACTACGATTAATGGTGGTTCCACTATTCAAATTACGGGTAACTTTTTAAACACTGTAACAGGCGTTAGTTTCGGTACAACCAATGCAATTTCTTATACTATCAATAATGCTAATCTGATTACAGCTGTTGTTCCTTCTGTTAACACAGCAGGGCTTATTCATGTTACCGTATTAAATCCTGCAACAAATTCCATTACGAGTTCTTCTGACCAAGTTCGCTACGATACAGCACCTACTTACGTCAATGGATTGATCACGCTAAATGTCACTCAGAATACAGCATTTGCAACAGCAAATACTGCACTTGCGGTAAGTGATAGCGATGTAGGGCAAACGTTAATATGGTCTCAAAAAACTGCGCCAAGTTATGGCTCTTTATCATTAGCTGGAGGCTCGCCTGGAACTACGACGGCAATTTCAGGAAACTCCATAATTACTGCCAATGGTATTATTAGCTATACGCCTAATGCTTCTTATACGGGAAATGATACTTTTACCGTTCAAGTCAGTGATGGATATTATACCGCAAATCAGACTGTAAATGTCGCAATTTATGGTGTGCCAACAGTAAACGGCGTAACGCAAAATTATGGGTCTGTAGCCGGTGGTAATACTATTTCTATAACAGGCAATTACTTTACGGGCGCAACCAATGTTCTTTTTGCTACTTCTAACGCGGCTAGCTTCACTGTATCGAGTGACCACTTAATCACTGCGGTCACTCCTAATGCAGTTGCAGGCGTTGTTGATGTAAAAGTAGTTAATCCAGTTGCGACTTCAGCAATTGTTGCTGCAGACCAGTTTACCTACTATAATTATCCCGTGGTGACTGCCCTGTCTACGTCCAATGGAACTCTTGCAGGTGGAGCAGTTATTACGCTTAACGGGAGTTATTTTACGGGGGCCTCATCTGTGCTGTTTGGGACTACTCCTGCTACGAGTTTCACAGTTAATAGTGATTCTTTAATTACGGCTGTAGAACCTAATTTAGGCGCAGGTAGTTTTAATGTTATTGTTGCTACCAAAGGTGGTGCAAGTACTGCTAACGCGGCTAATCTTTTAACAACCTATGCTATACCCACTATTAGTGCTATATCCACAAACAATGGTCCTGTAAGTGGCGGTACACCTATTGTTATTACTGGAGCTAATTTTAATGCAGTTTCTTCCGTTAATTTTGGAACGACTGCTGTTGCATCATTTAGTGTAGATAGTTCTACACAAATATCCACACTAGTACCAGCTGGTGCTGTCAGCACAGTGGATATATCTGTGACTACTCCAGGGGGTAAAAGTGCTAGTAGTGTCACTGATCAATACGCTTACTATACAGCTCCAATACTTTCATGGAGTAATCCTGCAGATATTATTTATCCTACAGCACTTTCATCAACACAGCTTAATGCATCTGCTACATCGAACTCTGTTATTTTGTCAGGAAACTATGCTTACACGCCTCCTTTAGGAACCGTACTGACTCCAGGTGTACAGACCCTTAATGTTATTTTTACTCCTAATGATTCGGTACATTATACAACTGTAAATGCAAGTGTTAGGCTTAACGTAAATAGTTCACCAACAATTACCGCACAGCCTCAGACTCTTACTGTTGCTGCTGGGTCTACTGCTAATTTTGCAGTCACAGCATCCGCTGTTCCAGCACCTGCATACCAATGGCTCTATAATGGTGCACCTATAAGCGGTGCCACTACAGCTAATTATTCTGTAGCTAATGTTCAGACAGCTAATGCCGGTAATTATTCAGTTTTTGTATCTAACGGTGTAAATTCAATATTAAGCTCAACAGCTGTTCTCACAGTTACTTATCCAAACGCACTTCCCGTATTCAGTATTCAACCTGCATCGCAAGTTCCAGTGACTGCTTCAAATGTCACCCTTGTAGCCTCCGCAACTGGAAATCCAAGTCCGACTTACCAGTGGTACTTTAATAGCAGCGCAATTTCGGGAGCCACAAACCCCAGTTATTTTATTTCTAATGCACAACCAAGTAATTCAGGTAGTTATTACGTCGTTGCATCGAATAGCATCGGAAGTACGAAAAGCGCTTCAGCTTTTGTCCTCATAAATCCACTAACTGGCTCTCCTACATTTTCATCCCAACCTGCATCACAATCCGTTATTAATGGTTCATCTGTTGTCTTCAGAGCAAATACTGCCAGTGCTAGTGCAACGTTACCTACTTATCAGTGGTATTTAAATGGCTATGCTATCGCTGGTGCAACATCGTCGTCGTTATTAACCACAGCAACCGCAGGTAATCTTGGAAACTACCAGTGTATTGTAACAACATCGAATGGTGCTGCACTCAGTTCCACGGCCAGTTTAACTACTACTACAACGAGTAATCCTGGCAGACTGACTAATCTCTCTGCTCTGACTTTGGATGGCTCAGGAAACAAACTATTAACGCTTGGATTTGTTACAGGCGGTGTTGGCACGAGTGGTAACCAAGCGTTACTCCTGCGTGGAATTGGACCCGCTTTAGCTCCTTTAGGTGTTACTAATGTTTTACCTGATCCAAGCATTTCATTATTTAATGGAAGTACACTCGTAAATTCGAATACGGGTTGGGGCTCTACACCTGCAAACATTGCTCAAGTCACTGCTGCTAACACTGCCGTTGGAGCTTTCGTTTTAACAAATAATGCAAGTCTAGATTCAGCCATGGCAGTTTCACTAACACCTAGCCCCTATACAATGCAGGTGAGTAGTAAGAGTAATACTACCGGTAATGCTCTTGCTGAAGTGTACGATTATACGCCAGCAGGTACGTACACAGCAACGACCCCACGGCTTATGAATCTATCCTGTTTGCAACAGGTAGTTGCAGGAGGAATGTTGTCTGCAGGTTTCACAATCAGTGGCACTACTTCGAAGACTGTACTTATACGCGCGTCTGGTCCTGTTTTAGCGACATTTAATATAGCAAGTATATTGCCTGTAATGATCGATCCTACGCTCTCTGTATTTAGTGGTTCTACAGTTCTCGCTACAAATTCTGGGTGGGGTGGTGATTCTGCAATATCAGCAGCTGCTACTGCAATAGGAGCTTTCGCATTCCCTAGTTCTACAAGCACTGATTCAGCTGTTTTAATTACCTTAGCCGCTGGCAATTATACGGTTCAGGTCAAGAGTGTCAGTGGTGTCGCAGGCTCGACAATGATCGAAATATTCGAGGTGCCTTAAATTGATAGTTTTAAAAGGTAGACTTTAGCCTTAGTACAGTCTGCCTAGTTATATTACTTATGGCAGCACATAACATGGATTTCTCTACCGTGCTTGTAACGGGAGCCGACGCTTTTCATTTTTCAAACCTCAAGGTTTTGATAGGCTCTTGGAAAATAAATAATCCAACGCTTCCTTTATGTGTATGTGATTTCGGGTTTTCTACTGATCAGATCGAAATTTTGAAAGGTATTGATGGTGTGTTCTATCTTCCAAATAAGGGACCCGCTTTTACGCATCCCTGGGAAGGTAAGGCTGCAATAAATGATTTTCTTAAAAGCTATCTTCATCCTTACGAGGTTCTTGTATGGATTGATGCGGATGCTTTGTTTAATGCTCCTTATCCTAATTTACCTAGGCTCATGCTTGGCTATGATATGATCATAGATCCGCACATAAACTCGATTGGCGAAATTATGCACGAGTGTAACAGAGAGGTGCTTAACGTGAATAAAGAGGACTGCTATTTTAGTGCTGGATGCTGGATAGCAAAAAAAGGTGTACTCCTGGAAACCTATCAGCGTTTAACGCAGTTAGTTAAAGGTAAGGGTAATCTTTGGGAATGTGATGCTTTTGTTTCTGCAATATATCACGAGAAATTAAAATTAAATGAAGTAGACGGTGGACAATGGCATAGTCGCGGTAAAACATCGCTTGCAAGCTGCACGGTCAAAGATCTTAAAGCTTATCATAAGGATGCATTAATCTATGTTTTGCATGCAAACGCTTATTACACTGTAAGATCTGACGGCAGACGTATTTTTACTCGGCCAGAATTAGCCGCAATACAGCAATATTATGAGGAATATTTTAATTATTTCTGGTAAATAAAAATCAAATTTCCTGATTACTAGGCGCTTGTTTACCCGCTTAATATAAAAGCTATGATGTTGAGATTCTCAAAGTGCTATAAACTCGGCTTAATTCAAAAATGGCGGAGAGGGAGGGATTCGAACCCTCGGTACCATTGCTGGTACACATGATTTCCAATCATGCTCATTCGACCACTCTGACACCTCTCCGTTGCACCTAATTAAATCGTCTTATTCTAGGTCGTTTGACGAACCGATGACTACACACCTTGAGGCAGTCTAGGTCAACGCAAAACACGGTTTATCAGCCGTTTACTCCTGAGCTAGAAGCGTAGCGCTATTCTAATGTAAAATTTGTGAATCACGCATCATTTTAAGCAAAACCGTCTTGCTTGCCTCTAGAAGCAGTCTAGCGTGTCGATTGAATATATTTTCATCATTCACGCACCCTATGGTATCATCTAACTCTGAGCTGGCTTATAATAGTAAAATAGAAGGCGATGTAGTCGTATCTCGGGCTGATGCGGTCATTAATTGGATACGAACAAATTCGATGTGGCCAATGCCTATGGGTCTTGCTTGCTGTGCGATTGAGCTCATGGCAGTAGCTTCAAGCCGTTTTGATATTGCGCGGTTTGGTGCAGAGGTAATGCGTTTTTCTCCCCGCCAAGCGGATGTGATGATTGTTTCAGGTACGGTGACCTATAAAATGGCAAGTGCTGTACGCCGTATTTATGATCAGATGCCTAATCCAAAATGGGTAATAGCAATGGGTGCCTGTGCATCCTCAGGCGGTATGTACCGCAGCTATGCTACATTACAAGGCGTTGACCGTATCATTCCTGTAGATGTCTATGTGAGTGGTTGCCCCCCTCGTCCTGAGGCACTCTTAGATGCCTTAATGAAGTTACAAGATAAAGTAAGACGTGAGCCCTCGGCGAGTAACTTACTTAAATCTTAATCCTTACTTTTACGCATGGCCACAACGGAAATAACAACGCATACGTTTAATGCTGAGAGCTTACTTGCTCAGTTTCCGTCCGTTGTAACGCGTCCTAGCTTAGATCATCCTTCCTTCAATGTGCCTAGTACAGAAATTCTAGCTGTATTATCCGTTTTAAAGAGCCATTACAGTTTCGATTTTCTTGTAGATCTCACCGCAGTAGATTGGGCTGAAGGAGCAACGCCTCGCTTCACGATTATCTATCATTTGCTTTCTACGACTACACACCAGTACGTCAGACTCGCTGCAGACTGTTTGGATAATGAAGCGCCCTCAGTACCTTCAATTACGTCCCTTTGGCCTTCTGCAAATTGGCACGAGCGTGAAACCTTCGATATGTTCGGCATTCAGTTTACAAGTCATCCTGACTTACGCCGCATTTTAATGTGGGACGGTTATCCGTATCATCCTTTAAGAAAAGAATTTCCTTTAGCAGGTATTGAAACAGAACTGCCTGATGTTGAAGTTGCTGCTGAAACTAAGGTTAAAGTGAAGGCAGCTCCGATGGCTGGCGGTCCTTTCGTTGCCCTTTCAGGACAAGTCAATATGACGGAAGCGGAACCAATGGCTAAGGATCAAAGTTGGACCGAAAAATCGGAGAAACCGGAGTAAGCTATGCCTACTGACATGATATTTCCAGATGCAGCAGCTCGCACAGCCGCTCAAAATCATGACCAAGAGAAGATGCACTTGTCCATGGGGCCTTCTCATCCTTCGACACACGGTGTTTTACGGCTTCAATTAGAGCTCGATGGTGAGGTCATCACCAAAGCAGATCCTGTATTAGGTTATTTGCACCGCGGAGATGAGAAGATAGCAGAAAATATGACTTATAATCAGTTTGTACCGTATACGGACAGACTTGATTATTTGGCTCCCCTTGCAAACAACGCAGCATACGCAATCGCAGTGGAGCGTCTTGCTCACTTAGAGGTTCCCGAGCGCTGCCAAGCAATCCGTGTAATTACTTCTGAGCTTGCTCGCATTTCTGCTCACTTAATGGGACTTGGTGCTTACGGTATTGATGTGGGCGCTTGGACTGTATTTTTATATTCATTCACAGAGCGTGAAAAGCTATACAAACTATTCGAAGAACTCACGGGAGCTCGTTTTACAACCAGCTACTCCCGAATCGGTGGATTAGCAAAGGACGTACCTGAAGGCTGGACTGACAGAGTCCTCGCATTCTGTGATCAATTTTTACCAATCTTAGAAGAGACTTTAACCCTGCTTACCCGTAACAAGATATTTATGGATCGTACCATGGGGGTAGGAGTCATCTCTAAAGAAGATGCTATCGCCTACGGTCTTACAGGACCTAATTTGCGCGGTTCAGGTGTCGCTTTGGATCTTCGTAAAGATAAGCCTTATAGCGGTTACGAGAAATATGAGTTTGATATTCCTGTAGGTACCACGGGTGATTGTTATGATCGCTACATGGTACGCGGTGAGGAGATGCGTCAGTCCGTTCGTATTGTGCGCCAAGCGATCGCAAAATTTCCAAGTGGTCCCTGGTACGCAACGGACGCAAAAAAGATTTTTGCTCCTCAAAAAGGAAAAGTACTCACCTCCATGGAGGAGCTCATTCAAAATTTCATGCTCGTTACTGAAGGACCTCAGATGCCTGCAGGTGAAGTTTATTTTGAAGCAGAAAATCCTAAAGGGGCACTCGGCTTTTTTATCGTAAGTAAGGGGGGTGGAGTACCGTACCGCCTGAAGATTAGAGCACCGTCCTTCTGTAATCTGTCTATTATTCCCAAAGTGTGTGTTGGTGAAATGATGGCAGATGTCGTTTCAATTCTTGGCTCACTCGACTTCGTTATGGGTGAATGCGATAGGTAACAATATTTTCTAATCCGTGAATCTTTCAGCACCTACAGTTAAGCAGATCGATGAAGTAATAACGCACTATCCCCAGAAGCGCAGTGCTGCACTTCCGCTCCTGCATTTAGTTCAAGAAGATCAAGGGTATATATCTCAAGAGGCGATTGAATGGATAGCTACTAAGCTAGAGCTCCAACCAATCAACGTATTTGAATTGGTTACGTTTTATCCTATGTTTCGCCAAAAGCCTATCGGCAAGCGACATATCAAAGTCTGCCGCACGCTCTCCTGTGCCTTAATGGGTGGATATAAAACCTGTGCTGAATTTGAGACCCAGTTTAAGACAAAACGAGGAGAAATTTCTGAAGGTGGCGAAGTAACCATTGAATTCGTAGAATGCTTAGCGAGCTGTGGAACAGCTCCTGTTGTATTAATTGACGATACGCTCCATGAAAATGTCGATTGCGCAAAAGCGCGTGCACTCTCTGATCGCATTAAAGCTGAGCTTAAAAGTAACAGTTAAACTCTAAACGCCATGCCTGAACAGCGCCGCATTATTTTTAAACATATCGATTCTCCTGGCTACACCAATGACCTGGCGTGTTACCAAAAAAACGGAGGCTACGAGACACTCAAAAGTGCTGTCCTTCGTAAACCAGAAGAACTCATTGAAGAGGTGAAAAAGTCAGGGTTACGTGGCCGTGGCGGTGCCGGTTTTTCCTGCGGACTCAAATGGAGTCTTGTAGATCGTAAAAGCGGAAAGCCCATTTACTTAATTGTAAATGCAGATGAATCTGAACCTGGTACCTTTAAAGATAGATATATTCTCCATCAAGATCCTCACCAGCTTATCGAGGGAATGATGATTACCTGTTTTGCCAATAATGTAAGACAGGCCTACATCTACATCCGTGGAGAATTTCCAGAGGGTGCACGCATTTTAGAGAAAGCACTCGCCGAAGCTAGACAGGCAAATTTTGTGGGTGCTAACATTGTTGGCTCTCAGTACAGCTGCGATATTTTCATTCATAGAGGAGCTGGTGCCTATATCTGCGGAGAGGAAACAGGGCTCATAGAATCCATTGAAGGCAAACGGCCTTATCCTCGTATTAAGCCTCCTTATTTTCCAGCGGTTCTTGGTCTTTATCAATGTCCAACAATCGTTAACAATGTAGAAACGCTATGCCATGTTAAACATATTGTTTCCATGGGTGGGGAAGCGTATTCGAAAATTGGAACACCGGGAAATACAGGAACACGTATTCTCTGTGTTTCAGGGCATGTTAAACGTCCCGGTTACTATGAATTTGAAGTTGGTAAGATTACCTTAGGTGAGCTCCTTAACGATATCTGCGGCGGACCTCTTCCAGGACGTACCTTTAAAGCGGTGATCCCAGGGGGATCTTCTGCTAAGGTTCTTCGTTTCGGCGAACGATTCAAAGGAAAGCGTAAAGTAGGTACAGAAATGCACGACTACGATTGGAGTCTTGAGGATCTTCCTATGGATTTTGATTCTTTAGCTATGGTTGGTTCAATGGCGGGATCTGGCGGAGTTATCGTTATGGATGATTCTGTAAGCATGGTAGAAGCACTCGCTAACATTAATGCGTTTTACTCCCACGAAAGTTGCGGCCAATGCACGCCATGCCGCGAAGGCTCTCTTTGGATGAAGCGTATTACAAACCGTATGGTACATGGGGATGCCCGTCCCGAGGATGGCACACTCTTAAAAAATGTTGCCGATCAAATTGCAGGTAGAACGATATGTGCCTTCGGCGAAGCGTGCTCGTGGCCAACTCAGAGTTTTGTATCAAAGTTCGGCGAAGAATTTAAAACGTACGCAGATAGATCCCAAGCCACTGTATCTGCTCAAGAAATTATTCCTCTCGTATGATAGCCACTTCTACAGTAGATTTAATTACGGTTAATATAGACGGCAAGGATGTAGCCGTACCTAAGGGCACTAATGTAATTGAAGCGGCAGCGAAAGCAGGGGTTGATGTCCCGCATTACTGTTATCATCCTAAGCTAACGGTTGTAGGTAATTGTCGTATGTGTTTAGTGGAAATGGGTATGCCTGCCGTTGATCCTGCAACAAAAGCGGCAGTTATGGATCCTGCTACAGGAAAGCAAAAAATAAATTGGATGCCTCGTCCTGTAATAGGCTGTGCTACAAATGCATCACCTGGGCTTCACATTCGTACGACTACCCAATTAGTAAAAGATTGCCGTGAGGGAGTCATGGAATTCTTGCTGGTAAACCATCCGCTTGATTGTCCAATTTGTGATCAAGCAGGAGAATGTAAATTACAAGAACAAGCCACAGGCTATGGCCGTGGTTATTCCCGTTACATTGAAGATAAAAATGTAAAACCTAAGCGTACGGTTCTTGGTCCGCGAGTAACGTTAGATGATGAGCGTTGTATTTTATGCTCACGCTGTATTCGTTTTTCAAAAGAAGTAGCTAAAGATGATGTTTTGGGTTTTATCGACCGCGGAAGTACATCAACTCTCACCTGTTTTCCTGGTAAGAAGTTAGAAAACAACTACTCTTTAAATACCGTTGATATTTGCCCTGTAGGAGCACTTACCAGTACGGATTTCCGATTCAAGATGCGTGTTTGGTTCTTAAAACAAACCAACAGTATTGATATGGAATCCTCCGTCGGAGCAAACACTGTAGTCTGGTCAAGAGAGGGTCAAATCTACCGTATTACTCCCCGTCAAAACGACGAAGTTAATGACACATGGATGCCTGATTCTGGCCGCATCCTTTATAAACAAGTTAAAGCTAATAATCGTCTCACAGCTGCTTCCGTGAGTCATGCGAGTACTTCTTTAGTCGATGCTGTAAATAAAGCTTCAGCCTTACTGACTGAAGCGAAAGGTGCTTTGCGTATTGTTGCCTCAGGCAAGAACACGGTAGAAGAGCAGTTCCTCATTAAGCATGTTGCTCAGCAACTCTTAGCGCCTGTAAGTCTTGTTAGCCATGTTGGTGAAGGCGACAAAATCTTGGTGTCTAAGGATCACACGCCAAACGTCCGCGGCGCATTGGTCACTGGTCTTATTAGCGAACTTCCTAAACCAAAGCTTACTGAACTTTCCTCTGATATTGACTCTGGTAAAGTAAAACTCGTACTCAGTTTTGGAGAAGATCTTGCGCAAGCAGGTATTACGGCAGCTCAGCTCGCTAAAATAACGGTAATCTACTGTGGTACACACACCAATACAACAAGCGAAGCTGCTTCAGTCGTAATTCCAACACTCACTGTATTTGAGAAGAGTGGTTCTTTCATAAACCAGCAATTTAGGCTTCAAAAGTTTAGTGCCGCCGTTCCAGGCCCTACAGGTGTGAGTGATGATTTAATTACCCTCACTCATTTGCTGAGCAGCTTACAGGGAACTCCTCACGCAACGACGCAAGCAGCGGGAATTCTTTCCCAGACCTGGAAAGCGCTTGCAGCGAGTATACCAAGTTTTGCTCCGCTCTCTTTTTCAGGCATACCTGCTACAGGTCTTTTAATCGATTCAACTGCGTTTGCAAAATTACCTTTTGTTGAAACAGAAACGCTCCACTTTAAACCGGTTGCATGAACTTTTTCTTTGAACTTCCGGTAGTACTCCAAGTCCTCATCAAGGGATTGGCTGTTATTGTAGTCATCTTTCCGATTGCTGGTGCTTGCTCCATGGCTGAGCGTAAAGTATCAGCATGGATTCAAGGTCGCCCCGGTCCAAACCGAGCTATACCTTTTTGGTTTTCATGGGTACCGATTCTTGGTCCTATCATGCAGCGCTTGGGGGCATTCCATTTACTCGCCGACGGACTTAAGTTTCTTTTTAAAGAAGACCCTGTTCCTGGCCATGTAAATAAAGGCTACTTCATTGCAGCTCCAATCATTGCTATGATTCCTGCTCTTTCCACAATCACGTTTGTACCTTTTGGTGCTTATATTGATTTTGGAGGTAACGTAACTCCCATCATGTTGGCGAACGTAGATGTAGGATTACTTGCTGTATTCGCGGTGTCCTCGCTTGGTGTTTACTCTGTTATTCTTGCGGGATGGGCTTCTAATTCCAAGTACTCTTTCTTAGGAGGTGTACGAGCCTCGGCACAACTCATCTCCTACGAACTATCCATGACCTTAGCTGTCGTTCCCGTTTTGTTATGGATCAATGCTCCAGGTACTGCAGGTACAATGAGCTTAGCTAAAGCAGTCGAATTCCAAAGTCTTCCTGGGTTTTGGGGTGGTGCATGGTTTATATTTACGATGCCTATTTCGGCTCTCATTTTTATCGTCTGTTTATTTGCTGAAACTAACCGTCAGCCGTTCGATATGGCAGAATCAGAAGCAGACTTGGTCGGTGGATTCCATACTGAGTACGGTGCCTTCAAATGGTCGATGTTCTTCGTTGCAGAATACTGTCATATGATTGTTGGCTCAGCAGTCTTCATACTTCTTTTCTTCGGTGGATGGAATCCTCTTCCTTGGCTTCCTTTATCCACAGTAGCTTCATTACTTCATATAACTGAATTTCCTCTCGTCGTTGGCCTACTCTCGATTGGAATTTTCGTGGGTAAGGTCTTAGCGATGATCTTTTTCTTTATGTGGGTCCGCTGGACCGTGCCACGGTTTCGCTATGACCAAGTTATGAAACTGGGCTGGCAAAAACTTCTGCCACTCGCTATCCTCAATCTCATTGTTACGATGATTGCGATCGCAGTCATTCAACATTAATTACCATGGCTGTCATTAAACTCGAACGTAAACCATTAAGCTTTGCCGAGAAGACGTATCTGCCTCAGATCGCACATAGCTTAAAAATTACTTTAAAGCACTTACTCAAGCCTACGGTTACTATGCAGTATCCAGAGGAACGCCCTGCTATTCCTACTGGTTACCGTGGCGTCCCTACACTTGTAAAAGATCCTCACGGAAGAGAAAAGTGTGTGTCCTGTCAGCTGTGTGAATTCGTATGTCCACCGCGTGCTATTCGAATCACTCCCGGAGAGATTCCAGCTGATTCAATCAACGCTCACGTTGAGAAAGCGCCTCAAGCATTTGATATCGATATGCTGCGCTGCATTTACTGCGGTCTTTGCCAAGAGGTCTGTCCTGAAGAAGCTATTTTCTTACAGAACGTGTACTCCACAACGGGCTATAGCCGCGACTCGATGGTAAATCATAAAGAAGATCTTTATGCTTTAGGTGGTACTGTCCCTGACGAACATTTTAAGTGGGATAAGAAAAAAGAAGCAGCTGAGCATGGGGCTAATCATCATGGTTAATCTCATGTTTACAGTTTTTGCTTTCGTTACCCTTCTCGGAGCTCTTGTTGCTGTGCTGAGTCGTAACACCGTAAACGCTGCGATGGCTTTACTCGTCTGCCTTGGAGGAGTTGCAGGGCTGTTTCTTCAATTGGACGCTTTCCTTTTAGCCTTTCTTTTAATTTTAGTGTACGCAGGCGCTGTTGTAGCACTCTTCTTGTTCATCATCATGTTACTTGATGTTAAAGGTAATCTGGGTGGCATTAACCGAAGTATAGGTACGTTTGCTTCTGTTGCGGCCGTTGCTGTGATTAGTTTGGGAGTATTTGTTTTTTTAAAGAAGGCAGAACTTCCTACGCCTGAACCAAGTAGCGTTTCAATGGTGGGAAATACATTAAAATCCTACGCTGAACTTCTCTTCACGACTTATCTGCTTCCCGTCGAAGTGATCAGCTTTCTTCTCTTAGCAGCGATGCTTGGTGTGATCGCATTATCCCGTAAAACAACATGATCCAATCAAGCCTCTTTGCTTATATCGGATTAAGTGCCGTTCTTTTTGCAATCGGTTTTATAGGCGTACTTATTCGCCGTAATATTATTGTAATCTTCATGTCGCTTGAGCTTATGCTCATTGCATCAACACTCGCTCTCGTTGCATTCTCTAAATTTAACGGAACGATGGATGGCGACGTATTTGTCTTTTTTATACTTACTGTTGCTGCCGCTGAAGTTGCTGTTGGCCTTGCTATTGTAGTGGCACTCTTCCGCCAAAAACAAACGATTCAAGTAAGTGAACTCGATTCTCTTAAGCACTGATGAATCCCTCTACCTTAGCTTTATTACTTATTGTTGTCCCTGTAGGGTCGGCTGCTTTAACGGCTTCTTTTTTAAGACAGAAGCATGCGCTTGCTACCGTGCTCTCTGTTCTTGTGGCAACCTTTTATCTTGGAGGAGCCCTTCATTTAGCCCTTTCTGGTGTTCGCTTCGAACAAAGCTTTGAGTGGCTTAAGCTCGCTCACTTATCGATCAATCTCGGATTTAAGTTTGATGATTTAGCAGCCTTGATGCTTTCGATTGTAGGTATTGTTGGCTTCTGCGTTCATATCTTCTCCTTGGGCTATATGAAGGAAGATCCAGCTAAGGCTCGTTATTTTGCAGGACTTTCCATCTTTATGGCATCCATGACCGGCATCGTTTTTGCCGACAATTTGTTCATGATGTTTATCTTCTGGGAATTGGTAGGGTTTAGTTCGTATGTTTTAATTAATCATTGGCACGAAAAAAATGGGCCTATGAATGCTTCTAAAAAAGCGTTCATCGCAAATAGGGTAGGTGATTTCGGTTTCTTAATTGGTATCATCATGTGCTACTGGTTACGGGGTACGGTCAATTTATCAGAGCTAGCTGCTCAAACAAGTGCAGGTTCGGCAGCTATATCCACTGCAATTCCTCTGCTTCTTTTCTGTGGTGCTGTTGGAAAATCGGCTCAGCTTCCGCTTCAAGTTTGGTTACCTGACGCTATGGAAGGTCCAACTCCCGTATCCGCTCTAATCCATGCTGCAACAATGGTCGCTGCGGGTATATACATGCTTTGCCGTATTGAAGTACTAATGGTTCCTGATGCATTACTCGTCATTAGCTGGGTTGGCGCTTTAACAGCTATCTACGCTGCATGTTGTGCAATCATACAGCGCGATATTAAGAAAGTCTTAGCTTATTCTACACTGTCTCAGCTTGGCTACATGGTGACAGCCTTTGGTCTTGGTTCTCTCACAGTACGTGCTGAAAATGGTGCAGAATTTCTCATAAAAGCGGGCGTAGGTGCAGCTATGTTTCATTTAACAACGCATGCTTTCTTTAAGGCACTGCTCTTCTTAGGTTCGGGTTCTGTCATCCATGGCTGTCACCACGAACAAGATATATTTAAAATGGGTGGCTTAAGAAGTCACATGAAGGTGACCTTTATTACCTTTACACTCGGTGTAGCAGCGATTTCTGGTTTCCCACTTCTCGCGGGATTTTTCTCTAAGGATGCAATTTTGTATCTCGCTTATTCTAACAACAAAGCGATCTTCGCTCTACTTGCCCTGACCGCTGCACTTACTGCCTTTTACATGATTCGTATGTGGATCATCGTATTTTTCGGTAAAGCACGTAGCGATGAGGCAGCCCATGCGCATGAAGGTGGTTTTGTGCTCCAGGCTCCTTTAGTTCTTTTAGCATTACTCGCTGTATTTGGTGGTTACCGTGGTCTTTACCCTCATGGGTTTGAAGGTATATTAAGCTTGGTTGCTGAGGCAGAGGGTCCAGCTAAACTAGGAATGCTTGGTGTAAGTTTAATTGTTCTTTCTTTAGGCGCAGGTGGTGCTTTTGCGCTTTACCGCTCGGTTGCAACTCTCACAGATAGAGATCCTCTCGAAGCTCAGTTTCCAAAATTTTTCGTCTTAGTGGTTACATTAAAGGAAAGTTTTGATTCATTTTATTTATATTACGTTGAAAAAGTGCAGCAACGTTTCGCCATGTTGCTTAACTTCTTTGATCTGCTTGGCCTCGCAGGACTTATTCGCGTGGGTGCAGGTGCAGTCAGCATTTTAGGCTTAGGCGTACGAGCGCTGCATGTTGGAAAACTTAATGTTTATCTTTACTGGTTTTTTCTCGGTGTCGTCTTGTTGTGGCTCTATGCAGCCGGAATATTCTAAAGCCTAAAGCGCCATGATCTCTACTCTTGATCCCTTTTTACCCGCTTTAGCGATACCCCTGTTTATCGCACTTCTCATCGGTCTTGGACTACCTAAACGGTGGTCTGTTCGCCTTGCCTTTGTAGGATTTCTTACACCGCTTTTATCTGCGCTTCACGTATGGTTTTATTTTACCTCCGCTGAAAAAGTATCCGGATTTGCGTTCTACCATGAGTACTCCACGGGCTTAGACAATCTAGGTATTGGTCTTAAGTTTGGAGTTAACGGCATATCGATGCCACTTTACCTCCTAGCAGGCATTGTCGGTTTTGCTGCTGGACTCTATGCAATTCGCTCGGGTGCTGAGCGCCTAAAAGTCTACCTCATGTTACTTTTAGTCATGCAAGCAGGGCTTATGGGCGTGTTCGCTTCTGTTGATATTTTCTACATCTATTTCTTCCATGAATTAGCACTCATTCCTACGTTTCTTATGGTAGGCATCTGGGGCGGTCGTGACCGTAATTATGCGGCAATGAAGATGACCATTTACTTAACTGCAGGTGCTATGCTTTCTCTGTTTGGTTTAATTGCTATTTATGTAAAGAGTGGGGTAACTAGTTTTGATCTCATTACGCTTAAAGCGGCGCTTGGAAATCATCCGCTAGAATTAATCAAACAACAGCATTTCCTAGGAATCTTACTTTTAGGCTTAGGTATTTTAGTATCGCTTTGGCCCTTCCATACCTGGGCACCTTTGGGGTACGGCGCTGCACCTAGTTCTGCCTCAATGTTACATGCCGGGGTACTCAAAAAATTTGGGCTCTATCTTTTAATTCAAGTTGTCATTCCGCTTCTTCCCGAAGGCTTGGCTCATTGGAGTCATTTGCTTGCCATCTTAGCCCTCTTTGGAAACGTAATTGTCATCGGAATTATAACCCTAGCGCAGCGTGATTTAAAGCAGATGGTTGGATTTAGTTCAGTCATGCATATGGGTTATGCTTTTCTGGGTATTGCAGCAGGGTCTGCACTAGGAACAGGCGGCGTAGTGATGCTCATGGTTGCTCACGGTCTTTCTGTTGCGCTTCTTTTCTTACTCACAACATCAATTCATGAACGCACTGAAACGTTCTCCTTTAATGATATGGGCGGCCTAGCTCGCAAGGCACCAGTACTTGCAGCTTTATTTACAGCTGCGACCTTTGCTAGTATCGGACTTCCTGGTTTTGCAAACTTCTGGGGTGAACTATCTATCTTTATTGCGCTTTGGCATTACTCGGCATGGATGACCTGCGTAGCAATACTAGGCGTTATTATTTCAGCAGTGTATGGCTTACGTTCAGCGGCCTATGTTTTCTTTGGTGAACCTACGAATTCATTTAAGTTGGTAGATTCGCACCGCCCGGCTTCTGATATTACATTATCCGAAAAAATACCGGCCTTAGTTCTTTTATTTGCTCTTCTTTTTGTCGGTTTCTATCCGGCTTCACTCACAACCGCTATTAATTCGAGTTTACCTGAGTCTCAGGCAAGTTCGTCTCAACCTGCACTCGTAGCAAAAAGCCGCTGATCACCCATGGATATCTCGGTACTACAACACCTCGCCTCTGGAAATGTTTGGGGATCACTCTGGCCCGAGTTATCTCTGGGCTGTCTTGCCTTACTTCTGCTTGTTCTAGAAATTCTTCTTCCTAAGAAATCGCATGATTTGATTTCAACATGTGCGATCGCGGGGCAACTTGTGATCTTAGGGTTGGTGGTAGCAGGGTGCTCATCTTTAGCAGAGCCAAAAGAAATTTTTAACGGCTTATTAACCCTCTCAAAAACAACGGAAATTTTAAGAGTCTTCTTCTTGCTCGCCTCAATTCTCGTATCGCTGATAGCTCGCGTAAGTTTAGCGAAGCAGACTATGCCTAAGATAGAATTCTACCACATTGTTATGGTAGTCAGTGCGGCAATGATGATCTTAGTAGAAAGTAGCCACTTAATCATGGCTTTTGTCGCTTTAGAAACAGTCACTATTGGGCTGTATGTCTTAGTTAGTTACTGCCGTGAAAGCGCTTTAACCCTTGAGGCAGGACTTAAGTACTTAGTCATGGGTGCCCTTAGCTCTTCACTCTTACTTTTTGGAATCGTACTGCTTTACGGTGTATCGGGTAATCCACTTCTAGAGGGGCATACGCTAGCAGGTATGCATTACTCTGATCTAGGCAGTTTCCTTTCCTTAAACCAGCATAACTTCTTAGCGAGTGTTGGTATTGTTTTAGTTATCTCTGGTATCGCGTTTAAAATGGGTGTATTTCCCTTTCAAATTTGGGTGCCTGACGTCTATCAAGGATCTCCTACGCCTACGACCGCTTTCTTAGCTGTTTCTTCTAAGGCAGCAGGATTTGGTTTCCTACTCAGCTTATTCAAAGTTGTTTTACTTCCTTACAGTTGGCTTGTTATTCCCGTCTTAAGTTTCATGGCGGGTGCTACAATCCTATTCGGTAATTTAGCTGCTCTTACGCAGACTAATGTAAAGCGCATGATTGGTTTATCAGGTGTTTCTCATGCAGGCTTTTTACTCCTCGGCGTTATTGCCTCAGCCACTATTCCTATGGCGCTAGGAGCAGTCTATTTCTATCTCTTCTCCTATCTGTTGGCGTCATTCCTTGTTTTCTTTGTTATGGTCCATGTTGCTTCTTCTGAGGACTCAAATCAGGAATTGGCCCACTATGTAGGGCTTGCACGTCACAATCCTTTCTTAGCCGCGATCTTAGCTATTGGCCTTGGTTCTTTAGCGGGTATTCCTCCACTCGCTGGTTTTATGGGTAAATTCTTTGTCTTCTTATCCGCCTATCAAGCTAAGCTGTACAGTTTACTCTTTGTCGCAGTGATCGGAGTTGTAATATCCATTTACTACTACTTTAGCTGGATTAAGGCGGCCTTCTTTGAATCGCCTGATCAATCTGCTAGCTCAGAAAAACCTGCGCTTACACCGGTTGGTTTAGCGAGCCGCTTCATTTTTACTCTTGTAGCGCTTGCTACAATAATTCTTGGCTTTTACCAAGGCGCCCTCGGTCAATGGTTAAGTTGGTGATTATTTTTTAGATAGCGAAGCGACCCTAGGAGTAAGACTGCACGACGAGTGGGTAGGTGCTGGCACTTAAGCCGTTCGTTTCTTTTCCTTTTTAAAGAATTACCCAAGGCGGGGAGGGCTTCCTTGAGGCGTAAAACCATGTACGGGAAGGCTTTTAAATGAAATGAGGTGCTTTAAATAAGTAGACTTGGCAGAAGTCGGTTTTATGCCAGTGTTTAGATCAGTGAGGAAAACTTTAACTTAGGACTCCTATTAGTATTTTAGCTCAAATCTATTGGACCGTTAATAGTAGCATAGGATTCATCTCTTTTTTGATTGCGCATAGGTCAAGCTGCTATGGTTTTAATAATGCCTTATGAAAGTAACCGGTATAGCTCTAGTTCCACCTCCGACAGCTGCTGATGCTCCCAAGGTCACCCCAGAGCTGTTAGCGTCTGTCCTAGCTCGTTATTCCCGTAGCAATGAAGGATTAACTTCAATTCTTTCAAAAGTTGATATTGATAACCCCGATGCATCGATTGATCGCATTTTAAAATTTGTTGATTACGGGCATGCATCGATTGGTGGGTTAACGGGAGGTATTGCAGTCGCTATCGATGAAATTTCGATGTGGCTTGCTTATAAGATTTTTGAATTTTCCCAAATGGCAGACGGGCAAGAGTCTAGTACCCGCTACATTACTATGGATTCAGCCAATATTCCTACTGCAGAGGAAATTGGTATTCCTTCCGACTTAATTCCCCAGTGGAAATCGGTGATGGCAAAATCATTTGCTGCCTACAACGAGGAATATACACGACTCGATGCCTTGGCGCTTAGTGAGCCGCACCGCGTACGCTTACCCGCGGATGCTAAACCTGCAGTTATTACTCGGCTGCGTAAAAATTACGCCCTTGATCGGGCGCGCTACTTCATTCCTTTTGCGACTAAAACAAGTTTGGGTCTAGTTCAGTCCTCGCGCATGTGGGCAGTAACGTTAAAGCAAATGGATGCACTTAATCAGCCTGAAGCTAAGGCTGCAGCTGACTTGATTCGTACGGAATTGTTAAAGCAATCGCCACGGCTTTTAAAGCACAGTAATGCTGATGTCTCCTTTAAGGAGCAGGCGAACCAAGAGTTAGCCACGAGTATTTCGATGGGTAAGAAACGCCTTTCGAGTGCTCCTCTCGAGGATCAAGTCTGGGTAAGTGTAGATCGTTCCTCACCTCCTTTCTTACTCGAGGATCAAACTATAGCAGAATCTTTAAAGCACCGTGCTAATCGCTACGGCCAACAGGGTACAGCCACACGCCGCATGCGTGTTGCATTTGCATGGAATAATATGGCGATAGCGGAATTACGTGATTTAAACCGGCACAGAACGGGAAATCGTTATTGTCCCCTTATTCAAGCAGGATTTTATCTGCCCCAGGAAATTAACCGTAGCAATCATACAGACTTGCTTAAAGAGCAGCTTGAATTAACGCGTGCACTCCTCGAGCGTGGTTCCCCTGCTTACGTTTATTCACTTCTCTTAGGTGCTCAAACGCCGTTCGAGCACAGTACCCATGCTGATAAATTTATTTACGAAGCAGAATTAAGAACAGGTATGGGTGCTCACTACCGCTATGCAGAGCATTTGAGTGCTGCACTCCATGCCTTCTTTGATAAAGTACCTGAAGCTAAACGCTGGGTTGTTGAGGGTACAGCTGAACCTGAATAATTAAAATTAAGGCCTGCTTAAAACGAGCGCCTCAATTTTTCTTTTTCGTCTTCTCGCTCTTCTTCTAGGACCGAGCGCTCACTTGATTTCTGTTTTTCTATTTTTCTTACTTCCTCCGCGTTTCCCTCAATCAGTGCCTTGTTAAGCTGCTCGTCTAAGAAAATATTTCTTTCAGCTAGTTTACTCTTATAATGGGTATCAATAGCTAAGAGGCGCTTCTTCTGCTCTGGCGTTATTTTTTTACTGCTTGAAGGATCTGATTTAGCCAAGCGTTCCATCGCAAGTTCGTAAGCGCTTTTCATAGGTAAGACGTGTTAAAGAAGGATGGTTTAAAAAAAAGAAAGCTAAATTAAGTAAATGCCAGTTTAAGCTGCCTTACTTAAAAACTCCAGAGCCAAAGGGCTTAAAGCCCTTGGCTTATTTTCTTTTTCTCTGAAGCAATAAACGGTTCAGCACCTAGCGTTCCATTAAGCCGTTCGATATACTGAGGTGTTTTAGCTGCTAAAGCCGCTGCTCGTACGCGCGCTAATTTACCTGGTACATCTAAGCGTTGGGCTACGTCAGCATAGTTAGGTTTAGACAGATAATTCTGGAGGTACTTAGCTTGTTCATCCCAGGAAAGAGAATCGATTTCACTTTGTGCCTGCAGACGCTTTTTATACCAGGTACTAGCCAGAAGCGATTCCCGAGAAAAGAGTGCTCTGAAATCTTTATCTGTAGCCGTCTTTTTCTCCCAGACACCGTCTTTCATAATGTAAAGAAGCGCTTTGAGGGGAGGGCACGCATCTTCAATCGAACCATCTGCAAAGTAATGTTCTGCAGCTTCTTTCATAGCAGATACAATGTTTTCAACGCCATCGGCAAAGACATCAAGGTCTTGGCTTTCTGGTTTTAAGAATTCTTCATCGAACACGGTACTTGGGTTACCCAGAACTCGGCCAAAGAATGTTTGCACAAACCGCGCTGTAATTCTCCACCCCAAACGGCTTGCAAGAACGAGCTTACCGTTATGCTCAAAGTCCTGACACCGTTCGAGATGACCCTCTGAAATAAGATATTGGGGTTCACGTTCATCAGGCGTCATACGACACCAGATTTCCGGCACAAGTAAGCTAATATCGTGGTCAACTTGATGTCTCGGTCCGACCCAACCTGCGGCGGTAGAGAATATAGGTAGGCCTGTTATAACGTAAGAGACCAGAGCTGAATTGAGATCGTAGATTGGCGGCAGTGAATTGAAAGGACCCTTCGTGAGAGCGCCTTCTGATCCTGCTCCTGTAGTAGAAGGAGACTTGCCAGTTAAGCTAGCGATTAAATCCATGAACGCTTCAGGCAATTCTTGGTAATGAATAGGACCAAAAACACAGAGTGGACGTACCCCTTTTTCAGGTGGGTTTAATCTACGTCCCATGAGTACAGAACCTACATTGAAGACAGCGGGAGCATGTGCAGGAAGACGTCTAAATAAGCGAACTCCGGTGTGTGCAACGCGTGTAGACCTAGGATCTTCTAAGTCTGGTCTATATTGAAGGTAACGAGGATTTTTCGATGGTTTTCCATCTACGATACGTGGGTGGGAAGGTGAAACCATGTACGAAGGACCTGTACCCAGAGCGAATTCTTTGAAGCGCTTCTGCATCGATCCTGTAAAACTTTCAAATCCTAGCGTATCGTCTAAAATATTACGTGCTGCTTCTAATGTAATAGGTTCGTAGTTAGAGCTAAATAAACCAGGAAGACTGAAGTCTCTTTCTGTACGTTTATCATAGCCACGAATAACGGCATCATCAGGTCGTTGGAATAGGCGTGTTTCGCAGTTATGAACAAACTTTAGGGAAGGCTCTTTGACCCAAGCAGGAAGACCATGGATTTGTGCTTTAGGAGCCACCGTTGAAGCAGTGATATCATCTTCAACCTGAATCTTGAAAGCGGGAAGGAAATCGGAACGAAGAGTGAAGGTTCTCCACCCGTGAACTTCCGTGTAGCCCACTCTTAGGTAGTAGGTAAGCAGCTTTTCTTCGTGATGCTTTAATTCATTTCCTGGTCGAGCATTGATCGTATCCACACTAAAGTGCTTACGCCATTCTTTACCCCACTCAGGTTTGTAAACGCGCTTAACTAAAAGGACTAAATCACGGATAGAGCGACGAATGGTAGATAGCCACGCATTAAATTCATCGGTATAATCGGGACTGCGACTTAACAGTTTGATGACTGATCCTAGAGAGCGCGATGGACTTAAGATTTCACGATGCGCTGAATTACGTTTAGGATCCTTGAAGCGCTCGCCGTAGTCTTTGTTTAAAATAAACTCAACTTGGTCCAAATCACTTGCTAAATCACTCACAAAGACCGGACCTGCAAACATAGCATCAGAAATAGGTTTAGATATTTCGGATTTTCCACCTCCCGAAACGGTGCAAGGTTTGTGGCAGAGAAGTCCCTCTGCCGTAGTGCCTTTAAGCCTCCATTGTTTTCCTTCTTCAGGTTTTACCATTTCGACTTTGTAGCCTGAAGGTAAAATATACGTAATATGAGGAAGAAGTTTAATTGAGACCTCTTTTGCTTCTTTATTTTTCCATGTCACGAGCTGCGTGCGTAAATCAAAGAAAGCGTCTTCGGGTATAAAATAAATATCAGGATAGTGTTTATCTTTGGCCCAACCCTCGGGTTGTAATTCAACGTGGTCACCTAATAAGGAAAGTGCCTCTTCAAAGGTATGGCTTACGTCAGGAAGATTTTGCGCAATTTTGAAATTTTCACCTAAGTCATAACTGGGGAATACAATAGCACCACCTGCATGTTCCTCTTCTGCACCACCCAACAAATTAGCTGCGTAGCTGATTTGGGTTTTTACTTCTTTTTTGCAGTAGCCGAAGTAGTTATCTGAAATGACAGTGACAATTACCCCCGAGGAGTCGCGTGCTGTTATTTTAAAGGCAACCCCGTCGTTGTACATTTCATGCGCATCTTTCCAGCACATGCCGTCACGTTTCTGACGCTCTGTTGCTTCAGCGTAGGACGGTAATCCTAAGTCTTTTTTGAGCAGGCCGTTTAAGTGGGGTGCTAAAATAATACACCCTGTGTGGCCACTCCATGTTTCTGGATCTAACGCTGCATCGCATTCAGGTAAAAGAGGATCCCCTGCGTTACCGAAAACACTTTCAACGAAATCTAAATTTGCAACGAGGCTTCCTGGGACAAAAAGGCGTGTCTCCATCGCATGCTTTGGCGAGTGGCCAGGCACTTCAGGGACCACTACAGGACGTAAATATAAAGACACCATGCATTCTGCTGGTGCATTCTCAATCGCTGTAAAAGGAAGTCTACGGTACTCAGATGGAGCATCTAAAGCGATAGTGAGTAGTTTATTGAAAACAGAAACAGGGACTGCCTTTTTATCGTTTGGAATAGGAAGGCCACCTTCCGTTACGTGAAAAATTCCCTGAGTCGTTCTGCGATCACTTTTAGGATTATGTAAAACGCCTCCATTTAACCGGTAGGAAGATAAAATCTGGCTGGAATACTGATCGCGTGAAGGTGGCAGTGACAATTCTCGTGCCAAGCCTTCGCGGTCTAAGATTAAGGTCGTTGCTGGAAGGCTGGGAATATCGCCTGAGCCTTTAAGATATTTATTTAAAAAGTTCTGAATTCTTTGATCAACCGGACACAAACGACTCTCTAATGCACGGTCTTTTTCTCTGCTTCGACTTAAGAAATTATCAATCATGTCTGACATGCCCGCTTCAGAAGTAACGGTTACGCCAGGTTGACCTATTTCTTTAAGCTTTAAATTAAGGTAAGCTATTAATCGAGGATCTCCAGAAACGTGTTTCACTTAAATATTTTTTAATTTTAGTTGTTAATGTGTAGGCTTGGTACGGCGGGATAGTTTAGTCGTAAAGAGCAGTAGCATATTTTAGACCAAAATAATACCTGAGCGTGCTTGATCTACATTGTTCCTAAATTTTATACGGCATCTTAAGAAGATGAGTAACTCTCATCTTCAACAAATTTACCAGCTGAGTCTAATATGTGAATTAGGACTATTTCGTAATTACTTCTTACCTGCTTCACGTTGCGCTTTAAGGACAACGCGGAACATCTGTAGTGCGAGCCAAAATACTCCAGTAATACACGCAGAGGTAAGAGCTCCCCACAAATGGATCATGTTGGGATCTTCAGAAGGTACATGCGTTGAAACAACGGTGTACATGTAGACGAAAAATGCCAGGACCAGAAAGACATCAAGAGCAATGCTTGCTGGAGTAGCTAGCTTAAGTTTAGGTTCTGTTGATTGGTGAGCAGCCATGAAGTTAAAAAATCAACCCAACTCGGCACTATTGTCCATGCAAAAACGGGATCTTTTTAAGGCAATTACTCCTCCTTAGTTTCAGATGCAAGGCACTTAAGATACCTTTAAACCTAAAAATAGCTTATTTTGGTATAGCCTAGCTTAGCTATGCTTGCCACATTTCAGTGACATGAGTGATTCGACGCCTAAGATCTTTACAGGTAATTCCAATAGACCTCTTGCCGAGGCCATTTGTAAATCGATTGGGCTGCCGCTCGGTGAAGCGCTAGTAACGAGTTTTCCGGATGGCGAAACGTTCGTTAAAATTAACGAAAATATTCGTGGTAGAGATGTCTATATTATCCAATCAACATGTCCTCCAACAAATCATCATTTAATGGAGTTACTCATTATGATAGATGCAGCAAGACGTGCCTCAGCGCAGCGTATTACTGCAGTTTTACCTTTTTTTGGCTATGCTCGCCAAGATCGTAAGGATCAGCCCCGTGTAGCTATAACGGCTAAATTAGTCGCTAATTTGTTAGTCTCAGCGGGTAGTAACCGAATACTAACCATGGACTTACATTCTCAACAAATCCAAGGCTTCTTCGATATTCCCGTTGATCATTTATTCGCATCCCCTGTCTTTTTTGATTATTTAAATAAAACCCGCAGTGATAACCTCGTTGTTGGTTCTCCGGATGTGGGTGGGCTTAAAATGGCCTCAGCTTATGCTAATGTGCTTGGAGCAGAACTCTGTTTAGTCGCTAAAAAGAGGCAAAGTGCTACGCAAGTTGAAGCAATTAGTGTAGTGGGCGATGTACAAGGTAAGGATGTTTTACTGGTGGATGATATCACTGAAACAGCAGGTACGTTAGTTGCAGCGGCGAAAATTTTAAGAGAACATGGTGCTCGTAGTATTAAAGCTGCAGTAAGTCACTGTATCCTTAACGATACTGCTTTTGATCGTTTAAGTAAGGGGCATATCGATGAGCTAATTACTACCGATTCAGTACCCGTTGATCCTAAGGGTCTTCCTGTCACAGTTTTGAGTATTGCAGAGCTTTTAGGGCGTGCAATTGTTCGTATTAATACAAACGAAAGTGTTACTGGGTTGTTCCGTATCAAGGGTTTCTGAGATTTTTTATATCGATTTGGATTCCGGCTTCAGGTGGAACCTCCGAAAGACTACTATGTCCTTAGTTAGATAAACTATGAAAAATAAGATCCTTACAGGTGCATTAGCGTTTGTTTCTATTGCGACAGCATTCGTTTTGGGAATGACCACTGCAGAAAAAAGTGCCACACCGCGCCCGGCTCTCAAAAAGGATACCTCTCCTATTTCCGAGGGTAAAAGTCCGGTAGTCGCCAGTTATGCAGATGTAGTTGAACCTGTAGAAAGAGTCGTAGTTTCTGTGTACTCGAGCAAAACAGTTCGGGTACCTGTAAATCCACTCTTAAGACAATTTTTTGGAAATCAAATTCCTGATCAGGAAAGAAAAGAAGACGGCCTTGGTTCGGGCGTTATTGTTTCTTCAGACGGTTACATCTTAACAAATAATCATGTTGTAGAAGGGGCAGATGAACTAACAGTTGCGCTTCAAGATGACCGTAAGTTTAAAGCTAGAGTTATTGGTACAGATGCTAAGACGGATATTGCTGTAATCAAAATTGAAGCAAAGGAGCTGCCTTCAATTACCCTCGCAGATAGTGATAAACTTCGCGTTGGAGATATTGTATTTGCAGTGGGTAACCCACTAGGAGTGGGTGAAACAGTAACGATGGGTATTGTTTCTGCTAAAGGACGCAGTGGTTTGGGACTTTTAGAAAATGGGGGAGGGTACGAAGATTTTATTCAGACAGACGCTGCTATCAATATGGGTAATTCAGGCGGTGCTCTAGTCGATGCTAAGGGACGTCTCGTAGGAATTAATAGCGCTATTATTTCTCCTTCTCGAGGCAATGTAGGTATTGGGTTTGCAATTCCTGTTAATCTCGCTGCCAACGTGATGCAGAGTTTAATTGCTACGGGTACTGTTACCCGAGGCTATTTAGGAGTTTCTACTCAACCTATTACGTCGGACATTGCAGACCAACTGAATCTGCCAAAGAATTCTAAGGGTGTTATTGTAACTGACATCACTCCTGGAAGTCCTGCAGATAAAGCAGGTTTAAAAAATTCGGACGTTATTTTATCGATAAATGGTAAAGCAGTTACAACGACAGAAGAGTTAAGGATTCTTGTCGCTCAGATGCTTCCAAAGACGAAAATAAGTTTAGCTGTTATTCGTGAGGGAAAGGCCTCAACAGTTGCAGTCGTACTTGATGAACTTGCTGATAAACCAAATGAAATCTTAGCAGGCGTAGAAACAGTGAAACTCACCGATGACTATAGAAGTAAGCTAGGGATTGATCCTCGCGTAAATGGGTTCCTCATTACGTCCGTAGAGCCTAAATCAATTTATGCGGATAGGTTGGCAGCTAATATGGTTATCATGGAAATCAACAGAACTGCTCCTGGAGATATCACTACAGCAAAGAACCTTTTAGTCCATGGCCGTAACTTACTCTTTGTCTACTTTAGAGGATCAGCAGGCTTTCTTACTTTAGACGTAAAATAAGGCTTACTTCAGCTGCCTGGTTTTTCTACAGGCAGTGCTGCTAGCGCTTCAGGTATTTGATCAGCGGGATAAGTAGGAAAGCTTAATTCAAGTAATGATACTGCGGGTACATCAAAGCGTGCTGTCCCACTACTTCTATCTACAAGCATACCTACTGCAACCGGTATTCCTCCAGCTTTTCTTATAATATCTAAGCATTCAAGCACCCGTCCGCCGCGAGTAACAACATCCTCTGCAATTAAAACGCGTTCACCTGGTTTAAAGGTAAAGCCACGGCGTAATACTAGGATGTTGTTTTCTTTTTCAGCAAAAATATAACGGCTATGCGATTGGCGAGCCAATTCTTGACCGATCACTAGACCTCCCATAGCGGGTGCAAGTACGGTAGTAAACGTGATGCCTAGCCCTTTTAATTTCGCCACAAGCATCTGGGATAGGCGTTCAACAGCAGCCATGTCCTGACATACTTGAGCACACTGAAAGTAGTGCCCACTATGTAAACCTGAGCGTAAAATAAAGTGACCTGTTAGTAAGGCACGGGTACGTGTAAAAATCTCAAGGACTTCTTTATCAGTGGATTCCATAGCTTTAGAGTTGAGCACGTTTTGGTATAAAAACAAGCGGCGATCTTTCTGTTCAAATCAAAACCTTCGTGCATTATAAGTGTGTCGTTATGTCTACCTTAACCTTAATTCCATTAGAAGACGAATTAGGAGATGTTATTGAAAAAGCTATGCGTCAGCATGCTATGACTGAAGCTATGCTCTCTGAAAAGACGGGTATTTCTGTTACGCGTATTTCTGATGCGATCAATTACGAATCTGACCTTGGGGTGCATGAATTAGGTCTAGTGGCTCAAGTCTTATCGCTGAATGAACTCGGACTCTGTGCTATAGGAACAGGTCACTATCCTTTGCCACCCATTGAAGGTTTACCGTTTTGTGTGTGGCCTCTGCGCATGCAGCATGGTATTGGTTATGCTAACGCTTATATCGTAGCAGATTGCGGAGCTACTTCAGGACTACTTTTTGATACGGGTTCGGGTATTGCTGATTTAGAGGCTGTATGGCCAGCTCAGATCAAAACGCTGAGTGCTGTTTTTTTAACCCACTCTGAAGCGGAGCATATAGGAGGATTATGTGAAGTGGTTCAGCGGTTCGGTACTCCTCCTGCCTTTGTACCGCATGGCGCCGTGACGCCGTGTGGGAAGGCAATTCTAGAAGGCCAAGTAGAAACGTTTGGTGCCTTAGAAGTAACAGCCTATAGCACGCCTGGCCATGCCGAGGCGCATAACTGCTATAGTATTCGTATGCCTGCAGCCAAGCTGGGAAGACAATTACTTATTTCGGGAGATCTCATCTTTGCAGGTTCAGTAGGAAGTGGTTTTTATTCTGTAGTAAAACGTGATTCTCATATTAGACGTGTCCTTAAAATGGTGCCTGCAGGGTGTATAATTGCTCCAGGTCATGGTCCAATGACTACAGTTGAAAACGAACTAAAATTTAATCCGTTTTTACGTTAAGAGAGTAGACTAGTGTTAGCTTTTATGCCTTGAACGTACCTACTCAAATAGTTTTCTCGCACGCCTTTATCCTTTTTCTTAAAGGAGAACTAAGGTAGGGCATACGTAAATAGCCAGCGCGTTAACTCGTTTGATACCGTCCTATGCGAGAAGAGATGGTTATTTACCCAAAGGCATTCCATGCCCGGTGGCTCTTAGGAGCTCTTAGCTTAGATGGTTATTATAGTGCAAGTAAACGTCTCAGCGTTTCATCAACTAGTTTTGGATTAGCTTTTCCTTTAGCTGCTTTCATAACCGGTCCCTTAAAGGCGTTTATTGCGCTGTCTTTGCCCGCTTTAAATTCTGCTAACGCTTTAGGATCAGACGCAATGGCGTCTTTACACCATAGTTCAAGATCATCACTCGAAGCGGATGCCTTTAGGCCTTTACGCTCAACAATACCATCAGGCATCTCACCGCTCGATGCTATTTCTGTAAATACTTCTCGTGCCGCAGTTGTTGAAATCGTACCTGCTGTAATTAGTCTAATCAAAGCGGCTAGGTTTTCTGGTTTAACCTTACTTTGAGCAATCGACTCTCCTCGTTTACCGATTTCTCTAAGCAGATCGTTTGTAACCCAATTACCTACAGCCTGAGCCTGACCACATAATTTTACCGTTGCTTCAAAGTAGTCGCTTAAGGCTTTGTCAGGCACAAGAACTGAAGTAATCGTATAAGGAATTTCGTAGTCCTTCATGAAGCGCCTTTGTTTATCAAACGGCATTTCTGGACACTCTGCCTTAAGGCGTGCTTTCCACGGCTCATCTACTTTTACAGGCATTAAATCTGGATCAGGAAAATACCGGTAGTCATGGGCATCTTCTTTTGTACGTAGTGACTGCGAGGTGCCCGTTTGACCATCATAGTCACGAGTTTCTTGGACGATTTTACCCCCTGATTTTACGACACTGAGTTGGCGTAAAATTTCATGAGAAATACCATCTCGAACGTAAGAAATAGAATTTAAATTTTTAAGTTCTACTTTTGTACCTAGTTCTTTCTGTCCTTTGGGACGAATGGATATGTTAGCATCGCAGCGCATCTGACCTTTTTCCATATCGCAGTCAGAAATGCCGCCATAAACCATTACCGTTTTAAGTGCAGTTAAGAAGGCAAAAGCTTCATCAGCATTTTGCATAGCTGGGTCAGTTACTATCTCCATCAAGGGAGTGCCAGCACGGTTGTAGTCAATTAACGATTCGAATGCACCGTGATTTAATTTACCTACATCTTCCTCTAAATGAATACGGGTAAGAGGAATTAATTTATGCTCTCCCATGATATTACGTGCAGCTCCGGGAAGTTCTATTTCTACATGACCCTTTAAGCATATTGGTTGGTCATACTGTGAAATTTGATAATTCTTGGGCGAGTCGGGATAAAAATAGTTCTTACGATCCCATTTACAAAGTGGTGCTATCTCACACCCGAGGAGTAACCCTGACTTAACGATCGCATCTAATGCAGCATGATTCATTACGGGTAGTACACCAGGGAGTGCGAGTACTACGGGATCAGTGAGAGTGTTTTCAGGAAATCCAAACCCCGTTTTTACTCGGGTAAACATTTTCGAATTTGTTTTTACTTGGACGTGAACTTCAAGACCAATGACTACTTCATACTCGTTCATAAGCGTACTCCTTTCTGAGCCTCAAGATCGGGGAAGCGTGTGCCCCAACTGTGCTCGAGTTCGTAGCTATGAGCCAAAGCAAGTAAGTCTGCTTCACCATACGGTTTACCGATCAATTGTAGTCCAATAGGCAGGCCACTTTTTGAGTAGCCGCAGGGAATACTTATACCGGGAAGACCTGCTAGATTTACACCAATCGTGTATACGTCACACAGATACATTGCTAATGGATTAGCCGCTTTTTCACCTGCTTTAAAAGCCGGGGTAGGTGAGGTGGGTGTAATTACTGCATCTATATCTTTATACGCGTCTAAAAAGTCGCGCCTTATCAGTGTTCTTACCTTTTGTGCTCTTACGTAGTAGGCATCTTGATAGCCACTACTTAAAACATAGGTTCCCAGTATGATACGTCGTTTTACCTCAGCACCAAAGCCCTCAGCTCTAGATTTAAAATAAAGATCTAAAATATCAGTCGCCTCTTTTGAGCGGTGACCGTAACGGACTCCGTCATAGCGTGCTAAGTTAGACGAACATTCTGCAGTGGCTATAATGTAATACACACCCACAGCATACTTCGTATGGGGAAGGGATATTTCTTTGATTTCGCATCCCTTAGATTTATAAAAGTGAATTGCTGATTCAACAGCGTGTGCTACCTCAGGATCCAATCCTTCACCGAAGTACTCTTTAGGAATACCGAGTTTCCAAGGTCCTTTTCGATTTTTAAGCTCTGCTCTATAATCTGGGATTTGCGTTTTAAAGGAGGTTGAGTCCCTAGGGTCATGGCCTGCTATAGCACCAAGCATAATCGCAGAATCTTCAACTGTGCGTGTGAATGGACCTATCTGATCTAATGATGAAGCAAAGGCGATTAAGCCGTACCTGGAAATAAGGCCATAGGTGGGCTTAAGTCCTACAACGCCACACAAAGCGGCAGGCTGACGAATTGAGCCTCCTGTATCTGAGCCTAAGGTCGCAGGGGCTTCACCGGCTGCTAGCGCTGCTGCGCTTCCGCCCGATGAACCGCCTGGCACGCGGTCTAAATCCCACGGGTTATGGGTTTGGCCGAAAGCAGAATTTTCTGTGGAAGAACCCATCGCAAATTCATCTAAATTAAGACGGCCCCAACTTAAGGCCCCTACTGCTTTTAACTTTTCAGTCACTGTAGCATCGTAGGGTGAGATAAAGTTTTTCAGCATGTTACTGGAAGCCGTTAACGGCTGTCCTTTAACCGAGATAACATCTTTAAAGCCAATGGGTATTCCGTCCAATGCACCTAACGTTTTTCCTAAGCTACGGCGCTCATCGGATAATTTAGCCTGAGATAAAACATCTGTTTCATCAAAGGAGTTAAATGCATGTACTTTCGAATCTACTGCTTTCGTGCGTGCAATAATAGCTTGGGTAAGTTCTACAGATGAAATTTTCTTTGTGCTGAGTTCGCTCGATAATTCAGCTACACTTTTAAAGTAAAGAGGAGTACTCATATTCGTTAGTCCACTACTTTAGGAACAACAATCATGTTGTCTTTTTGTGCCGGTGCGTTCTGTAAAGCTTCTGCAGTGCTTAGTCCTGGCTGAGCTACGTCTTCAGACCATACATTGTACACAGGTGAAGCGTGTGCTGTAGGTTCTATTCCTGTAACATCAACTTCTGTTAATTCTGCTATGTGGCTAAGCACATCGCCGAGTTGCGAGGCAAACCGTTCTTTTTCGCTTTCGGTCAGCGTAATCCGAGCGAGTTTAGCGAGATGATTGATATCGATTTGTACTGCAGCCATAGACGATTATTTGCGAATAGAATACCCCGAGTGAGTGACCACGTGATCCTGTACTTTTTGAAACACAAGATTTACTTCGTCATCTGTAAGGGTCCTTTCAGGAGAGCGAAATACAAGGGAAAAAGCTAAACTTTTTTTACCTTCGGCAACTCCTTGACCCTGATAAACATCGAACAAATCAACAGACTCTAAATTAAATGCGGGAGTAAGCGCTAAGAGAGCAGCTTGGGTTAAATTCGTTTTAACCTCAGAGGCGTGTATAGAGCTATCAACAACTAAAGCGAGATCTCTGAGTGCAGCCGGCTGAAGACTAAAGGCAGTGAATCTGCGGCGTGTTGCCTGGCTCTTTATTGCGTCTGTTTTAATCGCAAAAAAGCCGGCATAGACTTTACCTTCAATTCCCAGGGATTTCATCACGGTAACGCTGAGTAGCCCAAAGTGTGCCACCCATCCCTCGGCGAGTGAACCCGCGGATGCGCTGTGTCCTTCCTGCCAACCCGGAACTAAATCAGGGCGTAGGTTTTGTGCGCTTAAGGTTACTCCTGCTAAAGAAGCAAGGACGTCTGTGTGGTGTTTAGCAGTATAGAAATCAGGAGACTCACGGTTATGCCACTGCCTTAATTTTTGGTCTGTGATTAAAAAGGCTGCAGAGGCAAGTTCTGTGACCACTCCTTTTTCTGGAATAAAAATACGTCCTGTCTCTGCAAGACGAGACGCGTAAACGCCGCGCGATTGATTTAAACGCAGTGACTCCACAAGTCCCGGAATAAGACTTGGTCGTAGGTGGGATTGATCTTCAACAAATGGATTCGATAGAGCTAAAGGAAGGACCTCTTCACCAGAACACCATGCTGTAAGCTCTTTACTTGGGCGAAGCGTGATATTCACGCATTCATGGAAATCGTGACCCACTAGATAGTCAGTTGCTTTACGATTATAAATTACTGTGGCATCGTCTTCTTCTGCGAGTGCGCTTGCTTTTGCGCTTGAGTGAGGAATGGATTCCGTTCCAAACAGACGCAAAATTTCTTCCACTAAATCGATAGGCCGTTCTAAATCCGATCTCCAACTTGGTATAGTTACCGTCCATTCGAAGGTACTCTCTGCTATCTGCTTCTCAGAAATAATAGTTAAAGCTAATGCCTCTAACGACTGCTTCATAGCAGCAGCGGGTATTTCGAACCCGAGACGTTCATTTACATATGCAGAACTAAGTACAATTTCTTGTTTGTGCTCATCTGTATGACCAGCACTTAAGGTTTCCCCTACTGGTTTTCCTCCTGCCACTTTGACTAAAAGTTCTACCATGCGTGCTAAAGCCTGCCGAGACGTATGCTGGTTAACGCCTCGCTCATAGCGGTAAGACGAGTCAGACGCCAAGCCAAGTTTACGTGACGTAGAGCGAATGAGGGTTGGTTTAAATACGGCACACTCGATCACAACGTCTGTCGTATGTTCACTTACGGATGAATCGATACCGCCCATTACACCTGCTATAACAACACTGCGTGCGGCATCTGCTATAACCAGCATGTTAGCAGTAAGCGTTCTTTCTTTATTATCTAGCGTTGTAATTTTTTCGCCTTCTTTGGCTCTGCGTACGCAGAGTTTTGCACCGTTTAACTTTGCTGCATCAAAAGCGTGAAGGGGCTGTCCTGTTTCAAGCATTACAAAGTTTCCTAAGTCTACGATAGTGTTGATTGGACGAATTCCAGCTGCGGTTAAACGCTCGACTATCCAATTTGGACTTGGGCCAATCTTAACTCCCGACACTACTTGTGCTAAGTAAAGGGGGCAGTCTTCTTTATTTTCTACACTGACTTCGTTCAGTAGAGCGGTTGGACCTGCATAACTTATTTCTACAGACTTAGGAGTATTAAGTGGTTTCTTAAACCACGCTGCTAATTCACGAGCTATACCTAAGTGAGAAAGACAATCGGGACGATTGGGTGTGATTTCGATATCGAATACAGAATCTGCTGCAGCTAAGATGCTATTAATAGGAGTAGCGAGAGCGGGTTTATCACTTAATATGAGCAGACCCTCTGCATCTTCACTTACGCCTAATTCCTTAGCTGAACACATCATACCATCTGAGAGTTGGCCTCTGATCTTAGACTGTTTTATCGTGAAGTTTCCGGGTAAGACTGCACCTACTAAGGCAACAGGAACACGGTCGCCTACTTTGTAATTTTGAGCACCACAAACGATTGTTTTAATTCCGCCAGCAGTTCCTACATCTACGGTACATACCGATAGTTTGTCCGCATTGGGATGTTTATCACGAGTGAGGACCTCTCCAACAAAAACGTTTTCCAATTTAGGAGCGCCTGTTGTAATTACATGTTCAACTTCAAATCCAAGAAATGTAATTGCGCGGCTGATTTCCTCATTTGAGTAATCGAGAGCAACATAGTCTTTAAGCCAGTTTAGCGAAATTTTCACAGGTTTAGAGTGGCTTCGTTAAGCGATAGGCTTAGGTGCCAAGGGAAAATTGTTTTAAGAAACGAACGTCGTTTTGATAAAAATAACGAATATCATCAATGCCGTATAGGAGCATTGCAAGACGCTCAAGACCCATACCAAATGCGTAGCCTGTCCAAATCGCGGGATCATAGCCTACGCCAGAAAAAACGGTAGGATCTACCATCCCACAGCCGCCAATTTCTATCCACTCTTTATTTACTTTTGGTAAATGTTTTGCAGATAAATCTACTTCAAAACTCGGCTCTGTGTAACCGAAATAATGAGGACGAAAACGGATTTTAGTTTCTGGGCCTAAAAGAGAGGAGAAGACGTAATCGAGCAATGCTTTTAAATCTCGCACGGTTACCCCACGATCTACGGATAAACATTCGAGTTGGTGAAAGTTAGCAGAGTGGGTTGCATCGCTTGTATCACGGCGATACACACGCCCTGGAGATACAATACGAATAGGTGGTGAACCTTTGAGCATGGTTCTAATTTGAACCGATGAGGTATGTGTCCTAAGTAAATATTTTTCGTTTGGCGTTTTACGTGAAATATTTCCAAATGCGGTCGAGGCGGGAAAATAAAAGGTATCCTGAGCATCACGAGCGGTGTGATCAGCAGGCGTATTCAAAGCATCAAAACAGTAATACTCGGTTTCTACCTCAGGGCCATCAGCCACTGAAAAACCTACTTTTCTTAAAATACGGCACATTTCTTCACGCACATGCGTAAGAGGATGCATAGTTCCAGGACCAAGATCGGGCGAGGGTAGCGTAGGGTCAACCTTGGCTCCAAGCTGGGAAGCAATCTCTAAAGCCTCTATAGAAGAGAGAGCGCTTTCTAATAATGAGTTGAGACTTAATTTAGCCTCATTAACAAGCTTACCTACTGCGGGTCTTTCCTCTTTAGGAACAGCGCCCATTTTTTTCATAACCTGAGTTAGCTCACCATTAGGACCCACATAGCGGGCTTTAACAGCTTCAAAATCGGGACGGCTCCGCACTCCAGGCAGTTCACCGGATGCCTTGGCAAGTATCGCGTTTAAGAGGTCTTGCATAGGACAAAAATAAGGCTGTTTGGTTTAGTCCTCTTAGAGTTATACAGAATAAACTCTAAGAGAAACTAAAAACGAAGCAATGGCACGGTGTGTGCCTTTGCGGTTAAGCTACTTTAGCGACCTTAGTCTTCAGAGCCTCGCGTGCCGCAGCAACGAGTGCTTTGAATGCTACTTCATCACGAATTGCGATATCGGATAAAATCTTACGATCTAATTCGATATTAGCAGCTTTTAGACCTTCGATGAAACGGGAGTAGCTGATGCCTTCACTACGGCATGCTGCGTTCACACGAATAATCCACAAGCCACGCCATTCAGCTTTTTTCTTACGGCGATCGCGGTAAGCATATTGCCAAGCGTGTTGGACAGCTTCTTTCGCATAGCGATAGAGGCGGGATTTATTTCCGAAATACCCTTTTGCGTATTTCAGAACTTTTTTGCGGCGCTTGCGCGACGCGGGGGAGTTAGTTGCACGAGCCATGTTGTATTTTCCTTTATTTTTGTGCTAAAGAGGGTCGGCTGTAAAATTCACCCTCGAAAGCGAGTTAATGTATATTAGTCTAGGACAGTTACTTATAGACCGAATGGTAAACAACGCTTTAATGGCGCTGCATGACCAGGAGCCACGAGCTTGTCCCGACTTGCCCTACGTTTCTGCTTCGTGCTCTTTGCTGAGAGCAAGTGGCGGAAACCTGGCGTGCGGCGAATAAGCTTACCTGTTGAGGATAGCTTGAAGCGCTTGGCAACGGATTTTTTAGTCTTTTGCATGGGATGAGAGTGAGAAAACAGACTTTCAGCCGTGAGTTGGCAAGGGCAAAATAGCTAATACTGCATTAAGGCTGGCTTTACTGCGATAGCGTCTTGACAACGCGGTCGGGTTTGAGACTTTGAAACACTTCGTTAATGGCTTCCTAGCTCAATGGTAGAGCAGTTGACTCTTAATCAATTGGTTCCGGGTTCGAGTCCCGGGGGAGCCACCAACGAAATTTGAAAGTTTTTAAAGTTTTCTTTGTAATAAGGCTTGTTCTTTGATTCTTTTTCGTGAGGGTTAGCTGATTCATAACACTTTCGCCGGTGTAGCTCAATGGCAGAGCACCTGTTTTGTAAACAGGCGGTTACAGGTTCGACTCCAGTCGCCGGCTCCACTTTTTTAGTTTCAGGCCCTCTTTTTTTTATTGATGCCTGGTAGTGTAATGGTAGCACCGCAGATTCTGACTCTGCTTGTCTAGGTTCGAATCCTAGCCGGGCAGCCAATTCAACCTTGGCTGCTAGAGGCATGCGGACTGTCAGAAAATCTTCTATTACTCACACTAAATGTGATTAACACGTTTTTTTACCCTCAGAATAAAAGTAAACAAATACTTTTTATTTGCGCATTACTGCCGTTAAATTAATCGAACTTAATTATTCTAAAGAAACTGAGTTGACAGTAACAATAGATATAATTCAAGTTATCCATCTTAGTAGTTATTTCCCACCTTATCTCAGATAGCCAGACGCAGCATGTGCATAACATGTTTCGAATTTTTATATCTTTTTTAATAATCAGTAAAATATACTCCACGTATTCTATATGACAACGATGAGCCTTCCCCTCGCATTCCTAATTGGTGATCAGTCTCCAATGGAACTTTTCAGTAACGGCGGTCCAATTATGTGGCCGATCCTTCTTCTCTCTTTTGTTGCCATGACTGTTGTTGTGGAACGTCTTCTCTTCATCTTTAAAGAAAATGGAAATCACGAACCAGAAGTCGTTTCCAAAATGCTTGAAAACGTTGAAAAGGGTAACATAGACGGAGCTCTCCAACTTGGAAAGAGAAGCAACGATGCTATCGCTCGTATCTTAGTATATACCTTAACTAATAAAGATTACTCGATGTCGAACGCTTTCGTTCGTCAATCAAGCAACGAATTAAATCGCTTCCAGCAAGGAATGGCTACTTTAGATACAGCTATCACAGCTGCTCCTCTTTTAGGACTACTTGGTACAGTTACAGGTATGATGCGTACCTTCGGTGCTTTAGGTTCAGGCAATATTGCTGAATCAGCTGGTAAGATCACCGGTGGTGTTGCTGAAGCGCTTATTGCTACATGCTGCGGTCTGTTTATCGCGATCTGCTGCTTGTTGCCTTACAACTATCTAAATGCACGTACTGAACAAGCTAAGCAAGAAATCGGTGATGCCTCACATGCACTCGAAATCTATCTAGCTAAGTCCGGTGCTCATTCTGAGTAATTAATCTTAACCCAACCAACGCACCATGGCCGGCGGCGGTAGTTCACGTGGCAGTGGCGGTAAGAAGAAAGCGCGTATCGAGATTATACCTCTGATCGACGTTATCTTCTTCCTTCTTGCTACTTTCGTATTGTTCACGCTTTCGCTGAACAAATCTAACGGTATACCTGTTACACGGCCTAACGCTGAAACAGGTGAACCGAGAGATCCAGCAGGTTGGGCAACAGTTTCAGTTACCTCTACAGGTACACTAGCTTGGGATAGAGATCCTATTTCGCTCGATGAATTTTTAACTCGTTTAAAAACATTTCATCTCCAGCACCCTGAGCCTGATGCACACATTTTAATCAACGGTGATGCAGAAGCGATGTGGAACGTTGCTTACTATGTACTTGATGAAGCTCGTAAAGCTGGAATTCAAAAAGTACTCATTGAAACAGAAAGTCACTCAGGAAGTAAGAGTTAGTCTTACTTCATTTCCTTACCCTTTTCTAGACCCACTTTATAAACGCTATGTCCGGCAAAGTAAAAGCACCTGAATCAGTTAAAAAATCAGCGCGTATCGAGATTATACCTCTGATTGACGTTATCTTCTTTTTGCTGGCTACGTTCGTTCTATTTACGCTTTCGTTAAGTAAGATCGTATCGCTTCCTATTAATCTTCCTGTAGCATCCCAAAGCGCTGCAACAAAAGATGATAATGATATGGTGACCATTCAGATGTCAGATTCAGGTACAGCGTACTGGAATCGTGAATTAATAACAGTTGGAGATATTATTCCGCGCTTGGAGCAGTACCGTAAAGCAACCCAAAACCCTCGTGTACTTATTGCAGCAGACGGCAAGGCCCATTTTGGCGACACCGTTTATGCGCTGGATCAAGTACGTAAAGCTGGTATCGACCAAGTTTCTGTAGAAACTCGAGTTCGCCCAACTGGACAATAAGCTTTTATAACGTAACCGATTTTACCATCACATGCGTCGCGATCTTTTCATCGGCATTTTCGTTTCTCTCCTGATACATGTTGGTACAGCATGGATTGGAGAAATAGTTGCGCATGGAGCTCCAAAGGCCAAGCCAAAGGAAAAACCACCTACAGTTTTGTTGATGGAAATGCCTAAGATTGAGCCTGATGAGCCAGAGCCCGTAGATGATGCTCAGCAACAACAAGCTCCAGTTGATTTTGCACCTCCTATGCAAAATGACGTTCCTCAACTAGTAACAGATACGTCTTTCGTCCAAAAATTAGAGCCACCACCACCAGAGAATGTTTCAATGAAGGGATCTATTGTTATCCCTCAAAATACAGGTCAATGGGCTAAAGGTATTGGTGAAATCTTCGATATTTCTAAGCTTGATCAGATTCCTGTAGCTACAGTTCAAGTTCATCCTCAATATCCTTTTGAAATGCGTCGTGCGGGCATATCTGGACAAGTTGTCGTGGATTTTATCGTAGATACCGCTGGAAACGTACGTAATGCTTTTGCAGCAAGCTCAAGCCAACGCGAATTCGAATCTTCAGCTGTACAGGCTGTAGCTAAATGGAAATTCCGTCCTGGTAAACGCGGTGGTCATACGGTTAATACGCACATGCAAGTGCCGATCGTATTTACATTAAATAACGACGAATAAGATTATTTGCTCCATGCGTTCATTTACCCTGAGATTCTCAATTCTTTTACTCGCAGTCTCTACTGCCGTATGCACTTCTACACTTCGCGCCCAAGATAAAGAAGGCCCTAGCTTAGCAGAAGCTACGAGTGCAGCATTTCAAAATCTAAAACCAATGCTTGATTCCAAGAATTGGGACGGGGCGATAGCCATTTTAGATGACGTTATAGCTAAAAATAAACCTGATAGTTATGATGCATTCGTATCTCACGATACTGAAGCAAAAATATATTTCCAAGGTAAAGAGAATCCGCTCAAAGCAGTTGGAATTTGGGAAGCTATGTTACCTGTTTTAGAGGATCATCCTAATTACCTCGCTCCTAAAGATGTCATTCAGCATCAACAGTTTTTAGCCCAAGGTTACTATATGGTAGCGCTTAATTTAAAAGCTGCCGATCCCCGTCAACGTGAGTTTTACGACCGTTCAATCGGTCATATGACCAAATGGATTGCTGCTACGCCTAAGCCTCGTCAAGAAGATCGTTTGTTCTATACCTCACTACTTTACTATAAGGCTGTAAGTAACCCTGATCACCCTGATCTCGAATATTTTAAACAAGCACGCAAACAAATCGAAATAGCGTTCAATACAGAAGTTCGTCCCCGCGAACCTTTCTATCAAATTTACGTAGTTATTTTACAACAACTTGGTGAAACCGAGATGGCGACTCGTTATCTTGAGCATTTAGTAAAAGTTCACCCACAATCTCGTGATTATTGGCTACAGCTTATGGCTGCTTACAATAACATGGCTGGTAACAGTGATAAGAATCCAGATAAGCAAAAATCTTACTATGCGCGTGCTATATTGACCGTTGAGCGTGCTCAGGCTTTAGGATTCTTAAATACGCCTAAAGATAACTATAATCTCGTTACATTGTATAACCAGGTTAACCAATTTGGTAAGGCTACCGAGCTCATGTACGATGGACTAAAATCCGGTAAAATAGAAAATGATTTAAAAAATTGGGAAGTTTTAGCATATTTTTACCTTCAAGTGAGTCGCGAAATGCAGGCTATATCGGTTTTGAAGGAAGCATCACAAATTCCTGCCTACTCTGAGATGGGTGAAATTGATAAGCAAATTGCTGAAATCTACTACGGACTAGATAACACCCAAGAGGTATTTAACTATTGCAAACTTGCAGTTGCCAAAGGTCACTTAGGAGCAAAAACTTACGCGACTTATCAACTATTATCCTTCTCAGCTTATAGCTTGGGTAAATTTGAAGAAGCTCTTCAAGCTTGTGATAAAGCAATGTCCTATAAAGGTGCGCCTGTTAAAGATCTTGCTCGTTTAAAGCAGGGTATAAAAGAGGCCATTGCTTCTCGCGAGGCAGAAAAAGCAACAGCAAAAGCACAAGCATTTTAATCCTATCCCTTTAACATGAAGCAAAAGACGTTCTATATAATTCTGCCGATTGTGGCTCTTGTGGCATTCACAGCCTATTACATGCATTTCCGTGATGGCTATGAGCAAGTCGTTGCAGCTAAGGCAGCTGCTGTTGAACATGAAAAGCAAGCTGAAATAGCGCGTCAAAATGTCCAACGTCAAAAAGCAATTGATGAAGCATTAGTCGCTCAAGAACGTCATAAAGTAGAGAAAGCAGCTAAAGAGGCACTTAAAGCTAAAAGAGCTGATGAACGCCAAACGGCATTTCAAGCTCGCGAAAAATCTTTCCAAGAGCGCCAAAAGTTTCGTGACGACGTAGAGAAATATCAAAAAGACGTTGTTACAGTTAAAGAAGAAATAGCTAAAATTAAAACGGACAAGGGTGTTCTCGAAAACCAAAAACGTTTCTTACAAGAATCGGTTGTCAAAGCTGAAGCCAATGCAAAAGCACTCGCTGCTGTTCTCGATAAAATCTCAGCAGCAGATGCGGCTGCAGCTGCTGCTCGTGCGGCAGCCTTGGCTGCTAAAAAGACCGAATAATCATCCACAACAAATATAAAATTTAAAATTTATCTGTCATGAAAAAATGGATGTATGTTATTTTTCCAGTAGTTTTACTGGTAATTTTCTTGTTTTTTTACAATCAAGAGATGGCTAAAGTTGCAGAGCGCCAACGTGAAACAGCACGTGCAGTTGCTGCTTTAAAAGAAGCATCAGACGCAAAAAAGAAACAGGCTGAAGTTCAAGCAAAGATTTCAGCTGAGAAACATGCTAAAGAACAAGCTGAAGCAGATGCAGCTCAACTTGCTGCAGCTGAATCAAAATGGAAGTCTGAAACTAAGAAGATTCAGGATGAAATCGATCGCAATACAGCTGATGCAGATCGTTTTTCTAAGAAGTCTGCAGAATTGCAAATTGAGTTGGATACACTTCATAAGAATAAGGAAGCCCTCAATCGTGAGGATTTCAATTTACTCAAAGAAGTTGAGTCCATGCGTATCAATGAACAAAACTCTAATCTCGAAATACAGCGTTTAGTTGAAATCATTGCAAGACGTGCAAGTGAAAGCGCAATGGCTAAGATGCCCGAGCCAGCACCCGCTAAAAAAGAATAAGTTTTCTATTAAATTTGATTTATTTAAGCGGCCTTTTAAGGCCGCTTTTTTTTCGATATTTTTCTAATGCTATGACGCGCTTTGACGTTTTAGTATTTTAGTACTATTATGTATTTTTAGTATGGTAGAGAAACACCTAACGTATATTTAAATATTCAAGACTAAGATAAAACCTAGTAATGCAAGATTCAGAATTTTCAGATATCGTTCTCCTTATATGCAAAGAAGATTCTCGTTTTAACAAACGAGCTTACGACTTTGTTCGCTTCGGTTTAGATTATACCGTCAAAGAGGGTAAGAAACGTGAAAAAACAACGTCTGGTTCCCGCCATGTAAGTGGTAAAGAATTGCTAGATGGATTAAGGCTTTACGCTTTAGATCAATACGGTCCTATGGCGAAAACTGTATTAAATAATTGGGGTGTAAAACGGTGCCGTGATTTTGGTGATATTGTTTTTAACCTTATTGATTATAAAGTTTTTAGTAAAAACGATAGCGATAAACCTGAAGACTTTGATAAGCTTTATGATTTTGATGAGGCCTTTATTAAGCCTTATTTGCCTCAAAGTAAGCCAAGACTAGGGATGGGTGTGGCCAATATGACTAAAGCAAGCTCTTAAGCCTTTAAGGTCTAACTGCTCACGCTTTAAAAATCAGTTTACCCTTTGATACGTAACTTATTGTTATCTTATGCCACTTTCTAGTATTCACTCCGATTTAAATCTTTTAGAACCTTTTTGGCAGGAATCGGTAGAGCGGGTAATATTACCAAATGGGCTTACACTGATTCTAAAACCAGATAGCTCCGCAGCTTTAGCCTCGGTTCAAGTCTGGGTTAAGACAGGGAGTATCCACGAAGGAGAGCAGCTGGGAGCTGGCTTGTCTCACTATTTAGAGCATCTCCTTTTTAAGGGTACTCAAAAACGTGCGGGAAGGGAAATATCGGCATGTGTTCAGGCACATGGTGGATACATCAATGCGTATACAACGTTTGATAGAACAGTTTATTATATCGACTTACCAAGTGAGCACATCGATATAGCAATCGATCTTTTAGCTGACGCCGTACTCAACTCTACGTTGCCTGCGGAAGAAGTGATAAAAGAAAAGCAGGTTATTTTACGCGAGATAGCGATGACTCAAGATGATCCTGATGATCGGCTATGGGAGGCTGTATTTTCTACTTCGTTTAGAGAGCATCCCTATCGTCAACCCGTTATTGGTTACCGCGACGTATTTTCTACAATAACGAGGGATGAGCTTTTTGCCTACTATAAAAAAAGATACGTACCAAATAATATCGTAGTTGTTATCGTAGGAGATATCGAATGCGCAAAAGTTAAAGCATGCGTTACAGATCATTTTGGTAAAACTCCGCGCTCAGCACTTTCTCCTATGTTACTGCCCGAAGAGCCTGGTCAGCTAGGGCCGCGGTCCGTCACACGCTATGAGGATGTAGAAATATCACGGGTTGCTATTTCGTGGCAGATTCCAGGTCTTTCACACCCAGATGCCCCTATTTTAGATGTCCTCTCTATGATATTGGGTAGTGGTGATAGTTCACTACTGTGGCAAGAGCTTCATGAAAAGACTGGCCTAGTTCATACGATAGATGCGTCCTCATGGAATCCAGGCACGAGTGGTCTTTTCTGTATTTCATTTACTAGTGACGGAGAAAAGCGAATAGAAGCGATTGAACGTATCTATAAATTGATTACAAGCTACCTAAAAAAGGGATTTTCTTCAGCCCAAATAGGAAAAGCGATAAGACAATGTGTGGTAGCAGAAATCGCAGGTAGGCAAACAATGAGTGGTCAAGCTTCTCGGCTAGGGACTGCCGAAATTGTTGTTGGTGATTTAGGTTATAGTCGGAGTTATTTTGAGCGACTTGCCCGAGTTACTCCTCTTGATTTGAAACGCGTGCTTGGGGCCTACTTAGTTGATGAACATAGGTCGGTTGTTTCGATTAATCCACGTGCTACACAAACAGAAGATATTGGCACCCAGATAAAACACACGAACCGTGATGGGGTAGAGGATATAACGTTAAAAAACGGTGCTCGTTTACTTATTCAAACGGATCGTCGATTACCTAATGTGCATATGCGTATTTTATGCCAAGGCGGTCCTTTGCATGAAGAGGTAGATGCACGCGGTGCTACCGCTTTACTTGCTAATCTTTTGGTAAAAGACACTAAAAACAGGACAGCTGCTGAAGTTGCTCAGTGTATAGAAGAGGTTGGAGGTATATTTTCACCCTTTTACGGTAGTAATTGTTTAGGGTTATCTGCTGAAGTATTACCTCCCGATTGTGACCGAGCACTCACCCTAATTTCAGATGCCGTCCTGTGTCCTTCATTTACCGCATCAAGTTTTAAACTAGAAAAAGATACGCAATGTGCGTCCTTACGCAGAGATAATGATGATGTGGTGACTGAGGCACGTAAGATTCTGCGTAAAACATTTTTTGGAGAGCATCCGCTAGCTTTAGATTCACAAGGGGAATTATCCCGTGTTGAAACGCTCAACGTAGCTTCGATTAAAGCGCTCTATAAAAAATTATTTGTAGCTTCTAATGTTGTTTTCTCAATTGCGGGTGATGTGCCAGCATCACTCATACCCAAACTGAAAGCATTTCTGCTTAAATTACCTAAGGGAAACGCACCTGTAATAAAAAGTAAGAAAGAACTTCCTAGCTTCCCCGCTCATGTAGGAGAATTTAAACACACGAGAGCACGAGAACAGGCCGTAGTCCTACAGGCTTATATCGGACCAGATATTTTAGACCCCGATTTTTATGTAGGCGAAGTTGCAGATGAACTTTTTAGCGGCATGGCGTCTCAACTTTTTGAACGGGTCCGTGAGCAAAAAGCACTCGCTTATTTTGTTAGATCTTCACGTATTACCGGCTTAAACGCGGCTATGTTTTTCTTTTATGCGGGCACGCAACCGGGTAAGGAAAAAGAGGTCCTGAAAGAAATTAATCTAGAGATTAAGCGCGTAGCTTCGGGTGGTGTTAAATCTGAAGAATTGCAGCGGTGTCAGGCTCGGCTTAAAGCAGGAAGACGCCAAGGTTTACAAACTAATGCAGCTAGGGCGTTTCACGCGGGTCTTGATGTTTTGCAAGGCAGAGCTGCAGATCATTGGAAACACTATGATTCTAAAATTGAAGCTGTAACACGTGGAGATTTAGCTTTGTTTGCGAAAAAATACCTATCATCAGCTAAAATGACTCAAGTAATAGTCGCTCCTTGAGCAACTCTTTTGAAATACATACGTCTTACCTAGCACCTTATAATATATGAATAAATCATTATCTAAAATTACCCTCCTCACGAGCTTACTCGCTGTGATCGTAGCCTTCATGACTCCTGTCATGAAAGCACAAAGCGCTCCAACCGCACCTACAGCTCCAGCGGCAGCAGCACCATCAGCTCCTGCAGCACCTTCAGAAGAAGCTCCTAAGAAGAAAAAGAAGAAGAAGAAAAAGAAAAAGACTGAAGATGCTCCTGCTCCTACGGAGAGTACTCCTCCTAAGAACTAATTCTAAGATTACTTTATGTTTATCAAGCCTCGGCCTTTTATGCCGGGGCTTTTTTATCGCTTCGAATCAGAGAAGCCACCGCTCCACTTCAACTTTTCACGTACAACAGAAAAGTGCTCGTAGTTAGATTGATGAATAAGGGCGAGATGTTGTTTAGAAACTCCAATCCTAACTGGGGAGTCCTTTGTGACTCTTAAATTACGCCTTCCGTCTATAGCTACCAAGAGATTGGTTCCTTCAGAACAATTTTTTACTCTAAGTTTAACCGATTCATCAAAGATGATTGAGCGATTACTTAAGGTGTGGGGGCATATAGGTGTCATAGCTATCACCTTGGATGACGGGTGTATTATGGGGCCTCCAGCGGAAAGGGTATAAGCGGTTGAGCCCGTTGGTGTAGAAAAAATAATTCCATCACAAAGGTAGTCGGTAACGAGTTTCTCGTTTGCATATACTTCAAGGCGTATCAAATGAGAATTAGTAGCTGATTTTACTAGCACGTCATTTAAAGCTAGATCGCTTAGATTCTCTCCTACTGAACATTCGAGGAGTGCTCTACTTTCTGTTTTAAACGAACCGTCTAATAATTTATCAAATCCAGACCGCGCATCATCTGCTGAAAATGTAGTCAGAAATCCTAAACTTCCTTGATTGATTCCAATGATAGGAACGTGTGCCCGAGCCGCTTCTGCAGCTGCTCCAAGGAGCGTGCCATCGCCTCCTATAACGCAACAGGCATCAACCCCTGTGAGGTAGCCCGTAGGTAATGTAAGTCGAGAGGTACGTTTATGTTTAACACCCCGTTTTTTGGCTATAACAGAAAGTTCTTTTTCCAGAGACTGCGCTCCAGCCTTGTCGTCATTTACCACAAAAGCGAGTGATCGAATCTTAGGCATGGTAGGAATTTAGGAAAATAGTATTACGAACCGCTTGGTGTAAGAAGACGAGATCTTTTAGGATAGAAAAAATTACTCTTTTTTAAGTCCCAGGAGATATTCATGATTACCGTCGGCTCCCGTAATGGGAGAATCGAGGGTTCCCATTAACTGGGATTGGGGAAGTTCAGCTAAAGAAAATACTTTGATCGTTTGAAGTACTTTCGCCCTTACCTCTGGATCTTTAATTACTCCTCGTCCTTTATCAGCCTCTACTTTACCTGCCTCAAATTGAGGTTTTACAAGGGCTATAAGAAAACCTCCTTGTTTTAAAAAGGGCCACACTGCGGGTAGTACTGAGCGTAAAGATATGAATGACAGATCCATGACTATAGCGTCGTACTCTTTACGGGGTAGGTCTCCTAATTTTAAAGTTCTAGCGTTTATTTTTTCTAAATTAGTAACACGTGGATCTGCGATAAGTTTAGGATGCAGTTGAGCGCGACCTACATCAACGCAGGTAACAGCCTTGGCACCCGCTTGAAGCGTACAATCCGTAAAGCCCCCTGTTGATGCGCCTACATCCAGTACATACAGATCCTTAAATATTAGGGAAAAATGCTCCACTGCAGCAGTAAGTTTTTCTCCACCACGGCTTACAAAACGAGGCGTTTCTGTGAGACTTATTTCAGTATCCTCAGGAAATTCTTTACCTGGCTTATCAAGTCGCTCGGTACCTTTTCTTACTCGACCTGCCATAATCATGGCTTTGGCCTGAGCACGCGTAGGCGCAAGACCTCGTATAACAACGAGCTCATCGAGTCTTAATTTAGGCATGATATAAAGGCTTTAACCGCGCTTCAACAAAAGCGGCAAAGTTTTCGAAAACGGGTATATCGTTATCTTTTACAACAGCGAGTGATGAGGGATCAATTTTTCCCGTTTTAACTGCAGCTATATGAATGCCTGCAGCACGTGCCGCATTAATATCTGCTTCGGAATCTCCGACCATCCAGCATTGGCTTGGATCCAGCTTAAATGTTTTAATACTCTCACTAATAAAACGCGGGGATGGCTTACGGTATACAATCGGATCTTTAGGTCCTTCAGGAGCAATACATACCGCGTCAAATAACGGTTTTTTTAATCCTATCATTTCCTCCATTCTTGCATTTACTTTATAGGTATCTTCTAGCGTGTGCAGGCCACGCCCTATTCCAGATTGATTTGTAAATAAAAAAAGTTTGTATCCATACAGGAGTACTCGATCAAGGGAGTTAATCGTACCAGTAATAAGTTCAACACCATCAGGATCACTGAGATATACCTTGTCGATAATAAGGGTGCCGTCTCTATCGAGAAACAACGCTTTATGGTGACTATCCATTTACGTAGGCCGTCAGTTCCTCTGGGCTTACCGTGGCAGTACCTAATTTACCTACTACAACGCCAGCAGCCGCATTTGCAAAGTGGGTAGCTTCATCCAGCGTTGCTCCAGATGTCATAGCAAGTACAAGGGCAGCTATTACTGTATCTCCAGCACCTGACACATCATACACTTGTCTAGCAGCAGTAGGGATTATTTTTTTTATCTTACCTTTAAGACTGATCAACATTCCATCCGCACCTAATGTAATCACAAGGGCCTTAGGCGCGTACTTGTTCCAAATTCGGTTACACACATCGTCTAAATTAACGTGATCTTCATCGTGATTTAACCCAGCTAATTCAAAGGCTTCTCTACGATTAGGAGTTATGACATCGAAGTCATGAAACAAATTACCGCTCGAGGGCTTAGGATCGAGTGCAATAAACTTGCCGTGTTTACGTGCTAGATTTTCGAGCGCTTCAATTATAGGAGTAGAGAGTACGCCCTTAGCGTAGTCGGATAAAATAACGCCATCTACTTTTTTAATCTTAGCTTCTATTTTGCTCCAGCGTTTCTTATCCTCGAATAATTTCCTATAAGCACTTGGATTATCTTCGTGATCAAGTCGGCATAGCTGCTGGTTACGCACGAGAACTCTCGTTTTAGTAATTGTTTTTACTTCTTTTAAAACAAAACTTTCATCGAAAATAATCCCGAGATCCTTTAAATTTACACGTAATTTATCTCCATTATAATCGCTGCCTATAGCGCCAATAACTTCCACCTTAGCTCCCAATCCTGCGATTGTGTGCGCGACATTTGCAGCGCCACCCACAGTATCTGTTGCATTAAATACATTAACGACGGGTACGGGTGCCTCGGGAGAAATACGATTTGAGTCACCCCAAAAATAGTGATCGAGCATGATATCTCCAATCACTAAGATATTTCTCTTAGCAATCCTTTTGAGAAGTTTTGGGAGTTGTTTCATGCTATAACCAACTTATTTAATTTCCCACGTGTATGGTGCTTCAGAAAGCATACGTGGCTTACCTGCTGTAACTTGAACTACGTCCTCGAAGCGACATCCACCTAGGCCAGGGTAATAAAGACCGGGCTCTACCGTGACTACAGTTCCTAATTTAAGGGGAGCCTCTGCGGTTTTATTCATGCGTGGAGCTTCATGGACTTCAAGTCCTAGGCCATGACCTGTTCCATGAAAAAATCCGCGTGAACCATGCGCATCAGTCGTTGTTTCAAAATGATTTTTTTCAAACACATCTACAACGGCTTGATGCACGTCTTTTCCTGGGGTACCTGCCTTAACTTTAGCAAGCGCTGCCTTTTGTGCTTCAAGAACAGCATGGGCTAGATTTCTTTGAGCATCACTTGCAACTCCTTTTAAGAAAGTTCTCGTCATGTCTCCGTAGTAACCATTTGCGCTCAAGCGTGGGAATACATCTATAATAATTAATTCATTGGGCCTTAGCGGACCAGTGCCACGGTGATGGGGATCGCAGGCTTGATCTCCTCCGGCAACGATTGTGTTTAACGATACTCCACCATGATCGAGACAGGTCTTTTCGATTACCATACGTAAGCGCTCGCTTGTGAGTTCGCTGCCTTGATAGATAAGTTTACGCGCTTTGATCTTACTGAGGCGTAACACGTCACGTGCAGCTGCTATACCCGCTGCACTACACGCATTTCCTAAACGTAGTAACTCTGCTTCTTGTTTTGTTTTAATTTCACGCGATGGGAAAAGATGACCTTCAGCGATTGTTGGTTTTAAACCACGGGCACATAGTTTGCTATAAAGTCCTGCGGGAAAATCTGCTCCTACAAGAATGTGGTGCTGATTTAATTCACGGGCCAGCAAGACAATAATTTCTGCAGGACCAATTGGCTTTCCTGGCCATGTCTTTCTTGCTAAGGCGTGATACTGTTCTAGGGGAAGTACCACATCGAATTCAGAGTCTCTTTTAACTCGGGTAAATTCAAGCGCACTTACTATTGCATATTTTTTACCACGCGCTTCAAATGCGACAAAGGCATCAGGGACACTTACGCGCCCAAAGTACAGCGCATCTGCACTGTGTTCAGTATCAGCATACATCAAGACGGCTACACGTTGGCTCATAATTAAATTGAAAACAAAAGTTGAGTTATACCTAGTGTCTTATTAGCTAAACTTTAAGTGAAAAACGCAAATCCGGTTTTTATCTCCTTTATGGGTAGTTTGGTCATAATTGACGCATCGCTAAGACGCAAGATCCTTGCTCTTGTTGTTCTCGGTCTAGTCGGACTAGGCTTATCTGGCTGTAAAGCAGGGCAAACGCCTACCGAAGCACCCCCCGTGCTTAAATCCGTGAACGATCATTTTGATATTTTAGTAGGCAATAAGACAGTGCACATGCAACTCGCTATTTTACCCAGTGAATGTGAGCACGGTTTAATGCAGCGGCCTCATTTGAACAAAGATGAGGGTATGATCTTTCTTTTTGATCAGCCTCAGCAAATGCAGTTTTGGATGCATAATACAGAAATACCGCTTAACATAGGCTATTTTACTCCAGATGGTGTACTCGCAGAAATTTATTCTATGTACGCTTTTGATGAGCGGACTGTCGCTTCATTCAATAAGCATCTTCAATTAGCTCTAGAGATGGCAGAAAATTGGTATACAGATTCTGGGGTAACAGTTGGCGATAGGATAGACATTCAAGCGCTTGCACGCGCTGTTAAAGACCGCGGCTTCAAACCGGAAGTCTACGGCCTACCTAAACAGTAAAAGGGCTACTCTTTTGGTATCTCATTATCCGTTTTAAGAATAATGACGGGTACTTTTGTTTTTACCCATACCTCGGTTTCTTTGAAGAATTTAGCAGGTACGTTCTCCATTGCCTCACCTACCGTTTTGGCAGGGTACAATACACCTTTCTTTGTTGTATTGTAATCATACACGCTCTTGAAAATACGTTCTTCAATGGTAGCAGGACTTTCGTTTTCAGGCATCTGAAGCACCCAGCCTACGAAGTCGGTTTTCGGAAATTTATTATTCGGGTCACTCACTAAAACTACATACTGCTTTTTAATGGGAGGGGGTAATTCTTCTCCGGAGTCAGGTTGAACCGCTAAGTTAATCTCTTCCATCAGCCGTTTAAAGAGAGCTGGATCTATCTGATTTTTCTTAAGAATTGCGGTTATTTTACTGACATCGATCTTGGGCATATCCTTTTTTTAACCGTTGTACTGCCGGAAGCCACGGAAAAAATAAGGAAATCGAAAGGATGTTAATAAAAAGCAATCGCTTAACCCTTTTAAGGCCTATACAAAAAGTCTGTATGGTACAAAACGAGGAATGGTTTGATGTTGTCGATGAATTTGACCACGTGATTAGTAAAGCACGCCGTAAAGAAGTGCACGCTAAGGGCCTTCTTCATAGAGCAGTCCATATTTTGGTCTTTAATCAAAAGGGACAGGTGTTTCTTCAGAAGCGATCTCAACTTAAGGATTTATGCCCGGGTCTTTGGGACTCCTCCTGTTCTGGCCATGTGGACAGCGGAGAAGAGTATGATACATCTGCTCCACGAGAACTTTGTGAAGAACTAGGTATTCAACCGCAGGAACCGCTTAAACGCTTATTTTATATTACAGCCTGCAAGCAAACGGCTATGGAATTTGTATGGGTTTACTATCTTAACCACGAAGGCCCTTTTAGTCTAAATCCTGAAGAAATAGAGACAGGACATTGGTATACTCCGAGTGAATTAAATGCTTTGATTAAAGAGAATAGCACTCACTTTACTTCGTCTTTTCTGTATATATGGAAACGAGCTTCTGAGATGCTAATGCCTAATTAATTCTCTGGAATGATGATCTGAAAAGAAGGCAAAATAACATGAATTTTTTTGCCGAATTCATCAATCCCATGAAAGCTACCACAGGCTAGCGCATTACAGTGCGTAACATGATAGCTATTATAGGTAAAGTGTTCACCCGGTGCTAAACGAGGTGTCTCCCCAACGATTTTATCACCTTCAAGAACAAGGCTTGTACCATCTATATGTTCAACGACCCATTTTCTTCCTAAGAGCTGTATTGTTCTGTCGGACCCATTTTTAATGGTTATGTAGTACACGAAGGCATGGGGCTTATCTACAGGTAAGTTTACTCCACCGTGATGGTAGTGAAGTTTATCTAAGCGAGCGCTTAGTCCTGTAAGTTCTTCCGATGAGGTACTCAATTAAAGGTAAGTTAATCCAAAATAAGAGAGATGCAACCGTCTAGGACTGCTTCTTTTTGCTTTTCGTTATGCCCATCTCTCTCTTGTCTGTAGTATACCATGGCTAAATTTGCCCTCCTATCTGTTAGTGATAAACGAGGCCTTGTCGATTTTGCGACGGCTTTAGTAAAAGAGCATGGCTACACATTGTTGTCTACAGGTGGAACAGCTAAGCTTTTAGCAGGCGCTGGACTCCCTGTCACAGAAGTAGGAACACACACGGGTTTTCCTGAAATCATGGAAGGTCGTGTAAAGACACTGCATCCTAAGATTCATGGCGGGTTGCTGTGCAGAAGAGATAAGCAGTCCCATCTCGACGAAGCTAAGAAAAATGGAATCGATCTTATCGATTTAGTAGTCGTAAATTTGTATCCCTTTGAACAAACCGTTGCACGTCCTGATGTTGAATTTCATGAGGCCATAGAAAATATTGATATCGGTGGTCCCTCCATGCTACGGAGTGCAGCCAAGAATTTCGAGAGTGTTGCTGTCATCTGTGATCCAGATAATTATAATGAAGTGCTTGTGAGTCTTAAGGGTACTCCGCGCGAAGCGCTTGAGTTAAGACGTCGTCTTGCGACTAAAGTATTTCAAAGAACGGCTGCATATGATGCTGCGATTGCCGCTTACTTACTTAAGGACGAACAAGAAAAAAAAGCGGATGCACATGGACCTGATTTAAGTGACCTCGCTGGATTTCCCTCTGTTTTAAGTCTCTCGTGGAAGAAAGCTCAAAGTCTGCGGTACGGTGAAAATCCTCATCAACAAGCAGCACTCTACGGCACGTTTCATGACTATTTTAGTCAGCTCCAAGGAAAGGAATTAAGTTATAATAATATCTTAGATATTACTTCAGCGACGCATTTGATTGCAGAATTCCAAAGACCTTGTGTTGCGATTTTAAAACATACTAATCCGTGCGGCGTAGCTAATGCGGATACGTTAGAGGCAGCATGGGAAAAGGCATACGCAACAGATAAACAAGCTCCCTTTGGTGGAGTTATTGTTGTAAACAGGACGCTTGATATTGGGCTAGCTTCCCAGATTGCGGATATATTTACTGAAGTGATTATTGCTCCACGATTCAGTGATGAAGCACTCGCTTTATTCTCAAAAAAGAAAAATTTACGCCTTATGATTGCAAAGTCGGGACCTGCAAGCAGTGATGGCCTTGGCGGAGCAGAATCGTTACAAGAAATTCGCTCAGTCATTGGAGGTGTTTTAGTTCAAGATAGAAATCGCACCCTTGGAGATATCACCACGTTTAAAGTAGTAACTCAGCGTGCTCCGAGTCTTGCCGAAATGGCAGACCTCATGTTTGCTTGGCGAGTCTGTAAACACGTTAAGTCCAATGCGATTGTCTATGCAAAGAATGAGCAAACCCTAGGCGTAGGTGCCGGACAAATGGCGCGAGTTGATAGTTCGCGTATAGCGGTATGGAAAGCGAGCGAAGCAGGGTTAAGCTTAAAGGGAAGTGCAGTTGCGAGTGAGGCTCTCTTTCCTTTTGCAGATGGTTTAATAGCAGCGGCAGAGGCAGGTGCCGTTGCTGCGATTCAGCCCGGGGGATCAATTCGAGATCCTGAAGTTATTAAAGCAGCCGATGACCGCGGCATGGCCATGGTATTTACGGGTATTAGACATTTTAAACATTAATCTAAAGAGTTGGCTCACGCGATTTATTCGCTTAAGCTAAGTCTCATGTTTGATCCTGTTGAAAAACTAAAAGAATTTATTCGCCATCCCAGTATATCTGCTGATTCCAAACAGAAAGAGGGGATGCTAGGGGCACAGCGCTTTGTATCTACACTCCTAAGTGAGCTAGGGTTTAAGGTAGACGTAGTACCTACTGCTATGCACCCCATCGTTTACGCAGAGAGAATAGGTAATCCTGATTGGCCTCACATTGTCATTTATGGCCACTATGATGTTCAGCCTGCTGATCCCCTTAACCTGTGGAAGACCCCCGCCTTTGAACCCACGATTATAGGAACGCGAATCTATGGACGAGGCGCTGCTGATAACAAAGGACCTTTGATGACAAATATAGCGGCCGTGGGATATCTTTTAGAAAAGAATCCTACTATTCCTCTTAACTTCACATTCTTGATCGAAGGTGAAGAGGAAATGGGAAGTCCAAGTTTTCCAGAATTTTTAAAAACCTATGCAGAGCGCTTAAAGAAAGCAGATTTTGTTTATCTTTCGGATACGCTACTGCCAAGGGCTGATCAAGTTGTTATAACCTGTGGTCTGCGCGGGATGACTCTTTTCGATCTTCACGTAACAGGACCTAACAGCGATTTACATTCGGGCCTACATGGTGGAGTTTTACGTAATCCAATCCAAGCGCTTACAGAAATTTGTGCGAGCTTACATACCCCAGACGGAAAAGTGAATGTTCCCGGCTTTTATGATGATGTCCTCGATGTACAGCCTTGGGAGCGTGAGCAGCTAAAAAAACTAGGGGGTGATGAGAAACAATATGCTCAGTTTTTAGGAATTGATTCTTTTTATACTGCTCCAGGACTGACACCTTTTGAAGCGATACGCTTTGCGCCTACACTTGAATTTAATGGAATTTCAGGGGGTTACCAAGGGGAGGGAACAAAAACAGTTATTCCTAGCAAAGCGTTTGCTAAGATCAGTTGCCGTTTAGTGGCTAATCAAGATCCTGATAAAATTAAAGAACGCGTTATTGCTGCGATTAAAGCGCGTGCTCCTAGCGGTGTAAAATTAGACTTTGTTGACCAACATAAAGGCGATGCCTATGTTGTGGTTCCCCCTGACCGGTCAAATACTCCTATCAATCAATCGCCAGTGATTGCAAAAGCGTTCCGTGCTACCGACGCAGCTGTTGAAAAATATTGGGGTAAAGCTCCGCTTTACTTAAGAGAGGGAGGAAGTGTTCCTATAATCGCCCAAATTAAAGCTAAGACAGGCCTAGATTCAATTATGCTAGGACTTTTCTTACCCGAGGATAACCTGCATGCCCCAAATGAAGGATTTAGTTTGGAGGTTATGAAGAAGGGTATTGCAACAGCGGAAGCTATTTTTGCGTCAGTTGCCGGTATCTCCTAAAGCACTAAGTGCTACTTTAAAACAAAAAAGCCCCGGAGTTTCGTCCGGGGCTTTTTTAATAAAAAACTTAGATTAGTTTGTTGCTGGAGCTGCTGCTGCGGGTGCAGCGCCCTCTGCAGCAGGTGCACCTGCTGGTCCCTTTAAAATTACAATCTCTGCACGGCGATCGTGATTCATTGTTTCTTGATCTGCGTCTTTCTTGGAATCTTCGCTACCTTTCGATAGTGTATCAACTTTATCAGCACTGACTCCAAGACTAATTAAATACTTTTTCGCCTCAGCTGCGCGGCGATCTCCAAGTCCTAAATTATATTCAGAGGTTCCTCTCCAATCACAGTGACCTTCGAAGAGAACGTGGTACTGTGGATTTTTTGCTAAGTAGTCCTTAGCAGCTTGAATCTTTGCACGCTCCGACTGTCTAATGGATGCCTTGTCGAAATCAAAGTAAACAGGTTCAAGTACGTTGCGAAGTTCGTTACCTACGAAGTTTGCATCACGTGCAGATAGATCTGTCGGTGTAGCTACTTCTGAAGGATTCAGTCCACCTTGGCCGCCTGCTTGAGGTCCAAGAACGGTTTGGCCTGGATCAGGCCTTAGCGGCTTTTTTGAGCAGCCGGTAATAAGAACCGCTGAGCTAAGTGTAACGAGGCAGAGAATACGCGAAACAGAGTTCATAGATCTAAAAATACACTGGGCAGCTCCGTGATGAGCCGCAAGAATTTTAACCGATTTGATATAATAAAAATAAGAGGTGTAGCTGGTGGGTCGGCCGGGATTCGAACCCGGAACCAACGACTTAAAAGGACGCTGCTCTACCATTGAGCTACCAACCCAAGTCCAGCTACACACTCCAAATCACCTGACAGACCTTAAGCTTTACACGGCTCAGTACCGTTTTGGCGAGAGGCAAATGCAAGGCAAACGACCTAAAATGCAAATTAAAGAAAATATATTACACGAATCATTTGCAATGATGCAAGTGCACCGAGTGACAACGAGATCCACCACAAGCCTTTTTTCTTCATTACTAAACAAACACCGCCTATAGCTATGGCTACCTGGAAAAGAGTCGCTGCTAGTCCCATTTGACCCCCTAAAAAGGAGGATCTTTCAGCAGTGTTACGGCAATCATCACGGTTTTTTTCAAATTTTTGAGCTTCTTTCATGATATCGCCTTTTTCAGAATTATAGCGTTTTGCCTTAGCCTCTAAGGCACTGATACCTTTGGCATCTTTAACGGACACGTCTTTAAGTAAATCAACCTGATTTTCAACTAAGCTTTGTTTTATGCTTTTTGCTTGATACAGAGCCCATTGATCCGCGGCCTCTGCCTGGTTAAAGGTAGCTTCATTGAGCTTTTTCATCACCGAAGATGAAAAACCAGCTCCTTTTTGAGTACATACAGCAGATAAGACTGCGATAAAAATAAGGGATAGGGATACGTATTTTGTCCAGCTATCGCGCTTTTCCTTATCTTTTTGAGCCTGTTTATCGGCTTTAATTGAGTTCACTAAATCGCGGAATTCGGTTAAATCTTGCATTGTAGTGCTTGTTCAAATGGTAACATGCCGTACGGACAAGGCCAAAATTTAAAAATATCAAAGAATGGCCTGTATTGACCGGGTGACAATCAGCCCCTAGTCTCCTAGATACTTTAATTCTGTGGGAACAATTACCAAATATTCGGATCAGACAGAGACATCACGTATGTCTATGAAAGCACAAGAAGTTGCACTCGATCGTATCTTGGTTGACCGCTTTAAAAATGGGGACCAAGCGGCTTTTGATGAGATGGTTCAGCGCTATTGGAGTAGGATCTACTCTATGGTCCATCAATTATTACGTAACCAACAAGATGCAGAAGAGGTTACGCAAGATGCTTTTATTCGCGCGCACAAGGGTTTAGTTAATTTTAGAGGAGATTCGGCGTTTTCCACATGGCTATACCAAATAGCAACTAATTTGGCCCGTAATCGCTATTGGTATTGGTGGAGGCGCAAACGAGATAAGTCTATTTCGTTCGATGCACCCTTAGGGGATGAGTCGGATTCAACCTTAGCAGATATTATTCCGGCGGAAGTAGAAAGTCCGGACGATATTGCGGTAAATCAAGAACTGGTTGATAAGATTGGTGCGAGTATGGAAAATCTCGGCGCTAAGCACCGGGAAATTTTAATTTTAAGAAACGTCAAAAATTTATCCTACGAAGAAATATCCTCTATTTTGGGTATTTCAATTGGAACAGTAAAAAGCCGGATAGCTCGTGCGCGTGAAACCTTGCGGGCAGAACTAGGGGAGGATTTTAAATGAAAGACTCAGAATTTATAGCATTACTCAATTTATATTTAGATCACGAGATTAGCTCTCAGGATGCGGTTCGTCTCGAGGCTGAAGTATTGAGCGACCCTAAGAGGCGCCGTATTTACACCCAGTATTGTCAGATGGATAAGGCATGTTCTGTTCTTGCAGAACGTTTTACTAACGAGGGTGCACCCGAAGTAAAAATTCAGGAGAAAGTGAATCATTGGTCTACGACTTTTTATTCTGCAGGCCTTGTTGCAGCAGCGTGTTTAGCAATCTTTTTAGCCATCAGACATCATGATACGGGTGTACAAATTAGTTCTAGTCCTACGACTATAGCTAAGGTTAATCCCACAGCTCATCAAAACGATTTTCAGACCGTAGCGTATCAGCAGTCAAATTTACAGCCTGTGGTTGCACTACGTGACTTAACACTCACCTCTACTCCTGTGCCTCAGGTAACTAATGCTTTGATGAGTAATGCTTCTAACGATCCTCTTGCATGGATGCAGCAAGTGCAAATGCAACAAATTCAAATGCAGATGCAGCTTCAGGCGATTCGCCAAATGCAAACACCTGCAGGAATGAACATCAATCAACTCAGAGTACTTCCTGTAGCGCTTCCCGTAGAATTGAATCCTAACTATTCAAATCAACCTGATGTGCAGGTTCAAAACGCTGCCTTTCATTTCCGAAGGTAGGTATTAACCGAGGGCTTTTTTAATGAGAGCTTCGGTTGTCGCCTTAGGGCCTAAAATAAGCAGTGCTTGGCGTACCGATTGGTCTGCATCTTGAGCTTTATAGCCAAGTGCAATAAGTGCTGAAACAGCGTCTCTTTGATGGTTAACGCTTGTTCTTTCTGCAGTATCAGGCGTAGCAAAAGAACTCTCCGTGGTAGTACCGCCTACCTTTGTCTTTAATTCTATAATTAATCGCTCTGCTGTTTTACGTCCAATCCCAGGACATTTTGCTAGCGTGGCTACATCGCCCATACGAATTGCACTTTCTAAAAGAGGAAGCGAAAGACGACTCATAATGCTTAATGCCACTTTAGGACCTACGCCAGAAACATGCTCAATCATCAGCCTAAAAAAATCACGATCTGATGGGGTAGAGAAACCATATAAATTCTGAGAGTCCTCGCGGTAAATGACGAGCGTATGTAGTTTTACCAGTGATCCCAGTGGCGGAAGCTTTTCTGAGGTTGTAAGCGGTATGTTAACTTCATAACCGAATCCATTAAGTTCTACAATCGCTTTTAAAGTGGAAGCAAAGGTTAACGTTCCTTGTACAGAGGTAATCACAGGTAAATTATTTATACTAAACCAAGCACATCTTGCATATCGTATACACCCGGTTTATGGCCATGTACCCATTGGGCAGCACGCACTGCACCTCGTGCGAAAATTGCCCTATCAGATGCTTTATGGGTGAGTTCAAGGCGCTCTCCTAAAGCTGCAAATAAAATAGTATGATCACCTACAACATCTCCTCCGCGTAGGGAGTGCATCCCTACTTCAGTGGATGTTCTTTCACCAGTAATACCTTCACGGCCGTGGCGTAAATGAGATGCATTGAGTTTACGTTCCTCTAAAATAATTTCGAGAAGCCGTGCAGCTGTACCGCTAGGAGCATCTTTTTTAAACCGGTGATGCATTTCGATTACTTCAGTATCATAATCCTCTCCCAAGATGCGAGCGGCTTGACGTGTTAAGGCAAATAAAAGATTAACTCCGACTGAAAAATTACCTGCCCAGACGCAGGGAACAGAGGCAGCCAAAGGAAGAAGCCGTTTCTTTTCTTCAGCCGTGTGGCCGGTTGTGCCAATAACGATCGCTTTACCTTTTGACCGCGCAAGTTCTAAAAGAGACTGTGTTGCAGCAGGAGCACTAAAATCTATAATTACGTCACAGGAATCGAGAGAAGCTGAAGCATCCTGGCCTGCATCTATGTGTGCACTTATTTTAACGCCTAGTGAAGCGCAGGCTGCACTAACTGCTTGCCCCATTCGACCCTGTGAACCGTTTAGTAAAATTGAGAGTGCCATAGCTAAAATTAGCGTTTTAAAGCCTCAAGTGCTCGCTCCAAAATCAACTGACTTGCTGTCGTCATTTCGCATAGGGGAGCACGTACTTCACTGGATTTAATTATTCCTGCTTTAACCAGAGCTGTTTTGATAGGAACAGGATTGGGTTCGATAAATAATGTTTTGAAAATAGGGTTCATCTTACGATGCAGCTTACGTGCAGAGGCGTAGTCGTTTGCGAGTGCAAGATTTACCATTTTTACTACTTCTTTTACAAAAAGATTGGACGCAACACTGATCACTCCTTCTGCACCTGCAGCCATAAAGGGTAGGGTGAGGCTATCGTCGCCGCAAAGTACGGTGATATCACTTCCCAAGGAATTCTTGATTTGATCTACGCGGTCAACGCTTCCCCCGGCTTCTTTAATCCAACGTACATGGGTATACTTTGAAACGAGTCGTTCAATCACGGAAACAGGAATATCTATTCCGCAGCGGCTCGGTATAGAGTAGAGTATAATAGGTCTATCAGTAACATCAGCTATCAAAGAAAAATGTCTAAATAAACCCTCTGGGCTTGGTTTATTATAGTAGGGAGCAACAACGAGCATAGCATCTGCACCTGCTTGATGAGCAAGCTCAGTTAAACCTACGGCTTCAGTCGTAGAATTGGAACCTGTACCCGCAATTACGGGAACTCTTCCCTTTGCAGCTGCAATGACTTCACGAATTACATCAATGTGTTCTTCGTGGTCTAATGTAGGGGATTCTCCGGTTGTCCCTACAGGGACTAACCCATTGATTCCTCCCTTAATTTGAAACTCAACGAGTTTACGTAAATCCTGTGTGTCCACTTTACCATTAAGGAAAGGGGTGACAAGTGCAGTGATCGAACCTGTTAACGGGCGATGCTTCATGGCGTGTGATTTCAAGTAGATACCAAGCTTAAGCGTATGGCAATCAGCCAAAACAACGATGTTTAAGGCTTGGAACTAGGGCTTTTCGACTATTGTCTGGTGAGTTTACTCGACATGTCACTAGCACTCATATTTGCCGGTCAAGGCGCCCAAAAGGTAGGAATGGGTAATTCGCTTGTTGCGAGTTCTCCTGCTGCCCAGGCACTTTATCATGAAGCGAACGCCGTATTAGGCTGGAGTTTGAGCAAAATCAGCTTTGAAGGTCCAGAAGCTGAGCTCACTCAGACTAAGGTATGTCAGCCTGCACTTTATGTGCATGGACTTGCTTTACTTGCTGCCCTTAAAGAATTAAAGCCTGATGCGGTTAACCCTACTACGGTCTTTGGTTTAAGTTTAGGCGAGGTAACAGCGTGTGCTGCAGCAGGTGTATTTAATTTTGCTACTGGACTAAAAATTGTGGCTGAACGTGGACGCCTAATGCAAGAGGCCTGTGAAGCGACGCAGGGAAGTATGGCTGCTGTCATTGGAGAGGAGCGCTCTCATGTCCAAAGTTTATGTTCCGAATTTGATATCGAGGCTGCTAACTTTAATGCTCCAGGACAAATAATTATTTCTGGAGATAAAGCTAAGATAGAAAAGGCCCTCCTTGGTGCTAAAGAGCGTGGAATGAAAAAAGTCATTCCACTCAATGTTGCTGGCGCTTATCATAGTAAATTAATGGAACCTGCTCGCAAGGCGTTTGAAACGTTTTTAAATCCTATTACTTTCACAGAGCCTAAACTAAGAATTCTAAGTAATACTACAGGTGGTTTTGTTACCACGAGCGCTTCCATTAAGGAAGCGCTGGTAAAGCAAGTTGTATCGCCTGTCCTTTGGGAGGATTGTATGCGTTCTGCTGCTCATGCTGGGGTAACGGAGTTTTGGGAACTTGGACCCGGTGGTGTATTGGCTGGTCTTGCTCGCAGAACCGACAAGACTTGGGTAACAAAATCTTTCTCAGAATTTTCTGATTTGTCCGCTTGATCCATGTCTGAACTGTACACACGAAATTTTTGTATCATCGCTCATGTTGACCATGGCAAGACGACTTTGTCTGATCGCCTGCTTCAACAAACTAACACGGTATCTGACCGCGTGCTCACCGAGCAGCACTTAGATTCCATGGATTTAGAAAAGGAGCGTGGTATCACAATCAAGTCCCATCCGGTGACGATGCACTATAAAGGGAAGGACGGTATTACGTATAAGCTTAACTTGATGGATACCCCTGGCCATGTCGACTTCTCCTACGAGGTTTCACGTAGTCTTGCAGCGTGTGAGGGGGCACTGCTTTTAATCGACGCAGCCCAGGGTGTTGAAGCACAAACAGTTGCTAACGCTCACCTTGCTTTTGCACAGAAATTAAAAGTAATTCCTGTTATCAATAAAATCGATCTACCAAGTGCAAATCTAGAACTCTGCATTAAGCAACTTGAGGATATTTTAACCATTCCTGAAGAAGAGGTTATTCTTGCAAGTGGTAAATCTGGTATCGGTATAACGGATATTTTAGAAGCGGTCATTAGCCGTATCCCTCCTCCACGTTGGACGGATTACAAACACCCACGTTGTTTGGTTTTCGATTCAATCTATGATTCTTACCGCGGAGTAATCGCTTATGTCCGTATGTTCTCAGGTACTATTAAGGCAGGCGATATGATGCTGCTCATGAGTACAGGAGCAAAAGCTGAAGTTAAAGAAGTAGGTATTTTTATGCCCAAAATGGAGAAGATCGCTTCTCTTGGGCCGGGAGACGTAGGTTATATCGTTTCAAGTATTAAAGATCCTTCTGAAATCAAAACGGGAGATACCATTACGCTCGCAAATAAGGCAGCCACTGAAATGTTGCCTGGATATAAAGAGGTACGACCAATGGTGTTTTGTGGTCTTTATCCTATCGATAGTAATGATTACGAGAAACTAAAAGCAGCACTGGGCCGTTTACGTTTAAATGATTCGGCTTTTGTTTATTCCTCAGAAAGTTCAGTTGCATTAGGATTTGGATTTCGATGCGGTTTCTTAGGCTTACTGCACATGGAAATTATCCAAGAGCGTATTCGCCGTGAGCATGACGTAGATATTATTTCTACTTACCCAAGCGTTATTTATAAGGTCAAAACGTATGCTGGTGCCTTAATGGAGGTAGATAATCCTGTTAATTTACCTGATGCAGGAATCATTGAAACCATCAGCGAGCCTACGATCAAAGCCTCGATTCATATCCCTAATGATTCCATGGGGGACATATTGGCTATGATCATGGAAAAACGCGGATCGGTCAGTAATACCGATACGCTCGATTCTAACCGAGTGATGCTTACGTGTTCACTTCCCTTGAATGAAATTTTAGTTGATTTTAATGACCGTTTAAAGAGTGTGACGCACGGATATGGATCTATGGATTATGAGCCAGGCGACTACCGAGTTTCTGATTTGGTAAAGATGGAAATTTTAGTTAACGGAGATCCTGTGGATGCATTTGCAAGTATCGTACATAGAGATAAAGCAGATAGCAGGGGGCGTGAATTTTGTGAGCGACTTGCTAAGATTATACCTCCCCAGATGTTTAAGGTCGCTATTCAAGCAGCTATCGGCGGCAAGGTAATCGCCCGTGACAATGTTAAAGAAATGCGCAAGGATGTTACATCGAAATGTTATGGTGGTGATATTTCTAGAAAGCGAAAACTCCTCGATAAACAAAAAGAAGGTAAGAAGAAAATGAAACAGTTCGGTAAGGTTTCCATTCCTTCAGACGCATTTATTCAAGTTCTAAAAAATCAATAATTCAAAGGATAACCTGTGTTCGGATTATTTGCATCCCAAGAAAAGAAAATGCGGCAAAATGCCGTTAACTGGCTCGAGCTTGCCGATAAGGTCTGGAATTATAGACGCGATGTGCTTAAAGCGTCTGAACTTCAAGCGCTCACTTCAAAGCGGGCAAGCTTGCGTGAGATGTTAAAAGACAAAGCTGATGTAGGTAAACTTAAACTAGAAATAGAGGCCCTAGAAGGAATACTTCAAAAGACGGGAGATTCGATTTATCCTAAGACGTCTTTAACTGAAAATATAGAGTTTTTCTTAGTAGCTGCGATCGTCATTCTAGGTATTAGAACCTATTTCGTTCAGCCTTTTAAAATTCCCACAAATTCGATGTGGCCTACCTATTATGGTATGACTGCAGAAAATTTTCCTTCTGGCACTGAGGCTCCAGGAACACTCGCTCGTATACTACGACTCGCAGCTTTTGGTGCTGATAGGCGTGAAGCAATTGCACCTAAGTCAGGTGCACTCTCTGCAGTATTTATTGGTAAAGGCCGCATGGGCTATACGATAAAGAGTGGACGTACCTGGCGTATGACCTCTGCACTCTTTAGAGAATATACTTTCTATGTTGATGGAGAGCCTACCACACTACGTGTTCCAGAAGATTTTAGTGATATTGATAAATTAATGATCGAGTCTTACTTCGGAAGTCATGAAGCATTTGATCAGTATTGGGATAAAATGATTACGGATCATAAGTTAGTTAGGCATGACATTACAATGGAGGAGAACTCTAATTCCTCAATTCCAGCCGTACTCATGTCGCTTCCTAAAGACGCGGTTGCTGGACAACCCATTTTACGTTTTGATTTAATGACTGGGGATCAACTTTTTGTTGATCGCATGAGTTATCATTTTTTTAAACCGGAAGTGGGTCAGGGCTTTGTTTTTAAAACAGGTAATATAGCTGCGATTGGTCAGGACCAATACTATATTAAACGTTTAGTAGGAGTGCCCGGTGACGTACTTGAAGTAAAATCGCCTGTACTCTACAGAAATAATAAACCAATAACAGGAGCCAAGGCTTTTGCATCAAATGCAAACCGAGTAGCACCCTATACAGGCTACACCGCGGGAGAGACGCTGTACGGTGCGCGCTATCTATTTACTGGCCAAACGCTCAGTATACCCGAGGGTTCGTTTTTTGCTATGGGGGATAACTCATCGAACAGTTCAGATGGCCGTGTCTGGGGCTACGTCCCAGCACAAGATGTTGTAGGTCGTCCCTTATTTATCTATTATCCTTTCACACGCCGCTGGGGTCCTGCTCGGTGAGACTCTAGCGCATAGCATCACTTTATACCTTGTCACCAAATACTCCGGTTATTGCGTATTTGTTTACTACGTTTCCAAATCCGACGGAAACTTTTTTGCAGCGTGAAGTGATTGCGATGCGCTCTAAGGGAGTGAAATTAAAGTTATATTCTATGTGGGGAGGTTCTTCCTCGTTTCGCGGAATTCCTGTTGAGTGCTTTTCGATGTGGAGACTTTTTACCTTAATCTGGTTGATTCCTTATGAAGGATTACGCCGGCCAAAGGTATTGGCTCAATTGCTCAATGGTTTATATTCACGTAGAGCTCCTTCATGGATTAATTTTTGGGAAAATATGCTTGGCGCAGGCTTTGCCTGTATTTACGCCAGATCTTTTCGTAAAACTCGTCCTGACTTAATCCATGCAACATGGGGAGGTGCTCCAGCCACGGCTGCATGGATTTTAGCTCAAATTGATGGCCACCGTTATAGTGCTGCTGCGCATGCCTATGATCTTTTTGAACATGGAGGAGATTGGTGGTTAAATGAAAAACTAAAGCCCGCTGTGTTCGTTCATACCTCAACGCACATGGGTAAAACCGAACTCCTTAAACGCGGTATAGAGGAAAATCGTATCCAGTGTATTCGACGTGGACTTGACCGAATACCTCCTCTTAAACCGCTTCGTTCGGTGCGTCTACCGCTTAGGCTTTTGTGTATTGCTCGTCTTGTAGAAAAAAAAGGAATAGATCATCAGCTACGTATTTATGCAGCACTTAAGACTGCAGGTATTCCCTTTAAAGCCCGTATTGTTGGTGAAGGTGCTTTGCGTAACACGTTAGAAAAACTCGCCGGAAGTTTAGGCGTCGCTGCTGAGGTAACTTTTGAGGGACATTTAAAACAACACGAAGTCTGGACTGCATTAGCGGAGTCGGACGTTTTACTGCACACGGGTGTTATTGCACCGAGCGGCGATAGAGACGGATTACCCAATGTGATTCCTGAAGCAATGTCTATTGGAGTACTTGTTGTTACTTCTCCAACTGCTGCTACAACCGAGGCAATTACTGATAAAGTAACGGGTCTTGTTGCTCCTTACGATCAACCTTTAGTATGGGTTGAGGCACTCAGCCGTTTAGCCCAAGACGATACTTATGCCCAACACCTACGTAACGAAGCTAGAGCATGGGTAATTACGCATTTTGATGCGCATAATAACGCTGCACGTTTATATACACATTTTCTGCAGGCTACTGCACCATGATTTATTTTGATATCACAAAAACGGCTCAGTCGAGACATGCCTCAGGTCTGACTCGGGTAAGCAGGTCGTTACTCACTGCGTTTGGTCCTCGCGTGGTTCCTGTGAGGTGGGAATCCTGGGACAGAAAAGTTAATCCCAATGATTGGTATTTAATTGCAGAATTATTTAGCGAGGAGGACCGGCCCGGTATCACCGCATTTTTAGAAGCTAAGTCCTGTAAGACTGCAGCCGTATTTCATGATTTAATTCCGCTTCGTTTTCCGCATATCACATGGCCTAAGAGCGTTGCTAGGCACCCGGTGTACGTGAAGCTTTTAACCCATTTTAACTCAATTTACTGCGTCTCAAACTACTCTAAAAATGATCTTATACATTTTTGGAAATGGCAGGGTATAACTCAATTTCCAGAGATGCATACGATTACTTTAGGATCAGACTTCTCATCGGATAATCGTGTAATTTTATCTAAGCAACCAGACGCTACATCGTTTATCTGTGTCGGTATTATTGAGCCGCGAAAAAATCAGGAACTGCTCCTTACTGCGTGTAAAACGCTTTGGGATGAAGGGCTTAAATTCGATATGCATTGTGTAGGGCGCCTTAATCCTCATTACGGTAAACCAATTCTAGAAAAAATAAAACGGCTTATGCGTGATTATTCTACGCTGCATTATCACGATGATTTGACGGACTCTCAAATGAAAGATCTCTATGAAACTTCTAGCGCAAGCTTATTTCCTACGCGTGCCGAAGGATGCGGGCTTCCTTTACTTGAGTCGCTATGGAGCGGGGTACCTTGCATCTGTAGTGATCTTCCAGTTTTAAAAGAAAACGCTGATGCAGGCGGGTGCTTACTCATTGCTTCAGATGACGTGGCTAGTTGGACAAAAAAGTTACGAGAAATCATCAAGGATCCTTCACGGCTTGCTTATTTAAGGACGCAAGCCCACACGCGGGCTTTACCTACGTGGCAAGTAACTGCAGATAGCTTGCTTCGTAGTTTAAATACGCTTTAAAGCGTAGGCCATCGCATCCCCAATTTGTTCGATTTGTTTTGAGGTATGTTGCGCTGAAATTGCTGTCCTAATTAAGTCTTTTCCTGCAGGTACAGCTGGCGCAATAGACATAACAGTAAACACACCTTTTTCGAGAAGAGCCTTCCAGAAGAGATAACATTTTTCTCGTGATCCTAAAACAATCGGTACTGCAGGACTTTCACTTTCCCAAGTATCAAGACCAAGATTTTTGAGAATAGCTTTATACTGCGTAGTATTCGCCCAAAGCTTTGCTAAGTGTTCAGGCTCAGTCTGCATGAGTTCAAGTGCTGTCTCTGCTGCTGCTGATTGGCCAGGACTTAGCGCTGCACTAAAGATGGTTTGCTTTGAGTGGGTCCTCATATACTCGATCACATCTGATGATCCAGCTACGTATCCCCCTGTGCTAGCAAGTGACTTAGACATGCTTCCACAAATAATATCGACTTTATCGGTTAATCCTAAGTGATTTACTGTACCGCGTCCTTCTTTTCCAAATACACCAAACCCATGGGCATCATCTATAATATTAAAGCAGTCATATTTTTCACTAATCGCAATAAGTTCTCTTAGGCAGCCCATATGGCCTTCCATGGAGTAAACTCCCTCAGCAATAAGAAATTTAGGCGTGTCAGACGCAGCGTGTGCTATGATTTCTTTAAAATCCTCAGGTCTGTTGTGAGAAAAACGTTCTATTGTAGCCTGGGATGCTTTGGCTCCCTCAATAAGACAGGAATGAATATTCTTATCAGCGAAGATGATATCCCCTTTTTGGGCAAAGGGAGCAACTGCTGCCATGCAAGAAAGATAACCTGCGGAATGAACGTGGCAGGCTTCTGTGCCTAAAAAGGCAGCAAGCTTTTCTTCTAGTTGAATATGAAAACGGCGTGAGCCATTGGAGGGACGTGCTCCATTGGTGCTGGTGCCCCACTGCTTCGTTGCTGCACACGAGGCTTCAATCACTTTGGGATGAAACGATAAACCTAGATAATCATTACTCGAAAGCATGATCATAGCTTTACCGTCGAGCTGTACCTGCGTGCCCAGTTGAGCATCCATAGCATGGTAGTACGGTGCGTACCGCTTACGCATAATAGTCGCGTAGTCTTCTTTGCAGCGTTTGAGCACTGCATTTTTATTTTTAGAAAAGAAAGTAAGACCCATACCAAGATCAACCTAAACTTGCCTTCACTTTAAAGGCAATGCGAGAAGTCGCCTTTAGCTTAATGAATTTCTAGGAGAAAGCTGATGGACCCATGTTGTTACTTCAGCCACATACTGACTCCATAGTCTTATCGGCCTAGCCCTTGCTTCTTTACTCAGTAAAGTAAGAAGGGAAGGTTGAATTAATAACTGTTCTATTGCATCACTAAGAGATGCACTATCGACGGAGTTGAGAGTCAGACAGCCTCCTTGAAAAGCGACTTCACCGAGTGCGCCACTACCCAAGCAGATGCAGGGTTTACCCCGAGCAATACTCTCCGCAACAGGTAACCCGAAGCCTTCAGCGATTGATGGATATACTGTAAATGAGCAAGTCTGATAGGCGTTTTCTTTTTCACGATCGTTTGCAGCACCAGAGTAAGAAATAGCTCTCCCTTTAGCCTTTAAGGTATCAAGGAGGGTAAGCGCTTTTTTTGCTGTTTGCCACTGTGCTAAACCGATAACATGCAGTTCAAAATCGAGGCCCTTCTGCCACAAGAGTTCACAGGCTTCAAATAAAGATAAGTGGTTTTTTCTACCTTCAATTGTACCAACACAGAGTACTTTTGCCCGAGCACTCGGTTTACTTATTTCTGCATTATGGGGTAAATCAATACCTAATGGAATAGATTTTACTGGAGGTGTAGTTTTAATTCCTACCCAGTCCCAATACTCCAAAAGTTGGGTTCTTGAATAGTCTGAAATTGTTGCGACTCCATCAAAACGGGCGAGTTCTTGAAGGTAAGCGGGAAACCGAGCTAAGGTAGCTTGAGGAGCATATTCAGGGTGAGCGAGTGCAATTGCGTCGTGAAAGAGAGCAGCTCGGGGCCCTTGAATAGCACTAAAGAGTGAGGGTAACTGAGCAGCTACATTTGCTGAAAATACTTCCGGAACAAACAAAGCACCTCCCTGCAACGTAACCGGTGAACCTGGGATAAATCGTTTAAAATTTCCTTTTAGCTTGGCAGACAATGGCCAGCGTGCGCCCCGTTTCTTGGCTAATGTTTTAGACTCAAGCGTATCACATTCCCAACGTTCTAAGTATCTCCAATCTCCAAGATAAGGATCAAAGGTTACTCCTCTAGTCTGTAAAGTGGCATGACTTAAAAAGGCCCCCGCAACCCGCTGTATGCCTGTCTTAGCCTGAGTATGGCTTGTATGCGTGAGATCGATTAAAAAAGGAGAGCTCATTTAGCAGTTACAGTAATTACTGTAAGATCATAGAGTGCAAAAGCGAGTTGTCTTGCAGCAAGAGCGCTTGTTTCTGGAACAGCTTTACCGTCACTTATAAAATCAATACGTGCTAACCCATCCTTAAATGGTATACGCAAGACACCCTCACGTTTAGCCTCATTTATTTCTGCAGCGTAAACTAAGTTACCTTGGCTAAGAGCGGTCACCTTTCGATTTGCTAAACTTCTTAGTTTAAATCCCACGGTAATTATACCCGATTTTTTAGGCCAGGTTTCAAACTCGAGTACGCCATGTCCACTGCACCACGACCACCTATGCTTAAAGGTATTTTCACAACCATAGAACCCATCAGAAATACGTACGATTGTTGCTATATGATTTACACTACCTGAATACAGTTCATGGGAATCATGGGGGACATCTTTTAATGTCAGTAGGCCTGAAACTACGGCTAAATTACCTGCAATAATAATAAGTAAATGGGTGCGGCGTCTGCGCACGATCACATTAAAGGCAAGCGTAAGGGGCAAAAGAACACGCTGCGCCGCACCGGGGAATCCGTCCCATACCGCCTGCCCTAAAAAAAGCATCAGCAGGGTGTAGGAGGCACCCAATCGGTACCACATACTTGAAAAGTCAAAGGTGCGAAAAATATAGAGCGCTTGTACCGAAATACCGACGAGAGCAAGTAAGGTGGTTAGTGTAAGTAAAAAATCTGTATGCGAAGAAAAGGCGTCTAGTGTTGTCTCCCACTTGTTTAAATAAGCGAATAAAGGCCAGGTAAGATTTCCAATACCAGAATCGAGTAGGCCTGTTTGGTACCTAATATAAATAAGCCAAAGACTAAGAGGCAGAATACTTATTATAATTAATTTGAGTCGTTGAAACGTAATCCAATTTTCTCCCTTTTTTATATCTAAAAATACACTTAAGCTTAACAGGGCTGTTTCTCGGCATAGGCCAGCTGCTGCAAATAAATAGGGAGACTTAGTTTTTTTATTTCGCTCTATCGCAAACATTCCTGCTGCTATAATACATAATGCGATTAAATCTGTGAGCGCTAAGCGTACGCTTTCTAAAGCGCCTGCTGAAAACATAACGCCAAGCCATGCTAAGAGACTATGCGTGTCATTAACGACGAGAATTTTCCACAGCAGATAAGCGAGAATAAACCAGGCTATACCATTTAAGACGCAGTAGAGGTTTACAATCCAGTACGGGTTACTTAGCGCTAAACAATACGCCAAAGCCGAGGGAAGGATACGTCGTGCTCTGTAGGATAGACTATCCATAGCAGGAATAAGTTCTTTAGCATTAAGTAAGGGATGGTATGCGATTTGAGCATAGTACTGGCCATCATATCCTCCCGTATCGGTATAAATATAAACGGGAACATCTTTGAATGCGGCTATTTTACTCGCATCACTTGATGCGTCCATCTGCAGTAAACCTGTAAAGCCGTAGGCGGGATGCCAAAAGCGAATTACTAAACACGTAAATAAAAGAACGAAACCCCAGCCTAGGGCAGAGTAGCGTACTGACTTGGAAAATATACGTGATGCCATTAGTCGTCTTTTCTTTCCCAGACCGTTACCTCTTTTATCGATGTTCGTTTTATCCAATGACCAGGAAAACGTTGAGTCAGTGCTTCATCTTTTTCCCAATTAAAAAGTGCTGCATAGAGGGGCAGCTTCTGAGCCGTTGTTTTTGCGATGATTTGATTTTTTAAATCAAGATCAATTTCATCCCACCGAATGAGTGTGAAAGGCGTATAATAAAATAAGGCACCTGATTCTTGCATGCAAAGTATCACCGAACTCGAGGGAATATTTTCAGTAAGCCAAGCTGCCGTTTTTGGATACACAGATTCACCCCTTCCAGCATTGAGAGCACCTAATTTTTTAGTCCAAAAAGCACTTGGTAGAACAAGCAAAAGACCTAGGCTTAAATAACCTATACGTAAGTATGAGCGAGAGGTGTTGTTGAGGTTAACCCAAGTTAATAAAAAGCGCAGGCTAAGCAGTCCACCGACTATGAGTGCAGGAGCTGCAGGCAAAATAAAGCGTAAGTACCACCAGGTTTCGTGGGTACAGGAATAAAATGAGTAGAATCCTAAATAAACCAAAGCCCAGCTGATTAAAACTAAACTAAGTTGGGTAGACTTTTTAAGTAAAAGAATAAGGCCACAACTCAGGAGTGAAAGCGGGGTAAATAAAATGGGTAACCAGTGGATATAATGGTACAAAGTCTGGGTAAAATACGTGGATTCAAATAAAGTCCAAGTATCGCCATAACCGGTAGTGCCTATATGCCCATAAGCTGCTTGGCTATGGTAAGCAAAAAAAAGAGCTCCCGGTAAACCCCCGACGATAAAGTTAAAAAAACGTCTAGGGCGTAATCCTAGGGCAATTAAAACGGGAATAAAAATTAATGCGTTTGTTGGGCGTATAAGCACTGCGACAGAAACGGCAAATCCACACAGATATGCCCAACCAGATTGCATCGTCTTAGACTCCGCGTGACTACTTTTCCACGCTGTGAGTACCGCGAGAGTAACCCACACGAGTGCCGGAAGATCACTCATCATCTGAACCGAATAATTTAAGTAGAGAGGGCTGGTCGCTAATATGACACTTGCCAAGGTGCTTAAACGTACACTTAGACCAAGTGTCAGTGCTAAGATAAAAATAAGTACAATACCCGCAAGGCTGTGGAGTAATATTACGGCGTCGCCCGCATGGACCCATCCTGAAAGCGGGGATATAGCCATAAGCATTAAAGCTAGGCCAGGGGGATATGTCGGAACAAGGCCTTCAAAATGAGAAGCAGGTTTTAAGCCTAAAGGTGTATACAGATAGCTATGTGAAATACGGTAATTGACTCCTGGTATAATACGCTCCGTTGCATGAAGACGTCCTTCTGCTAAAAGCTTAGCATGGTTCATGTAGCCTGAGGAATCAGAACCACCCGCACAGGCATTTATGTGGTAAGCTATGAGTACTGCATAGGCAGTAAGTGCAGCGATAACTAACCAAAGAGCGGGGTTTAAGCCGAGCAATTTGGCCTGGGGTGTGGGAGGTGGGCTAAAATCCATACTTGCGTCGGTGGCTGGAGAGGGAATCTTTATATTTTCCGTGGCAAAGATAAACCCTTTTTACCAAAGACTTAAATCAAACACGTTAGGCATCGCGTATGCCAGTGTGATTTTGGCATTCGCTTGGACCTGCGCTCAGTTTTATCTCCCCGGTAAAGGATTTACTTATTTGATCGAGTTTGGGGATAGAAGCAATGCCACATACCTCCCTGAGTTAAAAGCGGTTAATCACTACGAGGATTCAAGATCGGATGGGTATGATGGCCAGTATTATGCTCAGATTGCCATGCGTCCTAATATGGAGGATGCCCAGCTCAAACAGGCAGTACCTGATTTAGCTTATAGAGCGCGTAGAATTTTATTTTGTTGGACTGCCTATCTCTTTGCAGCTGGGGATCCTGCACGAGCACTTAACATCTACGCAGTACAAAATATTATTTGCTGGTTTCTTTTGGCGTTTCTCTTGCTGAAATGGTTTCCAGCAAAAACGTGGAGTAATTGGATAAGGTGGACATGTGTTCTTATGGCATTTGGCCTCAGTGTCAGTGTTCGAAAGTCACTTGTTGATGGCCCTAGTTTACTTCTTATTGCTTTAAGTATGGCTCTACTCGAGTGGAATAAGCCATGGCTTGCCGCTGGTATCGGTGGCTTAGCTGGTTTAAGTCGTGAAACAAGTCTTATTATCATTTCTGCTTTTATTCCTACTCGCTTACAGTCCCGTGCTTGGATTAAGGCTGTCGGATACGTCCTGATCCTTATTTTACCCCTTTTGGTTTGGTTACTTGTACTCGCTTACTATACCTCTGCGAGCGGAGGTGCAGGAACACGAAATTTTGCATATCCATTTGTTGGATATTTAAATAAATGCCTTGAAGTAATTCATCTTTTAACGATAGCACCCGGTTGGATTGTACGGGGTAGTCTTTGTATTTTAATATCCCTTACTGTACAGGCTTTATTTTTTCTAACACGTTTTAACTTTTCTAATGCGTGGTGGAGGCTTGGATTTGGATACGCCTTGTTTATGTTTGTTCTAGGTGACGCAGTCTGGGAGGGTTACCCAGGTGCAGCAGCTCGGGTTGTTCTACCTATGACTTTGGCCTTTAATATTTTAGTCCCACGTGGAAAAAAGTGGTGGATTCTTTTACTCTTAGGCAATTTAAGTATATGGGTTACTCCTGAAACCCTAAATCCTCCGGGAAGGGAAAGCGTTAAAGTCGTGGGTGCGACTAAATTGCGCATGGTCGATAAAACAGGTCAGACAGTAGACGTTCATTTTGATACGCAGTGGTATGGCCCCGAAAAATCTCGTTTAGAGTATTGGCGCTGGGCAAAATCGTCTGCATCCCTAACCATTATCAATCCACACAACTTTAGTGTGCTCGCACACGTATCTTTTCACCTACGATCGAATGATCCACGCGAGGTTATTATAAAATCACAAGCGCATGAAATCTGGCGAGGCAGTCTTACTCCACGAGAACCCAGGGAAGTTGTGATTAAAGATTTTGTATTAAAATCAGGCGATACGTTATGGCAGTTTGAAACAGGCAAGGCTGTAAACCAAGATAGTCCTACAGAGCCTCATCCTATTACATTTAGCTTAAGAAATTTAAAACTTGAACTTAGGGACGCTGGTAAAGATAAGCCTTAAAAAGCAGCGATTGCTTCAAGTCTAGCCTTGTAGCGTTCTCCTAAAATTTTCGGCGAAAATTGAATAGAAATCGTATGTTTTGCATTAATGCCCCGTTCAGCTACCAGAGCTTTATCTCGTGCAAATAATAGCATTCCTTCTGCAGCATGTTTTGTATTTGGTTCAGCCCACACACACCCACGGGAGTAGGGGCCAACATTACGCTGAAGGGTGGTTAAGGTGTAATTTACAGGGAAACCGTTCTGGGGCGTGATAAATTCTTTAGTAGCAGAAAAATCAGTAGCAATGACCGGTTTACCAAGCGCCATACATTCCGCTAGTGCTAAGCCAAAGCCTTCAGCTCGGTGAAGCGATACAAAAACATCACATGCTGCTTCGAGCGCTGTAATATCAGAACGACTTAATGTATTTGAAATTAAATACGTACCCGGTAGTGATGCTAAATCGTTTTTTAGTGCTGAAAATTCGTTAGGGTTAGCCTCGGCATTGTGTATTTTAATCACAAGACCTGCTTCAGGATAGGAGAGTCCTGAAAGACGAAATGCTTCGATACTGGCTTTGGGGTTTTTTCTTTCTGAGTAGGAATTTAAGTCGAAAAGCGTTAAGAAAAGAAAAGAAGTTTCAGGTAAATTAAACCGTTTTCTTAATTCTGCGCGGGATTCGGTAGGTTCTTTAACAAAAATGCTGTGCGGCATTACTTGGACAGGAAGGGGGCATTTAAGAGAAATTGCCTGTCTTGAAAATTCACTGGGACACCAAATCTCGTCATAATAGTCAAACGCACTAATCCAACTCTCCGGGAATTCGGTGAGCTCCCAAGCAAAGTAACCTATGTTATATTTTGAATGCCTAAAGGGTTCACCATGATGGTGATCAATATCGCGTGATGCTGGAGGATCGATATGTATTACATTAACGTCGTAAGGATTAGTTTCCTGAAGCCGTGCCTCATAGGTCTTATCTCCAAGATTGTTTTTACAGTTTAGTTTTAATGCGACTAAAGCATTTGGAATAGTGGCTGCGTCTGCCGCTTTCACCATACAGCGTGCGGATTCACCCACGCCCAGATCAGCTGTCAAAAACCCTACTATATTTAAGCCAAGTTTTGCGTGCTTTCTAGCAAAAGATCTCGAGAATGGACTATGACGCTGGGAAAAATCGTATATAAGTTCACCTGAATTAGTCTCAAGGCTTAGTAGGCGTAATTGGCGGTTTTTATTTTGTGCTCTATAAGGTTGAAGAAATGGTAAGCCTGTTACTCTTCCTAAGTAGGCGAGAGCATTTGTTAGAGCTATATCCGTTAATTTGAATTCAAGCTGGCAACGTTGTTTTTCAAGCTGAGGTAATTCAATTTTAATAGACCATAATCCAGGTTCTGATTTCTGCAGTAGGCTTACGCGACTGCCATTCAAAATTACTTCAAGTCCGGGAAGTTTCTTTTCTATACCGTGTGCCTGAGGATGAAGGAGGTATTCTCCTTTGAGTAGGAGTGATGTGATCCCCTCTAATACAGGTAAGCGTATTGTACCGGTTTCACGTATCCATGCTGAATACTCCGAGAATTCATCAAAGAATAGTCCAGAGTAGTTAGTGAAGTGCCTGTTAAATGCACCCGCTTGGGGCGTTAAACTATGCCTAGCCATAGATTATGCCTAACTGGGTAATACTATAGGTCAATCCTCGTGCGTTTAAGAGCTGGCAATCCGTGTTTAATACGGATTGCTTCGAATCCACTCAGTAAACGTATGACTTCCCCTAAGGCAGATCTCTTTGCAGCTGAAGAACACCATAAAATGGCGGCAGTTGAGGACACGATGTTTTACTATATTGGATTACACGCTTTGCTCGAAGGCTTACTGTTGAAGCGATTCAAATCAAAATCACTTGCTGTGTTAGATGCAGGTTGTGGGACCGGGGGATTCATTAAACGCCTTAAGGGGAGGTATTCGCGCTGGACATTTACAGGTATAGATTTTTCACCTGTTGCATGCTCACTTGCGAGGCAACGCACTGAGGCTACAATACTACAGGGCTCTATCTTAGACCTGCCATTCGAAGATCATACATTTGATTGCGTTGTTACTGCTGACGTTCTCTACCATTTGCAGGAGGATACTCTTGCGCTTAAGGAGATTGCGCGCGTGCTTAAGCCCGAGGGTATCCTTCTTATAAATTTGCCTGCACACGCATGGCTATGGTCTTACCACGATGATGCAGTAGCTGGACTAAGGCGTTATAACCGTAAAGGGCTTAGCTTAAAACTCAGAGACGCTGGCTTCGAGATACAGTTTTGTAGTCACTGGAATACGCTTTTATTACCCCTTATCTACATACGCCGAAAACTACTCCCAGCACCTGAATCAGGAAGTGATGTAAAAGCGTATTCTCCACTCGTTGAGTGGTTAGGAAGAAAAGCTTTAGCAAGTGAGCAATTTGTTCTTAGTTTAGGTATCGCACTGCCTTTAGGTAGCTCAGTGATTGCCGTTGCAAGAAAAAGGGCATCAAGCTAATTTACCTAAGGTTCATGCTTTCTTACCTCGTAGCATACGGCCTACTTATTCATCTTCTTTTCTGGGGAGCTGGTCTTGCACTATTTGCAATGCCTAAACCTTGGAAGCGGATGTGGCCTCTATTAGCTCCTGCCGCAGGCCTATTTCTACAATCCTTAGTGGTTTGGCTAGGAGCTTATTTAAATTTAAAGGGTACTAACAGCTATGCATGGCCCTCAGAAATTATACCCTCAATTCTTTTAATCGCTGCTCTTAAGTACACGAAGCCAACTTGGGTAAAAGATATACTTAGGTTAAGCGGTGTGTTCTTGATTATGGCTGTAGCGCTTTTTTGTACAGTGAGACCAATGACACAGGCTGCACCTGGACTTACAACCCTATCACTTGGGAGTTGTGATGCAGCGGATTATGCAGGTGGCGCTAGAGCGCTTATGGAATTTTCCCGCTCAAGTAGAACTGGATTTTTAGGTCTAACCGAAGTGGTTAAAGTTATGTCGGTAGATAATTTTAGTGATTACTTTCTTAAGCTAAATCATTTCACTCCTTCAGCGCTTATCGCTTTCAATGGTACTATTTTTCATTGCGCCCCCTATGAATTAATTAGTCTTTTTACAGCAGTATCCATGGTGCTTGTTTTGCCTGTTGTCTTTTGGTGTGCTCGTTCCTTATTTAAATTACGAGTAATTCCGAGTCTCATTCTATGCGCACTTTACGGTTTCAGTCCCACGGTACTATATGCTGTTTATAATGTAGCGATCGGACAACTTTACGCGGCAATTGCAATTGCTTGGGTTAGTTGGGCCGGAGTTAAACTTTGGAAATATAAGTATAAATTAAAATTACAGTATAGCTTTACGCTATTACTTGTTACCGCGTACGGCATTATTTTAGGAAGTTATAATTTTATAGTCATCGTTACCCTGGTGCCCTGTATAGCGTATGTTTGTTTGGATATAGTTACCGAGGGTAATAGGAAACATTTAATGACGTGGATTTGGTTATTAAGTATGCCTTTACTTATTTCGGGTATTCTCTTCTGGGATAGAGTTGTAGGTCTTCTTGAACGCTTCATATTGCTAAGAACGTTTGACGAAGGATGGAAAATACCTGCCTTTAGCCCTGAGGGTTGGTTAGGTCTAGTACATGGCCCAAGTCTTAGCGCCTATTCACTTAATTACCGCCTACTTTTAAGTGGTTTTGTACTCAGTCTTTTGATGATTGGTTTAGTGAGACTAATTAAGACCGGTAAGCAACAAATGATTCTGGTACTTAGTTTTGTAGCACCCATTGTGGTCGGTTATAGCTATTTGATCTTTCGTGGTATGGAGCTAAAAACAAATGCAAGTTATGACGGCTATAAATTATTTTCTGTTTTTTATCCCGTTGTTTTACCCGCATTGGTTTGTTGGTTACCAAGAAAGCGATTTACGTTTAGTCTTTATAGTGGAACTACGTACGGCTTACTTTTAGCGCTGTTCGCTGGAAATCTCTTGGGTGCTAAAGAAATGTGGGCAGCAACGCGCGTTGCTCCTCTTGTGGTGGGGCGTGATTTGATAGAGATTAAAGAGCTAGAAGCGCACCCCGAGGTAAATTCGGTTAATATGCTTATACCTGATATGTGGTCACGTCTCTGGGCTAATTACTTTTTAATTAAAGTACCCCAATACTTTGTTACCCATACATATGAAGCCAGACTTAATACTGTTCTAAGAGGGGAGTGGCATTTAATAGGTGGAATCTTTCAGACAGAAATTCCCAGACATGCTAGCGTTCGATTTAATTCTCATTTTTCCATAATAAGACTAGCGGATTCTCAATCTATGTGGATTGAGCCTGAGGATGGTTGGTATGATATAGAAAAGCTTCCTAGAAGTACAGAGACGTGGAGATGGGCGTCTATTCGCAGTTCAGTGAAAGTCGTTAATCCACATTCTGAACCTTTACATGTCAGTTTAAAATTAGATTTGGATAGCCTAATCGATCAGACTATTTCAGTATATATTTCTGGTGTTAAAAGAGCTGAGCTATATTCGGGTCCAAAGCGCAAAAAAATCACTTCGTTAGAATTGATCATACCTGCTGGTACTAGTCACCTTGAGCTTATTGCTGAGCATACGCCTCCCCAAGCCTCAGAAACAGACCCTAGACTACTTGCTTTCAGGGTTTACGGATTCGTAATTCATGTTCTTCCTTAGCAGTGTTATGATGTCTTGGAGCAAAATATTTAAATCAAAAAAAGTTCTCATTACGGGTGGACTAGGCTTTATTGGATCAAATTTAGCACGGACACTTGTTAATGCGGGTGCCGACGTAACACTTATTGATAGTCTGATTCCTAGCTACGGAGGTTCGTTGTATAATATAGGTGATATTAAAACTAAAGTTAACGTTTTTAAGGCGGATATAAGAGAAGAGAAAAAGTTACCTCGTTTTATTAAAGGTCAGGACTTTTTATTTAATTTAGCAGGTCAAACTAGTCACTGGGATTCAATGACTGATCCTGCTGCAGATTTAGATATTAATTGCCGTGCACAGTTATCACTGCTTGAAGCATGTAAAAAGCATAATCCTAAAATACGTATCGTTTTCGCTAGTACGCGTCAGATCTATGGTAGACCTGATGCGCTACCCGTTAAGGAGACACATCCCCTACGGCCAGTAGATATCAATGGTATTAATAAAGTAGCAGGAGAGTCGTTTCATTTATTGTATGCAAAGATTCATGGTATGAGTACGTGTGCTTTACGGTTAACCAATACCATTGGTCCAGGCATGAGGATAAAAGATGCACGTCAAACGTTTGTAGGAGTATGGATTCGAGATATTCTTAAAGGTAAACGATTTGAAGTATGGGGTGGAGATCAGAAGCGCGATTTTACTTATATTGATGATGCTGTTGAGGCATTTCTGCTAGCCGCAACCTATCCTGAGGCAAAGGGTGCTGTTTATAATTTAGGAGGTCCTTCGGTTACTACGCTACGTGAATTAGCAGAGACACTTGTAGAAATAAACGGTACAGGAGGATTTCAAATCAGGCAGTTCCCTAAAGAACGTGCTAAAATTGATATCGGAGATTATTATGCAGATTATAGTCTGATTAAACGAAAATTAGGATGGCGTCCAAAAACAGATTTAAGATCTGCCCTTAAACAAACGCTCGAGTATTACCGTATTGAGTTAAAGCATTATCTTTAATCCTAGCATGAAATGTTTTTTTGATATTCATGAGGACATGTACTGGTTTAACGCATATGCTGATATGCTAAAGGTAGCGCTTATTACCCTGCGTAAATATAGTACACTAGAGCCCTACGTTGTATATGATGGATGGCCTAATCATTTAACGGATTGGTTGGCTAAACACGAGGTCGGTATTATATATAGACGCAGTTTACTTTATCCAGAATTAGTGCGTTTAGATCGTGAGACTCAGGATAAGGTTTATCTCAATCATGGTCCCGGTGTACTGTTAAAACTCGATTTAACGGATATATGTAAGGAGCGAGGGTGGAAAGAAGATCAGATCTTGTTTTGTGACTGCGATGTAATCTTTACCGGAGATCCTGCGCCACTACTGCCTAAGCTTGGCGGTAAGTGTTTTGCAGTTGCCGCGGAGGATGATCCCAATGTGCCTGAGCGTATGAATACGGGAGTAATGCTCATCGATGTTGAGGGCCTACATAGACACAGTAATGAAATGCGGCAGTACACGGCTAAACACCTCCCAGAACTCGTTAAAATTAGTTGGGAACAGCATGCTTACAAAATGGTGTTTCACGATTTAGGTTGGGCTGTCCTTCCCTCGCTTTTAAACTGGAAGCCTTATTGGGGTATTAATAAGGACGCTCGTATTGTTCATTTTCACGGTCCGAAACCGTTTCTTAGGTCTGAAATTGCAGCAGGTCGAATCCATGAAGCGCATAAGCCTTTAGTAAGCGGCGATTTTCACTATTATTGTGAACTATATGACAAAGCACTCGTAGATGCAAACGCCTAAGTTGACTGGTATCTTGGCTTATGGCATGTACTAGAGGAGAGTACTATGGCCGACTATTCTCTCAGTTTTGTTATACCCCTTTTCAACAGCGCCCAAACGATTGGGCAGCTTGTTAAGCGTATTGAGGCTTTAACAGTCGAAGGCGGTCATGAAATTATTTTAGTAAACGATGGGAGCCAGGACGAAACAGATGTTGTGGCTCGAGGTCTTGTGCTGGCCACACTTATTCCTGTTACGTATGTGAGTCATGCACGAAATTTTGGTGAGCACAATGCTGTGCTAACGGGATGGAGACATGCCAAGGGGCGGTATGTTATTAATTTAGATGATGATGGACAGAATCCTCCGGAGGAAGCGCTTAAGTTATGGCGTCATGCTAAAACAGGTAATTACGATGTTGTTTTTGGAAAGTATTCTCAAAAAGAACATTCTTTGTTTCGTAATTTAGGGAGTAAGTTTACAAATAAAATCACAGACTGGTCCGTAGAAAAGCCACGTGGATTATACCTCTCCAGTTTTAGATGTGTTTCGTCCTTAGTTGTTAAAGAAGTGATCAAGCACTCGGGGCCATATCCGTATATCGACGGGCTTATTTTACAGGTAACGCAGCGCTTAAGTACGATTGAGGTTAGACACGAAGCACGGCAATCAGGAGCAAGTGGCTATACCCTAAGCCGATTATTTAAACTTTGGCTTAGTGCTTGGATAAATTTTTCTGTAATGCCCTTAAGATTAGCAACCGTATGTGGAGTATTACTTGCGAGCTTTGGCGTACTTGGTTTTATAGCCGTAGTTTATCTTTATCTTACTGAGCAAGGGCCTGCATTTGGGTGGGGCTCTTTGATGGCTGCCTTACTTATTTTCTCGGGAGTACAGCTTATTATTCTAGGATTAATTGGAGAATATATCGGACGTATGTTTATTGCTATTAATCAGCGACCGCAGTCTGTTGTTAGAGAGGTAATCACTCGCTCTTAAACATTTCTTTCCATCGTTTTAATTCTGTTTCTAGTGAGTGATGCGCACCAAGAAGTGCTTCATGAGGTGGCGTTTGTTTTAGTCCAATCAAATAGAGGGCTATTTTACGAGCGAGTGAAGCATTAGGATAATCCCGTGGATCGCTTAAATAGGTTTCGAAGTAATTCTTGCACCAATCTTTTAAGCTTAGTTCCGCTAAGGTGGCATTCCATGTCAACGTTAGGGTATACGAGTTGAATTCGTCTCTTGATTTTCTTCCAGGCGATTGGCTTATGTGATGGTAAATTTGGCTTCCTAAACAAACTGCATTAATTTTACCTAATTTACGCGCTCTTAGACCAAGGTCGATGTCCTCACAGCTATTTATATAGCTTTCATTAAATCCATTAAGCTTAATCCACAGCGTTTTGCTGATTAAAAAACACGCTCCTGTTGAAAGTGTGTTTCTTAGGACCAAGTTAAATAACGTACTAAAAATAGGCGCTGTTTTTAAGTGAGCGGGTTTACCTTTTGAATTGATATAAATACCCGCGTGATCGATTAATCCTGTTTTTATATCCCGTTGTACGTTTCCAATTACGCCTGCATTGTTGCCAAGGTCTGTATAGGTTTTAAGGAGTGGTTCTAACCATCCTTTAGTAAAAACTAAGTCGTTATTAAGGAATATATAAATATCCCCAGTTGCAATTAAAGCACCGCGGTTATTGCTTGCTGCATAGCCGTAATTTTTCTCGTTAAGACTATATCGGCACGGGGCTTTTAGTGTCGTTAGCCATGACCGCGTATCATCCGTACTTAAATCGTCTATAAATATTATTTCGTAATCAAGATCTCCCGGAAGGCTACTCTGCAAACTTCTGAGCATTTCCCGAGTGAGGGGAAGGCAATTATATAGACCTACAATAAATGAGACGCGCATAGCGTCAGTCGTCATTTAAGGCTAAAGTACGCAGGTAATCGGCGTAAGCAGACTTACCTAATTTAGAAATGTTCGCCTGTAATTTAACTTTATCTATCCACCCTTTACGGTAAGCAATTTCTTCAAGACAAGCTATTTTAAGCCCTTGCCGTTGCTCGATAACTTGTACGAATTGGCCCGCTTCTAAAAGAGAGCTATGGGTTCCGGTATCAAGCCAAGCCGTACCACGTCCAATGAGTTCAACCGTTAATTTACCTGCATCCAAGTAAAGTCGATTTAGATCAGTAATTTCTAGTTCACCGCGAGCAGACGGCTTAAGATTACGCGCATACTCGATTACCTTATTGTCGTAAAAGTATATGCCTGGTATAGCATAATTTGATTTTGGTTCTGCTGGTTTCTCTTCAAGGGAAAGTACTTTTCCATTGGGGGAAAATTCTACAACCCCGTATGATTTTGGATCAGCCACATGATAGCCAAAGATCGTTGCGCCTGTCGTTTTTGCTGAAGCGCTCTCCAAGGCTCGTACTAAATCATGCCCGTAGAAAAGATTGTCGCCTAAGATTAAACATGAAGGTGAATCGCCAATAAATTCAGATCCAATGATAAAGGCTTGAGCTAAGCCATCAGGGGATGGTTGCTCGGCGTAGGCAAGTTTCATACCCAATTGCGATCCGTCACCTAAGAGGCGACGAAATAAAGGCAGATCGACAGGAGTAGATATAATAAGAACTTCACTAATCCCTGCGAGCATCAGTACTGACAGGGGATAATAAATCATTGGCTTATCATAGACAGGCATAAGCTGTTTACTTACCGCTATAGTAAGCGGAAATAAACGTGTTCCAGATCCTCCAGCTAAGATGATACCTTTTCTTTTCATGACGTTAGGGAATTTTGGGGTTAAACCTAAGTAACACCTAAGCGCTCGCGTGCGTATTTCTTTGCCGTTATATCATCACACCAGCTGCGATTAGCGAGATACCACTCTACGGTACGAGCAAGGCCTGTTTCAAACGATTCACGAGGAGACCAACCGAGATCTTTTTGTATTTTGCTACAGTCGATTGCATATCTACGGTCATGACCAGGGCGGTCTGCTACAGTCGTCTTTTGACTCAGATAGGACTTACCGTCTTTACGAGGAGATTGTTTATCGAGTAGTGCACAGATACGCTCCACGACTTCTACATTAGGGCGCTCGTTTAGGCCTCCCACATTATACGTTTCACCACAAATTCCTTTTTGAAGTACGAGCCAGATTGCTTCGGCATGATCTTCTACATAGAGCCAATCTCTTATCTGCATTCCATCCCCGTAGATGGGTAGATTTTTTCCATCTAGAGCATTTAGAATCATGAGAGGAATTAATTTCTCAGGAAAATGATAGGGGCCGTAGTTGTTTGAACAATTCGTTGTTAGGGTAGGAAACCCGTACGTATGGTGAAAAGATCGAACGAGATGGTCGCTTGACGCTTTTGATGCAGCATAAGGACTGTTAGGTGCAAAGGGTGTAGTCTCAGTAAAAGCGGGGTCGGTTGGACTGAGGGTTCCGTACACTTCGTCAGTGGAAACATGTAAAAATCTAAATTGTTTTTTCTTAGCCTCAGTGAGACTTGACCAGTAATGTCTGGAAGCATTCAACAGACGCAGTGTGCCTACTACGTTAGTTTGAATAAACGGCTCTGGAGAATCTATAGATCGATCGACATGGGATTCTGCCGCAAAATTAATCACACAATCAATCTGATGCTCACGTAATAATTTAGAAACTAATGCCTCATCCCCAATATCCCCATGGGTAAAGCTGTAACGTGGATCAGTATCCACCCCTTTTAAATTAAACGGATTTCCTGCGTAGGTAAGTTTATCTAAATTGACGATATGCCCTACGAGAGAATCCTTGGTGATTATCCGCTGCCTTATGAAGTTGCTTCCAATGAAACCACAGCCGCCGGTTACAAGTAAGTTCATGCTTTTTTCCATTCTCTAAGGGCTTTATCAACCGACTCATTTACTTCGGTCATGTGTATGCCATAGGACTGCAGTTTAGAGGAATCCAAAACACAATTTGAGCGAGGTGTTTTTGCAGCAATTTGCATAAATTCCGTTTCATTAGTAAAAAAAGAAAATTCTTTTTTGCATACGCCACTTTTTTTAATTTGCTCCACAATACCATGCGTCGTTGCATCGCCTGGATTGGTTACATTGTACGTGCCGAAAGGAATACGCTTTTCGAAACAGGCAAAGGTTGAGGCTACAAATTCATTTAATTCTGAAATTGAATTAGTTGCTTCGAGCAGACGAGCGTACCGCATTAATTTGGTAAGATAATTGCGCGGGTTATCAATATTATCGTAAGGTATACGTAATCGCCAAATGTATACATTAGATTCATGAGCCAGTACTTCCTCTCCTAGGGCTTTAGTACCACTATAAAATGAGCAGGGACCATGACGGAATGAAAAATTAGGGATATCGTTTTCTGTGAATCCTTTTCCGTCAGCTTTGGCTCCGTTATATATGCATCCCGACGAGACATGACCCCAAGGAATGTTTGCTTCTTTACACGCTTGGGCGATTCTCCCAGGAAGTACTGCATTGCCAAACAAGCACTCTGCTTTGTCTAGTTCACACGCATCCACATTAGGCTTTCCAGTATAGCCTGCTGCATTAATTAAAAAATCTGGTTTATCTTTGAGGAGAGCTGCTTTCAGTAAAGCGGGTATTGTGTAATCTACGTCAGCTCTTCGTAAGTTGCGAAATGGTATGCCTTTACGTGTTAAGAGTGCTTGATAAGCGTGTCCAACATATCCTGAGCCGCCAAGTAGGTAAATCATAGTGCTCAATTATCCTATTGAAGTTTATGTAACAAAGGAAAGAGGAAATAGTATTACTTTTAAGAGGTTGTTTTAACCTAAAAAATCAACCTCCATCACGTTCTTATGTCATCACCTCGTTAAATACGTATTAGCCCAGCAGTATATTTAGCTAAAGTAACATTTCAAAACCATGGTTTATTTTGCTTTAGCCGCAGCTGCATCGGCCTTCTGTTTTGCTTCTTCGTAGGCTTTACGTTGCTGCATACCAATATCGAGTAGGTCACTTATAAGCATTCTCGATTCTTGCTCTTGCTTTGAATTTTCTGAGAGTTGTGTAGGGGTTAGATTAGAACGAGGTGAAGTGTTTGATGCTTGAGGCGTATAAGAAGGACTAGGTGCAGAATACTCAGTTGTTCTGCGGTAGGTCGGTTGATAATAGTTTTGTATTGGCTGTGAAGTAACTGCCGGCTTCTTTAATTCAAGCGTTTTAGTTTCTCCATTAATTACAACCTGAGCACGTTCGTTTTTAGCGTCGTAGCTTAGCACTTTAATATTTTCTGAACTTTCTCCCACTTTAACCCAGTGACTATGCTTTGCTTGAACATCATAGATGCATAGTTTTGTTCCTTTAGTGGTTATTATACTTCCAGAAATTTCAAACGTCTGAGCTGCATTACTTATACTTGAGCCCACGACTTCATTGGGAATAAAAGGAGATGCGTTTTGAGCGTAACTACGGTCAAGTACCCCTAAGAGTAATCCAATAAATAGAACTTTTTTAACACAAGACTTCACATCTGATACATTAGTTAAGTTAGCTTACGAGGTCAAATTGGAAGCTAAGTAAGCAATTAGCTGGCTCCTCTTTTTCTCCAAGAGTCTACGATTTGATTTATTGTCGCATGAACGCTTTGGGTGATATCCCATGTCGGGTAATGGGCTTTCATTTTAGTTAGATCTGAGTAGTAGCAGATATGATCTCCAGCTCTATTCTCATTTACATAGGTACTGATTTGTTTTTTGCCCGTAAACGATTCCGCAATCTTAAAGGCCTCTAAAATAGAGACACTATTAGCCTTACCTCCGCCTAAATTGTAGACCTCACCCGCTCGAGGAGAAGCAATAAACGCCGCAATAAAACGAGCAACATCGAGTGAATGGATATTGTCTCTGACTTGTTTTCCTTTGTAACCAAAAATACGATATTCTTTAGACTCTAAGTTACATTTTACTAAGTAACTTAAAAATCCATGAAGTTCGACACCGGTATGATTTGGACCTGTTAAACATCCGCCTCGTAAGCAGCAGCTGGGTAAATTAAAGTAGCGTCCATATTCTTGAACCATTACGTCTGCGGCCACTTTAGATGCACCAAATAAGGAATGTTTAGATTGATCAATCGTGAACGTTTCAGGAATACCTAAGCTATAACTAGGGTCGGCATATTCCCACCGGGTCGCTTGCTCCTGCATGGTTATGCGATTTGGGGCATCACCATAGACCTTGTTCGTACTCATATGTACAAAAGCCGATTCTGGACAGGAGCGTCTTACAGCTTCGAGTAAATTGAGTGTGCCAACTGCATTCGTGTCAAAGTCGTCAAAGGGTATTGCAGCCGCTCTATCATGGCTAGGTTGGGCAGCAGTGTGAACAATGGCATTAGGTTTTATCTTCTCCATTAAAGATAAAACGTTAGCCCTGTCTCTAATATCTACTTCATGGTGAATAAAATGAGGCAGTTCGTGTTGTAATCGCTGTTGGTTCCACCGAGTATCTCCTTGGGGTCCAAAAAAGATGGCACGTTGGTTATTATCTATTCCGTGAACAGTATAGCCTAATTCACGAGCAAAATAGAAACTAACCTCTGATCCTATCAACCCTGAAGAACCAGTAACTAAGAGCGTTTTAGCCATACTCTTTAATGGTATAACTCTAGGCTTAGTGGCAACGTGGAAGTCTTCCTAGCAGTGCAAAAAGAGAGTTATAGGCACGCTTGACGGCAGATATGTTATCAGTAACGTTGGTACTTCAGTTTGGTTTCGGCGCGGTAGCCAAGTGGTAAGGCCGAGCTCTGCAAAAGCTCTATGCGTCGGTTCAATTCCGACCCGCGCCTCCAACTGAACTGAGTAGTTATTAATTAGCTACTCAATTGTTCAAACCTAAAACAGGGTCAAAACAGTACCATGCTGTAGAAGGTATCCTAAGATAGCGTGTACAGCATGGTTTTAAAAACAATTTTGTACTCAAAAAGGCTAGCCTAGCTCTGCGATAAGCAGTCGCCTGATTACTCTTTTTTGAAACCCGCTTCGATATTGATAGTCAATGCTACATTGTCACCCAGTGCCTTTTGAAGCATAGCAGGTCCGGCCAGACCAAATTCAGATTTCTTTAGCACGGTAGTTGCTTCCCAGCCCGTTACAAAAGTGCCTGGGCGCATACCCGGTCCGAAACCAAGATTAGTGGCTTTGAGAACAACCTCCTTAGTCACATCTTTGATGGTAAGATCGCCAGTAATATCAAACGTGTCCTCACCTGTCTTCTTGAAGGACTTACTTTTGAAGGTGGCGGTAGGAAACTTTGCGACTTCGAAGAAATCGGGACCCTTGATATGTTTGTCTCGAGCTTCATTAGCTGTATTAAGGGCTTCTACGTCGATCGTTGCTTGCACGGTACTATTCTCTAAATTAGCGCGATCTAAGGCTATATCGCCCGTGATCTTGGTGAAGCTGCTGGAGTAATTAGAAATGATATGACGAAGGCTAAAGGCGATCGAGGAGTGGTTGGGATCGATCTTATAAGTTTCGACTTGGGCTACGGCGGCCGTAGCGAGGAGGCCTAAAGCGAGGACAATAGCGAGGAGGCGTTTCATGTTTGGTTATTTTTATATAGTTAACTTATTACCTTAATGGTGAAAACCTGTGAGTAGTTTGCAATCTTTTAGAAAATCAAAGAGATCAATCTTGGAACTAATACTGATCCGCACCTTAACCTAATTAGGAGCTTATTAATCTTAAGCAGAAAAACCAAACCTAAAACGCTCTTCATCCGGCTTTATTTTTAAAGAGACGCAGATTAATTTTGAGGCCACAGCAGTAGCGGCGACTTTTATAATTCGATCGAATTCGTTTTTAGGAAGCTCAATCCCATCATGTCTTATGCCATGTAAGCCCATGCCATGTCTAAGGATATTTTCAACAAAGTCCTCACAGGTAATAGGATCATCCGTGTAATATTCGTGATGCTCAGGTGGTGAGTGTTTGCGAAAGGCCAAACTATAAATAACGCAGTATTTTTTTAACATAGAGATACTTTTTGATTGTTCATAAGTTACTCTTGAGTGAGAACTTTTTGATAAATCACTGTATACTAATCTCTAGATAATGACTGTGCGTTTATTGGCATTTTCGCGCTAATTATTGATTTAATAATTAAACTTAAATGCACTACCTATACTTTTTTTAAAGTAGTTCTTTTAACGAAAAATGAGGTGACTAAGGAAACAATTGATCCAATAGAAATTGTACCAAATACTGCAAAAACAGACTGCATCATTGGTTTCATAAACATACGCATTCCTTTTTCAGCTCTATCGAGAACATCCCCCGACATTCCACGTGCTGCTAATTTATCCATTTGGTATTGGATCATTACTTCCTTAAAATTAGGATTTATATAAACCATGTATACGTAGTGGGTTAAAATACCAAAAAAGCCTGCTGTAACTGAAATTAAAAATCCCGCAGTCATGGCTTGAACAAAAGTATAAGGATCTTCTGCGGGTATTTTATCTCTAATTGCCTTTTGACCCAAATAAATAGCCGTTGCGGAAATAGCAGCAGATCCAAGCATTCCAATTATGTTGGCAAACATCATTTTGGATGGGTCTGAATGTAATCCTAAAATATAGAGGATCACATTAAAAACGAGATTAGAAACTGCACAGATTAAACCGTATACTAAGTAGGTATTCATTCAGTTTTATTTGCATATACTGGTGTTTAGATCGCTGGTTTGCAAGTCATCCTTACTAGCAAGAAAATCATACTTGCGAGTTGGTGCGTTTTTTTTGATTCTTTCCCTGTAAAGTTATTCTAACTATACTAGATACATGACGGAAGAGTTTCTTAATATCTCACTCTATAAATTTAATCCGATGCAAGATTTACCTAGCTTGCGTGAGCGCGTGCTAGCGTTGAGTTTAGAGCGAGGCTTAAAAGGTACTGTTTTACTGAGTCCTGAAGGCATCAATATATTTGTTGCTGGCCCTCGTAGAGCAGTAGAGGAGCTTCTTACCCTGCTTCGATCTATACCAGGGCTAGAGGATCTAAAGCCGAAGGAAAGTTTCAGTGATAGACAGCCATTTAAGCGTATGCTGGTTAAAATTAAAAAAGAAATTATCGCTTTTGGAGTCGAAGGTATTGAACCTGCACGGCATACAGCACCTAAGCTCTCGGCAAAGACATTAAAACAATGGTTGGATGAGGGTAAACCTATCACCCTTTTGGATACACGTAACGAATATGAAATTAGAACGGGTACGTTTAAGGGAGCAATCAATCCTAAGATTAATCATTTTAGAGATTTTCCTAAAGCGGTAGCCCAGTTGCCTGAAACGCTCAAAGAACAACCCGTGGTAATGTTTTGTACTGGCGGTATACGGTGTGAAAAAGCGGGACCTTTTATGGAGCGGGAAGGCTATAAGAATATATTTCAACTCGATGGTGGTATCTTAAAATACTTTGAAGAGTGCGGAGGTGCGCACTATGAAGGGGAATGCTTTGTATTTGATAGACGCGTGGGGGTTAATCCTCAACTGCAAGAGACGGATTCAATTCTATGTTACTGCTGTCAAATGCCTCTCACTCTCGAGGACCAAAGAAATCCTGACTACGTCTTCGAGAAATCGTGTCCATTTTGTATCAACGGAAAGCCAACTAAGAAACAGACACCAGAGACTGCGTATTAATTTTATGGCTGATGAGGCTATCATAATTATTTAAACAGCTCTTGTTCTCAATCCCTATTGGTGTAGTTTTAAGTAATGAAAATTACCTCGTTTTCGTTGACTTTTTTCCTAGCGCTAGGTTTTTGCTCCAGTCTTTTAGCGTTAAGTCTTCCTGAAGTTGATCCCGTTTTTAATGGAGTTATTGGTAAAACAATTTCGGATTCTAAACCAGATTATCCCAAGCCTGTTCAGGCTCCTGAGGGCGCTCCCAATATTATCGTAGTTTTAATTGACGACGCTGGCTACGGTGCCACCTCCACTTTTGGTGGTTTAATTCGCACGCCTGCTCTTGATAAATTAGCTTCTGAGGGACTGCGTTACAATCAATTCCATGTAAGTGCTCAATGTTCTCCCACACGCGCTGCATTACTTACTGGACGCAATGATCACGTTGCTGGATTTGGAGCGGTAGGTTTTGGCGGATATCCTGGGTATGATGGTGTCTTAAAAAAGAGTACGGCATTATTTGCTGATGTACTTAGGCGTAATGGCTATAGCACTGCAGCATTTGGTAAGTGGCACAATACTCCAAGCTGGGAGGTAACTCCTGTTGGACCATTTGACCGTTGGCCTACCAGTGTAGGCTTTGAGTATTTCTATGGTTTTATGAATGGTCAGTCCGATCAATATGATCCTATTTTATACCGCAATACAACTGCTGTTAACATTCAGAATAAGCACAATTCATCTTATTATCTCACGCGTGATTTAACCAGTGATGCAATCGCTTGGATTCAGACTCACGATTCCTTAGCACCAGAAAGACCTTACTTTCTTTATTTTGCTACGGGTGCTACCCATGAGCCACTTCAGGTTGCTGATAAATGGATTCAAAAATACAAAGGTAAATTTGATCAGGGATGGGATAAATTAAGAGAGCAGATTTTTGAGAATCAGAAACGACTCGGCGTTATTCCAAGTAGTGCAGAACTAACGCCAAGACCTAAAGAAATGCCAAGTTGGGATAGCTATTCCCAAGACATGAAAAAAGTTCTAGCACATCAAATGGAGGTCTATGCAGGATTTCTTGAACAAACGGATTTTGAACTGGGCCGTTTGATCGAGGCATCCCATAAAACGTCGACTGGAAAGAATACATTAATTTTCTATATAGCTGGAGATAATGGTGCAAGCAGTGAGGGTGGTTTAGAAGGAAGTGACGACTTTCATACACGAAGACAAATACCTGAGACGGTGGAGGAACGTTTGATTCATATGAATGAACTAGGCAGCCCGCTTCATGAAAACCATTATGCATCAGGGTGGGCATGGGCACTGTGCACACCATTTAAATGGCAGAAGTTAATTGCTTCTCATTTCGGTGGAACCAGAGATCCACTCATAGTATCTTGGCCAGCTGGCATTTCAGATCGAGGTTCAGTGCGTACTCAATTTACTCACGTAAATGATATTGCAGCTACAATCTATTCAATAACGGGAATTCAGCCGCCTGATTATGTTGATGGAATCAAACAGTTGCCACTAAACGGAGTCAGTTTTGCTCAGAGCTTTAAACAAGCTAACAGTGCATCTGAACATCATATTCAAATATTTGAGCAATGGGGAAATCGGTCAATTTACAACGACGGTTGGATTGCAGCGGCACGCCATACTATACCTTGGAGCACAGGAATACGTGTTAATGATGGCGGTTATGATCAAGATACTTGGGAACTATACAATATAACGTCTGATTATAGTGAAGCTCATGATCTAGCTTCGGTTAATCCCGCTAAACTCGAAGAGTTAAAAGGTTTGTTTGAGTCTGAAGCTATTAAAAATAATATTTATCCAATGGGAGGAGCCACTGCGAGGGCAGATATGCCTGTTTTCATCGGGGATAAAAAACATTTTGTTTACCACGCAAGCTTACCACGTATGCAACCTATGGCTGCACCTAAGTTTGAGGCGTCTCACCGTATAACTGCTCGGGTAAGAGTTCCTGATAAAGGTGTATCAGGAGTTTTGGTGAGTGATGGAAGTAGGGCGGGCGGTTTTGTGCTTTATGTAAAAGATAACCGATTAGTTTATGAAAATAATACAACTTTTAGCCATGAACTTATTGTATCATCGCAAGAGATTCCTAAAGGAGAGGTTGAATTGGCATTTGAATTTACACGTACCGCTAAGCCTTCAGAGGGCCTAGCTAAACTGTATATCAATTCACACATTGTTGCTGAAAAACACATTGCTCGATTAGGCTTTGATACATCTGGAGGCTACAAAATGGTAGGTTCTTTTGGTGTGGGACAATCCTATGCCTCATCCGTGAGTACCTCATTTGAATCTCCAAATAAGTTCACAGGATTGTTACATGAACTTGACATTGATTTAAAGTAAATCGCTGGGATATTAGCTTCCTTTAAAAGTGTAAATAGCGCATTAAATTATATTTAAACGAATGAAAAAATATTTGATTTTAGGTTTTCTCCTTTTTAGCAAACTAACAGCTCAGGAAACTAACAAACCTGTTAATCAGGATCCTGTGTTGCAGCCATTGCCTAAATTAGCGGTAGCTATCAGTATAGATCAATGCCGTTACGATTACCTTGTTCGATTCAGACCTTATTTTGTCGAAGGGGGCTTTAACCGCTTCTTAGATAACGGTTCAACTTATGTAAATTGCCGCTATCGCCATGCGGTTACCAAGACAGGACCTGGTCATGCTACAATCTTAAGTGGTGTGCATGCCAATGTGCATGGTATCGTTGGTAATGATTGGTTAGATCGTTCGGACTGGCATCAAATGAATTGTGTAGAGGACGTTGATTCACCTTTAGTAGGAGCAACAAAGAAGACTAAGCATGCTCCTGGTGGTGGACTACTCGAATTGTTCTCGGGGCGCTCTCCACGTAACTTTTTATCCTCAACGGTGGGAGATGAAATAAAAGCTAAGTTTGGTGCTTCAAGTCATGTAATATCTATTTCAAATAAGGACCGAGCTGCAATTTTGCTGGGAGGTAAGCATGCTGACGCAGCGTATTGGATAGAGAATGATCATTTTGTTAGTTCGAAGTACTATATGACGAAGCTCCCCGACTGGGCTGCAGCTTTTAATTCCAAAAATTTAATTAACTCCTACTTTGGTAAAGGATGGGATCATCTCCTGCCTGTTGAAGCGTATAATAACGTACAAGGTCCTGATGATTCTCCAGGTGAAATTGATGTATTTGGATTAGGTAAAGTGTTCCCACGTAAACTTACGGGTGGACGAGCTTTCATCAGTACAAATTACTATGATGCTTTTGATATTACACCTTTTTCTGCAGATGTTTTAGAAAAATTTGTTGAAGAAGCTATTCGTTCTGAGCATCTCGGAAATCATGCATCTTTAGATATGCTTTGTATCAGTTATTCTCAGATCGACTATGTTGGTCATGCCTATGGTCCAGATAGTCACGAAATGATGGATTCTATTTTGCGTCTTGACCGTAACCTCGCAGCTTTATTTTCAGAGCTTGATAAAGATGTTGGGCTTAAGAACTGCGTTTTTGTGTTAACTGCAGATCATGGATCAAGCCAAATGCCTGAACGGGTTACGGATCAAGCCGCTAAAGCAACTGCAGCAAGACTGGATAATGCTCAATTAGATAGCACGGTTAAATCCGCATTAGTAAAAGCATTTGGAGAAGCCCCGCACGATGACTTTTGGTGCAAACGCGATAATTTTGGCTATACTTTGCATCCCTCAGCTCTTAAAGCTGCAGGCGTATCTCAAAGTTCTGCTGAAGTAGTCATCAAACAAGCATTGCTTACTGTACCTCAGATTTATTCAGCTTACACGCATGCAGATTTATCGCACCATCCTGAAGGTGACTCTATTTTAGCAAAATCTGAAAGAAGCTTTTATTTAAATAGATCTAGCGATGTAGTGTTTGTTATTAAGCCCTATGTTATAGATAAAAACATATTTGGTACAAATCATGGTACACCTTGGGACTATGACGTACATGTACCTATGATGTGGTACGGCTTGGGTATTAAACCGGGAGTACATACACAAAATGTAGCAGTCGAGGATATAGCGCCTACTTTAGATGCATACCTAGGTCTACCGAGACCAGTTAATTCTGAGGGTAACCAATTATTCTAAGGTTTTTTTCTTTCTTTTTTGGGTTATTACTTAAGTTTAGAGTGTAATTGAACAAAGACCTGTAACGTCTTTATTTTAAGATTCGTTATACCCCAAAATGAAAATCCTTACTCAGTTAGTTTTCGTGCTTATTCTTATAGGCACTTCAACCCAGTCTCGTAGCCAATCTGCTCCTAGTGCTCCCGAGAGTGGTGGCTCTATTAATGTAATGTTACCCGAGGGTGCAGTTGCTAATACGCTAAGGGGTCGCTTATTTCTTTATGTAACTAAGACTGCGAACATAGAACCGCGTTTAGAGGGAGCTAAGTTGTTCGCACAAAACGTTACCGAGTGGGTTCCCGGTCAATCCGTTGCCATGCTTCGTTCTGCTGTGGGTTATCCCGAGCATAAATTAAGCGATCTAGCTCCAGGAGATTATTATGTTCAGGTGCTATTTAATCGTTTTACAGAGTTTAAACGCTCAGATGGGCATACCATTTGGGCACACATGGATCAATGGGAAGGGCAGAACTTTGTTAAATCTCCAGGAAACTTGTATAGCCTTCCTCAAAAAGCGCATGTTGATATTAATTCGAATGCTCAAATAAATTTAGTTTTAACTCAGACTATACCACCGATTGTAGTTCCACCGGATTCAGTATGGGTTAAAAGAATTAAATTCGAAAGTCCTATGCTCAGTCACTTCTGGGGACATCCAATTTATTTAGGTGCTACGGTATTACTTCCTAAAGGTTATAATGAACACCCTGATGTACATTATCCTGTCGTGTATCTTCAGAACCACTTCAGTATAGGTGCGCCAATGGGCTTTAAAGAGCCAGAAAGTAATACCTTAAGTTCAAGTGCGGCCTTAGATGGTAAAGGAAAAAAGACATTTACGGACGCATGGTTGTCAGAGCATTTTCCTCGTGTAATTATAGTTACATTTCAACATCCTACGCCTTACTTTGACGATTCTTACGCAGTAAATTCACCGAATTGTGGACCGTATGGAGATGCTATAATGCAAGAGTTAATACCTGCAGTAGAAAAGCAATTTAGGGTAATTGCAGAACCCTATGCTCGTGTACTCACAGGCGGATCAACCGGAGGCTGGGAAACACTAGCGCTACAAATATACCATCCCGACTTTTTTAACGGAGCATGGGCATTTTCACCTGATCCTGTAGATTTTAGACTGTATTACGGTGGAGTGAATATTTATAAAGATGACTATGCTTTTATACAAAGAAAAGAGATAGGTTATGTAGGCGGTGGTTTAATGAATAGTCAGGGCAGCCAAAGGGCTATTGTAATTGGCATGCAAGATAATCGCTTTGAATGGTGGAAACATACCCCTTGCGATGAAAACGGGTATCCACAAAATGTTTGGGATTTAACTACAGGTAAGGTAAACCATGCAGTTGCTGAAGAAATGCGAAAAAATGGTTTCGACCTCAGAGATTATTTATCCCGCCATTGGTCAGACATAGGAAATAAACTTGAGGGAAAATTCTATGTATGTGCTGCGCATGATGACGCATTTTACTCAAACTTAGCTGTTCATTTGCTAGATGACTTCCTTAAGAACACTACTAACCCACATAATGAGGCTATCGTTCGCTACGGCCCTCCTGGTTCTCATCACGTGTGGCAGCCTATGACTAACGAAGAGTTAATACTCTTGATGGTTAAGCATATTAAAGAAACAGCTCCTGGTGGTGCGGATGTGTCTTCCTGGATAGCGCTCTAAGATTTTTTTACAGGCATAAAAAAGCCCGCTAATGCGGGCTTTTTTTTAAAGGAAAATATTATTTCTTAGCGTGGGAACCATCACAGTAACCGTGGGCATCTTTAGTGTTACCACAGCCACATTTTTTACGGGTATCGACCACAGGCGCCTTAGCGTGAGAACCATCACAGTAACCGTGGGCATCCTTAGTTTTACCGCAGCCGCATTTTTTACGGGTATCGTTAGAGGATTGAGTAGCAGTATCGTTAGCCATATATAATAGAACTTTATAAAATCTTATTCATAAGTCTTAACTATGCAAATGATTAATCGTTTTAGAATGTTCCTTATTTTGGGTTGTAGTCTTGCCGCGTATTATCCGATTTCTTTATGCGGACAAGGAGTAGTCAATAAACCTGTTGATCTCGCTTTTGAAAGTGAATTCAGTGACCACTTTTTAAATGCTTATTGGTCTATTAATCCGGACTATGCCATTTATGAGGGGTATTATAAAAATGCAGAAATGACTGTAATTCCGGACGATAAGTCTAGAGCGCAACTCGAAAAATTTATTATTGATTGGGAAAATAAACTGCATGCTTATGATCCTAATAGTCTAAATTCGAGTAACCAAAGTGATTGGGCTGTTATTGATTTAGATTTAAGAACAAATCTTTGGAAACTTAAGACTCTTAAAGAATGGGAATGGAATCCTGCAGAATATAATATAGCTGGCCCTATTTCTCGCTTAATGGAGAGTAACTACGCTCCCCTTGAACACAGATTGCGTATTATTTTTACACGCTTAAAAGCTGCTTCTGCTTATTACAGTGCTGCAAAAAAAAGTATTTTTAATCCCAGTCGTGTACATACTGATTTAGCTCTTGTTCAAAGCCAAGGGACTTTAACACTAATCGGTACTGAATTAGAGTCTAAGCTTAGGCAGTCTAGATTAGATAGGGAGGAGATAAAAACTGATTTACTGACGCTAATTCAAGCTAGAGCAGCCGTAGTGGATTACATTACTTATCTCAAAGAGATTAAAGTTAAGCTTGGAGATACGGGAGGTAGATCATTTCGGCTAGGTTCGGTTTTATATAACGAGAAGTTTAATTTTGAAAATCCAGGTAGCTCGGGGGCTGAAGCCTTGTATAGGTATGCTTTAAGTGAAAAGGATTCTGTTTTAAGTAAGATGAATGCGCTTTCGGATGAGTTATGGTTCCTGTACTTTAAAAATAAACCTAAACCAAAAGACCGCTTAGTTAAAATAGCCCAAACGATTGATATTGTCTCTAAGCAGCATAGTGCTCCAAAGGATTACGTACACAATTTGAGAGTATTATTATCTGATCTTTCTGAATACGTTAAAACTAATAAATTAGTAGAATTAGATCCTCGACTTCCAATAGGGGTAAGGGAGATGCCGGCTTACGAACGTGGCATATCGTTTGGTAATGCAGAGTCACCAGGTCCTTACGATGCAACCGCGGCAGGGTACTTTAACATAATTCCTCCCGAAACTTATCCTGCAGAAAAAGTAGACAGCTTACTGCGAGAATATAATTCATGGACAACTCAAATCTTTACTATTCATGAGGCAATGCCTGGTCACTTGGTTCAACTCCAACATGCTAATAAATCACCGAGCAAAATACGTGCTGTATTTAGTAATTCAACTATGATTGAGGGTTGGGCGGTATATAGCGAACGTATGATGTTAGAAAGTGGCTGGGGTCACAATTCACCTGAACTAATGCTTATGTATTGGAAGTGGTATCTGCGTTCCGTTTTAAATACGATTGTCGATCACGATGTTCATGTGGGTAATAGAAGTGAAGCATATGTTAAAGCACTTATTGTAAACGAGGGCTTTCAGTCGGAAGAGGAAGCGTCTATAAAATGGCGCCGTGCTGAATTAAGTAGTGTGCAACTCACATGTTATTTCTCAGGATTTTCACAAATCTATCACTTCAGAGATACATGGAAAAAAGAACAGGGTGAGCGTTATAACGTGGAAAACTTTAATGAAGCTTTTCTCTCATACGGCAGTGTACCCGTCGGAACTATAATAAATCTTATGAATCATAATCATGATTGAGTTCGCATCATTACTAGAAAAGTAGAAGACCTTAAGATTACAGGGTAGGTTATAGGCACTAAAAAGGGCGACTTAAAAGTCGCCCTGCGAGCATTAAACGAATGGTAAGCTATTAGAACCATTTGTATTCACCTGAAAGGACAAAAGAGCGGTCTCTTGGATCGCCAACCCGTGGATCCCAATTACTTCCTGCTCCACTATTAGTATCATAGTATGCAGTAAATGGAGGATGGGTATTAAAGATATTTTTTACACCTGCTTTAAGTGTGAGGTCTTTAATATAAAAGTTTTTATAACTTACCATTAAGTTATACAGGTTATAGGCAGAGACTTTAGGATTCCAGTTAGGTGGAAAGTACGTGCCTGTAAATATGTTACCTTCTTGTTGATCCATATACCCACAGCGGTAGATCTCTGTCAGTGAAGCAGACCATTTTCCGCGGCTATAGGTAACGTTGGTTGTCGCTTTATACTTAATGCCTAATTCACCGTAAGTTCCGTGAACAAATCTTCCTACCTCTGATCCCCCAAACGGTGCACTTGCTACTATGCGGGATGTTTTCTTTAAGAGATCAGATACGTCTACACTTACGTTTAGTCTACCGCCATGAATCATCATATCTCCATTTACGCCGTACTCTAAGCCTTTAGTTACACTTTCACCTGCATTGAGGTAGGTATTATCTATCGCAACTAGATTGCCTGCAGTATCACGAATCAAACGCTGAGGGAAAAGAGTACTGTTTGCCAAAATTCTAGTAACACCTAAGCTAGAAATTGTATTGTGCCTATCGATACCCCACCAATCAAGGCTAAAGGTTAAGTGCTTATTTGCCTGAACTACGAAGCCGTAAGAACGCATTATAGCTGTTTCAGGTTCGAGAGTCGTTTTGCCTCCGGTATAAATATTATAGTTAGTAACGGGTGTGTTTGTAGCAGGATCTGTGATAGCAGCAGAGCCAGGACTAATCGTAGTAGGATAGTATTCTTGAGCGAAGCTAGGAACTCTAAATCCAGTGCTATAAGAACCCCTCAATAATAGCCATTCTTGGGGTGCAATGCGAAGCGTATATTTTGGATTAGTCGTACGACCAAAGCCACTATAGTTATCACTACGCACAGAGGGATCAAAGTCTACGCCGTGGATAATAGGAACATCAAGCTCTGCAAATTCAGCTCTTACTGTACGAACCAATGCTCCATTAGTTGCGTTAACATTATCGAAAGGCGCATTAGCGATTAAACCCGCTGTCGTTAATAAGTTGGGATCAGTATTTCCAGTCATTCCATATTTATCCGAGCGGTAATCGAAACCTACGGCCGACATAAGTTGTCCAGCTGGTAATTTTGTTACGGGCCCTGAAAGTGTTAAATCAAGTTCGTTGGTTGTATATTCTCCGCTGTAAAGTCTTACTCCACTCGCTGAATAGGTTTTTAACGCTGTCAAGGCAGCTGGAGTCTGCGTAAACGAGAAAGGATCAAGCACTCCCGTATTGATCAAGTTAGCAACCCCTTGAGAATAATAATAGCCGTTCGTTAAAAGAGAATAACTTTTACTTTGTGAACGAGAAACTCCGGAGCGGTATTCCCATCCTTTAGGCAAGAACGAGAGTGGACCTTCTGCGGAGAGTAGCACGCGGTCTGAATCAGTATGCGTTGAGTATTGACGATCACCTCCTGGGTAGAAACGCCAACGAAATGGCATAGGCGCACCATTATTTACTGCGAGCTGCGGGAAGTACTGCGTTAGAGTACTAAATACGTTTGCGTAGTCTGCACCGGTACTTGGATACGCCATATTGTAAAACGGATTTGCAACTACACCACCGCTTGGATTTGTTGTCGTTGCTGTCGCTGAACTTGTTAACTGAGAAGCTGAAAAGAATTTATTTGAAACCGAGCGTCCAAAGGTTCCTTCAAGGGTAAATATATTATCACCGAGTTTATAGCTTCCGCGTGTAATTAAATTCGTATTTTTTACAGGTTGCTGAATAGCTGCAACTTTACCTGTGTCAGTAGTGGCTCCATACTGAGCAGCAGCTGTAGACCAGAGCTGCCAAAAGTATGGGTACATACCTGTTCCAGCTAAGGCAGCTGGGCCTTTAAGAACGAGGGTGTTTACTGTCGATACAGATAAACCTGTAGATGGATCTACGAATGAACTTTTAGATGCTCCACTTAATACGTTAGTGATACTAGAAATTCCATTTATTGTTGCGAATGGTGTTCCACGCGTATCTGGGGATAATCCTCGGTTAGGTTGCTGGGTGTTTACCCACGAGCGCTGGGTTCCAAGTAGAAGCATACTATTGGACACAGATAATGACGCCATGATATTGAATTTGTCTTTATTGATATTGCCATATCCACCAAGCGCAGAGAAACGATAAATGTTACCTCCGCCTTCTTGCGTTTCATCAAAGCCTGAATTTACAATAACACCTTGAAAATCGCTACGTGTTATAAAGTTAATGACTCCGCCTATGGCTTCCGTTCCATAGATTGAGGAGGCACCGTCTTTTAAGACTTCTACTCGCTGTATTGCTTGAAATGGAATAGAATTTAAATCCACTACACCACCACCGTTAAGGCCACCCTGGGAGATACGTCTACCATTAAGAAGTACGAGCGTAGCGTTTGATCCTTGGTAACGTAGATTTGCCGCAGTTACTCCATTATAACCACGCGATGTACCAGAGGTAACTACATCGCTGTTACTTGCCATGTTATCCATAGCATTACCATTTACATTGAGTTGGCTGATAAGCTGCTCAACTCCCGTGATTCCTTTAGATTCAATTTCAGCAGCTGTAAAAATCTCCATCGGAAGAGCACCTTCATCACTTGCGCGTTTAATGCTAGATCCTGTGATTATGAATTTTTCTAATTTTACGACTTCATCTGGTTTTAAGGCCTGACTTTCCGCTGAGGTTTCAGTGCCAGCAGGTGAAGGAACGACTGTAACTGGATCTGCTGCGTACAAACGGCTAGAGCCTAGGATTAGAACTAGACTTACTGCGACAAGCAGAAGTCGGGACGCATTTAAGCTATATTTATGCATAGGTAGTATTAGGTTAAAACTTACAACTGAAGGGTTAGTGTGTCTTTGTACATATAAGTATGCTCGTGCAGGAAACAATAGCCAAGAGCAATTTTTAGGCCTAAATAGATCTTAATTTTAGCCTGTTACTTTTATAAAACTCACTTTTTTCAATCTACACTACAGCTATCCGATTTATCTGTTTCCTTGGTAGCGAGCTAACATAAGGCAAAGGTTATCCAGATCATCCGTGCTTCTAAATTCCTTAGAGGCAACATGCCGATTAAGCATAAAACTAAAAGCGATTTTTTCTCCAGTAGCACTGTTAATATAGCCAGAAAGTGAGCTTACCCAACGTAAGCCTCCCGTTTTAGCGTGAACATTGCCAGCTGCAGAAGTGCCCAGCATGCGTTTAGCTAAAGAGCCATCCACACCTGCTATAGGTAGTGCATCGTAAAAAGACGTATACTCGGGGTGCAGTGCCATGGCCTTTAATAAATTAACCGTCGCAGCCGCTGTTGTTAGATTATTGCGTGAAAGGCCAGATCCCTCATCAAAAAAAACTGCATCTTTTGGAGTAACTATGGATAATAAATAATGATCAAGTGCTTGGACAGCGAGTTCATCGCTACGTAACCAGTTAGACGTTGTAGGAGTTCTCATTAACTCACCCACCTGAGCAAAAATGAGATCAGTCTCTAAATTTTGAGATGGTTTAAGGCAGTTTTTTACGAGCTCTCGTAAAACTGGTGAAGTGATATAGCCTAAGACATTACCAGAGTTTAACCCTGAATCAGGCCAACGCACTGAAACTGCATCTCCATCAACTTTTATTCCTGCGTTGAGGAGTGCTTGCTTTAAACAGCGTGCAAACCAGTAGGATGGTTCTGGTACGGGTGCGTCTGTAAGTTCGGGTTCTCCGTTAAGCGGTAGTGTACCAAAAATACGGAGAATGTGTTCTCCAGGAAATCGTTCTACACGCAGAACTCTATTCGTGTTCTTTTCTCCCGTTGTTGTGTGATTATCAATGCTTAAGCCAGAAAGCGGTTGGAGTAATTCTACGGTACATTGATTTCCTGCTTTAAGGGAGGGAGTAATACGTAAATTAATATAATTATCAGCAAGTGTGATGCCTGATAATTCTGCACCAAATGCATTTTCCATATCATCTGCAGTCCAACTTGAGCCCTGAGGTGGTTCTTTCAGCCAGGTAGAATCAGCAATAATATTACCGCTAATATGCGTGATATTCTTTTCCTTAAGTAGTCGTATAAATGGATCAAATACGCCCCAAAAATCGCAATTTAAACTTCTAAAGTTCCAGTTTGGATCGCCGCGACCAGAAACTATAATATCACCATTCATTAAACCCTTACTATCTACGCTGGCGGTACTTAGGATGGGTGTCTTTATGCGATAGTCACTGCTTAATATTGTCAGTGCTAAAGCAGCTGTATAAAGTTTACTATTCGAAGCAGGACTTAATCGAATATTAGGATTATGTTCATAGATCGTTTTATTCTTATCTAAAGAAATAACCTTTATTCCCCACGTAGAACCGTTGAATCTGGACTGATTGATATATGATTCTATATGCCTGTTAAGTTGATCTAGGTTATAAGTGCCTTCGCTTAATTTACCTATATCTTTAGACACGAGTGGAGCTACATTATTTGGGGTATTTTCT
>Ga0209188_1000092_pt1 | contig 103136 bp, 103 predicted proteins | sample C_130625_EF_Meta_FD_187307 | JGI IMG/M metagenome (GOLD analysis project Ga0209188, IMG submission 187307) | Freshwater microbial communities from Lake Croche, Canada to study carbon cycling - C_130625_EF_MetaG (SPAdes) (version 2) | ecosystem: Environmental > Aquatic > Freshwater > Lake...
TTCAGGTGGAACATAAGGTTGTTGTTCAGGTGGAACATAAGGTTGTTGTTCAGGTGGAACATAAGGTTGTTGTTCAGGTGGAACATAAGGTTGTTGTTCAGGTAATTCAGAAGGTTGTTGTTCAGGTGGAACATAAGGTTGTTGTTCAGGTAATTCAGAAGGTTGTTGTTCAGGTAATTCAGAAGGTTGTTGTTCAGGTAATTCAGAAGGTTGTTGTTCAGGTAATTCAGAAGGTTGTTGTTCAGGTAATTCAGAAGATTGTTGTTCAGGTAATTCACTATCAACTTCATTTTTTTTAGTAACTAAAGTTGGATTAAATAATCTATCATAAATGCTGTGCTGTTTTTCTTCAGTTTCTCGTTTCCTATTTGTAATATAATCCATCAATTGTTGAAAAAAAATATAAGGAATAGTAGTATCCCCATCACCACCGCCTCTCATTTCTAATAATTTAATTTCATCTTCATTTAATATTTGTAATTTATAAGGAATATTATTCAAATTATTATCTATAATACTTTTAAATAAATTTACTATATCAATATTTTCAATATTTTGTAAATCAAAATAATAATCTATAGTATTTGACATAAATATATATAATGTAATTATATACTTTATTATTACTATTATTACACTTTATTGAAAAAATTGAATACAATAATATACCTAAATATAAATGATAATCAATAAGCAAACAACAATATTATAAAATGGTAAAAAACGATAAAGGAGGTAAAGGCGCAAAATCATTAGCGAGGAAAGCATATACAAACAATGCTAAAAGCGATTTCCTACAAATATCAACTTGTGAAGAAGAACAATACGCGTGTGTTACAAATATGTATGGAAATGGTATGTGTGAAGTATACACAAATGATAATGTAAAATTAATATGTCACATAAGAAGTAAATTCCGCGGTCGTCAAAAAAGAAATAATATGGTTACAAAATTCTCAATTGTATTAATTGGATTGCGTGATTATGAAAATCCACCAAAGAATTGCGATTTATTATCTATTTATGATGATAACCAAATTGAACAATTAACAAATAATCCGAATATAGATATACAAAATGTTTTAAAAATAAGAACTACTAATTTATTAATTAACAATATAAATGATAATAAAGATGATGATGTTATTTTTACAAATGATATTGATATCAATGACGAAGAAGAAATAATTAATAATAAAAAATCAGAACTAGAATTATTTACAATAGATAATAGTGAAACAATAAATATTGATGATATCTAAAAATAATATAAAATAAAAAAAATATATATAAAATAATGAATTTAAAAACTATACAATACGATAATGAAATATTAGCTGAAGAATATAATACAAAAAATGGAAAAAAACATTATAATATAATAATATTAATAATAGCATCACCATCAGAACATTATAATGTATTTAAACAATGCTGGTTAGAATATATGAATAAATATGACAAAATAAAGTCTTTTTTTTTATACTGCGATGAAAATATAGTTTCTGATATTTTTATTACTGATAATACGATAACATATAAATGTAAAGAAAGCCTTATTCCAGGAATTTTATACAAAACAATAGCAGGATATTATTTTTGTGAAAAGAAATTTACTTATGATTATATGTTACGTACAAATTTATCATCATTTATACACATACCTAGATTATTAGAATATGTAGAAAGCCAAGAAATTGAAGGAAAATCAAATAAAGTATTTACAAATTTAGAATTGATACCATTATTCAATGATGATAATAATATAGCATTATTAGAAACGATAGAAAATATGAAAAAACAAAATCCAAATGCTATAGTTCCAAATAATGTAATAGAAAATTGGAAAGCATTTACTAATATTTTAAGTGATTTTTATGATAATAAAGATATTATATCAAATAAAAATTTTTATTTCTTTCCTGGTTCATTTTTTTTGATAAGTAAAAATATTATAAATAAAATATTATTTGGAATATTGAAGAATAATTTGATTGAGAAAGGAAATATAAAAACAGTACCTGACGATGTTGCTATAACAGCTATGGTTTTCTTATATTTTGATAATGTTAACATTATCAATACAAATATTTTTACAAAACGATGTGAAAAAATAGAAACAGAATATAATGAAGAAACGTTTCATATTAGAAATAGAACAGACATGTATTTTGGAAATAGAGATACAGATATTGAAAACATTATATATCAAGTAAAACATTTTTATAATGAAAATTTTGAAATTATGTAAATAAAAACGCAATTTTATCATGTTCTTTTAGTGACAAATGTTGTTTTGGCAATGTTTTATTTGTATCAACAAAATCCCATGGAATTTCCCCTTCTTCCCATTTTTCTTCTAATTCAACTGGTAATTCCAAAATAGCAGGTTTTCTAATTTCTTTATTGGTTTTATGATTGTTTAATGTTTTTAAATAATGTCTAATTTTATTGAATTGTGAAGAATTATTATTATTTTGTAATAACTTATTTTGAAAGAGACATTTTATAAATGATACTGAAAAATATGTATTAGATATAAATATTATTAATAACAAATAGAAGCTCAAATACATTATGAAAAAAATATTATGTAGAATATAATATAATATTTTTAATTCAATTTTTAGACATTTTTTAATTTACAAATTCCTGATGTTATAAGAACCAATACTGCCAATTCTACGACAATGCGGACATTCAGTATAGCCTTTTTCGTTCCTATAAGTTTCCTCGCATGAGTCATGTAATATAATATTACATCTAACACATTTACACCAATTTTGTGAATAAATATTATCCCAACAAATCAAACAATATGTTGGTTGAATTATATTTTGATTACTTAGAATATTTCCCATTTTTCAAAGTTCAAGTATTATTTATAATTTTATAATTTCCAAATTAATCAATTTTTTATTTGATATTTCTAATGAAACTAATTATAAGAAATTATAATAAAATAACACAAAAATAAAAAAATATTCAAATCAAAAAAGTTTGTTTATAATTTACAAATAATAAAAACTGTTAAATAAAATTATCTAATAAATAATTGGTATAATATCCGCAACCACAACCGAAATATCATCGCATTGTCTTGGTTGGTATGAACAATGATGTATTGTCGTATCATTATTAAGCAAGTCTTGCATTTTCCATGGTTGTAACCATCTGTATGTAGTTTGTTTCATAATATCTTCTGCGTCCATATAGTACAATTCAGTCATTTCATGCTTATCATTCATCATAGTCATATCCCATAATCCATCGCTACCAATAATAACTTTGTAATTATCATTTGGATTAATCGGAATAATTGTTCTGTCAGGTGCACATCCAGTTAGGCCATTATGCCCTAATGATTGAGAACAAGCCAAACGTGTCAAATCTTCATTCCACTCAATATATTCACTATACACGCTAATTAAAGTATCGCTATCAATCATTTTGATATTCATTGATGGAATGAATGTTACAAGTTCAGCTAATCTATTTCTTTCATTTTTATTTGAATAATTATGTTCTTTACTAATAAAATTTACATTTCCATTTCTATATACAACTACTTGTGAATCACCGCAATTAAAACATTCAATTCTATCTCTATAGAATTTTACTAAACACATTGTTGAACCTGAACTTTCTATACACTGTAAATTTTCATTAATATATTCGGATAATAATTGTATCGGTTTATTACTTACAATAAAATCATTCATTGTAGACGAAGTAATTTTTCTTATAAAATTAATACATTCATTGCTTCCATGACCATCAAATACTGCTGCCCAATTGAAAACTTCGCCTGTTTCTGAATCAATAGTTTGGTCTGTGATAATATAGTCTTGACCTTTTGATAACTGATTAATTCTGGCATTGATATCAAGAGCATGAGTTGGTTTCATTTGATTGTTGAATATTGTTAGAATTTCTGACATTTTATACATAAATTAAATATTGAATATGTTTGATAAAAATAATATTGTTATATTAAAAATTTGTTTAGAGACTAATAATAATAAATTGTTAATTGGTTTGTTAATTGACTATCATTCAATTATAATAATAAAAGTAATTCAATTTTTTATAATAATTGTAATCTTATTTTCTTTTTGGTTTTATCTTCATCTTCAAATAAGTATATTTTAAAATTGTGTTTTGAATAATCATCAAAATTATTATGCGATGAGAACCTTGATAATAATTTAATATCTTTCAAATATACCATATAACTATAATTTCCATCATTTTTCAATATTTTATCAAAAATAATTCCAGAATATTCATTATACATAATATCAGGATTAGTAAAACATCTATTCAATACATCACAATCCGTTTGTATTTTTCTTATAGAACGCATAGAAGCATTCAAATAATCTAATTCGCTCAACCAATTATTTAAAAACAACTGCGCTTCATTACTTAATTCAATTATCAATGACAATTTTTCAGATAAAATCATCAAATTCAATAAATCTACCAATCTACGAATAGGACTAGTTATTTGAGTATACGACTTTATATTCATAACATCATGTCGCAAATCCCTATTTTCATCAAATAAAATATATTGTCCAGTAACATTATTCCAAGATGTCACAATTCGCATTGTGTCATCATCTATTTCTTTTTTCAAAATAGAATTTTTATTTGGATTTATAAAATTAGCACATCGGAAAACTCCTATTTTATTATTCATCATCAATTTACCTGTATGTAAATTCATAAAAATCATCCAGTGTGATACTAAGTTATGACTATCGTTGACGTTTTCATCCATTTTCTGTGAAATATCAAATAGTTCTTTATAATATTTATCTTTTTCCAACATAATCGGGTCTTCGTAAATATAATTTTCAGAAACATTTATCAAAACATTTTTATATTTAATAGCATCGTCTTGTCCTATTAAATCTCCATTTTTATCTAATATAATATCCATTGCTAAAGCAAATCTTAATTGCCCTTTTTGTAAACTACACAAAGTATCGGATAAAATAGTAGGCAACATTGGTCTGCGTCTATCAGGTAAATAAATACTAGACACTCTTCTACTAAATGAATTCCATAACCCCAATGTTTCTAACCAAAAATAAACATTGGATATATAAACACTTACTTTTACTAATCCATTATTCAAATGAGAAATACTAAATCCATCATCAAAATCCGTACTATGTAGTGGATCAATAGTAAAAATGTATTGTTCTCTTCGGTCTTCAATTTGAAAATTGGTATTTTTCAATATTTGTTCAACATATTCATTACCTGTTTTTTTATTTAATATTTCACGTGTTTTATTTGTAAAATCAGTAAGAGAAATATGTAAACTTTTACAATATAATTGATATTCATAGAAAGCTTCTAATAAATCAACATCACCAATGGTTTCATGTAATATACCGTGAGGGTGTTTATCATTCCAATTATCGTATTTGAAGACAACATATTTATTTTTCAACACTTTTGAAAAATTCAACTTAATATCATACGGTATTAAAAATGAAGGTAAATGTTTATCATCAGGGATACATTTATACAATAATCGTTTTTTGTTAATTGTTCTCCCAAAAGTTTTATTATTCTCTAATTGTAAAACACCTGCTATCACTAAACTCGGTTTCAAATATTGATTTATTAATTCTGTAATTAGTTTTCCATTGTCATCACAATGGTATGTAAATATATCTCTACTAAAAAGTTTTGAATCAATTGGATTTAATTGTAATAATTCCGGTATTTCAGTTTCAACATTGATTTTTATATTTGTACAAGGGTCAACAAAATGCCAAGAAGTATAATTACGATTTTCAATAATTATTTTAATTTGTTTCATTTTTGTTATGTTAGGTTATTATATACTGTAACTTAAATTTTAAATTATATTTTGAATCAATTTTATATTTTATTTGACTAATAAAATCACGCCAAAAATTTATCAATAATAAGTAAAATATCACTTGGTAAAGGGATTTTAGATAAAGTAATTTCTTCCAAGGTTTTTATATTTTCAACCCAATCCAATGGCATTGTCCAAAATCCTTGATTTAGGATTCCGCGAATGCTGTATGTTTTTAATATCAATGAATTATTCACTATATTTACGAATTCTGCTCTAAAAATATAAGTATTCACAATATCATCGTTATATAAATCATCATTATAATAAAAAAAATATCGTTGACCTTTTTGTAATTCTGTTACTAGCATTATGATTATAGTATCATATAATATTTAATATATTATATTATATATATGAATTTAAGCGATTTTGAATTTTTATTCAAATTAGATTTTATATTCAAAACCTTATTATTGATAGTAGTTATAATAAGTTTATATATTTTTATCAATATTTTAGTATTCAAAAACCATAAATATAAATCAATGTTCTCAACATGGCAATTTCCAATGTTATTAGCATTATATTTAGATGTAATTTATGGGCTATAATATTATAATAATGATTTTACAATTGTAATTATATAATTGTAAAATAAAAAAATTAAAATTTAGTTTTTGATATTTTCTTCATTAAATCCAATTTGTTAGTAAAAAATTTATAAATATAATTGTACTTTAAAATGAAAACAACCAATAATAATAAAAATAAAAATAAATCAGCAAATGAAAATTCAGTATTTATTATTCTAATACATTTGAAAGATAAATTATTGCTAAGTAAAAGAAATGGATTGTAAGATATAAAATTACTTTTGTTATTGGAAAATTTATTATTAGTCCAATCTTGAATAAATACAATTTTTCGATTATTATACAAATTCAAATTATAAAAATTCATATCAAAATCAATATGATAAAACAATTTATTATTTAAAAATTTTTCAGCACCTTTTTTGTTCATTATATATGATGTTGCCAATAATGAAAAATGTTTATTATAATTATTGCTATAATTAGGGGTAAAATCTAATTTAATTAAATCCCAATCACTTGGAGCTTTATTTATTGCTTCATTTATTTCATTAATATAATTATTACTATTCGGTATTGCGTCGTCCTCCAAAATTACAGCATATTTTTTTGTAGAAGTAGTTAAAAATGTCTTTATCGCTTTTTGGTGACTTAACCCACAGCCTAATGTTGATTTAGGAACTAAGTAACGACTAGTAAAAAAGATATCATTATTATTTTCAAAATTCATTTCTTTTCCATAAATACCTGATATTCTTATAACTTTATTCGGATACAAATTTTTTTCTATTTCTTTTAATCTATCACTATCTTTATCTAAATTGATAACATAAAAATCAAAATTATTCATATATTAAATACGCATATATTATTTTGTGATTTACAATTGTAAATAGTAAAATTATTTTGTAATTTAAATATATATTTTATATTTATATGAAAAATAAAACTCAAATCATTATCATTTCAATATTAATTTTATTATCTTTAATTGAAATTATACCATATATAATTACAATAATATTTCCAAAATTATGTTATGGATGTTCAACAATAGGAAAATATCATCAGGAATTAAATAATAAATTTTATTTAGGTTATATAAATTGGTTTGCTTATACATTATTATTATTATATATTATATTTTTATCATACGATAATAAAAATAAATTTTGGTCATTTGGTATTATTATTTTATGTTTTTTCTTAATATATTTTCCAACATTGCCATTACTACATTTGATAACAATTTTATTATCTTCATATTATCAAAATGAACCTTTTATAAAAAATTACGAAAATATATTTCCACAATCAAAAAATATTGAAAATGCTAGCAGTATTATTATAAATGAATTCAATGAGTATATAAAAAACAATAAAATAGATTGTATAAGAAAAACAAATCCTGGATTTAAAATAGAAAATACGAATGATGATAATAGTTGTTGGAGAGCATTGTATTTGAAGAAAATTGGAAGAGTTGTTGATAATATGATAAAGTATTTTCCTAATACAACAGAATTAATAAAAGATAAACAAATTCATAACGCATTTTTTAGTATATTAGACCCTAATGTTGAAATACCACCACACGTAGGTTACTACAAAGGGTATTTAAGATATCATATGGGTGTAACAATACCTAATAATGATATTAAAGATAATAATAATAAAGCATACATAGTTTGTGGAAACGAAAAATATGTATGGAAAGAGAATGAAGGAATAATGTTTGATGATATGTATTTACATTATGTGAAAAACCCTACGAACAAAATGCGCGTGGTATTATATTTAGATGTTAAACGTAATTCAAATAATTATTTTATAGACAAGTTAAATGACATAGGAATATATTTAATAGAAAATTCAATTATATTCAATACTTTTTTAAAAAATCAACACAGTCAAAATAAAATAGATGAAGTAAAAAACTAATTTAGGAATTAAATATTGATAGCAAAAATATATTTCTTATTTTAACTTTCGTTTCACTATACAATATTCCTGGGTTTTCTGTTAATTGTACAATATTAATTTACTATTTACAATTGTAAAATATCTAATAATATTTAAATGGAATTAATAATTGGGTTATTTCATTTATTTATTATGATATATCAAATAACTTATCCAATTTTTTTTAATAATTATTTTTATGATATATTATACATTTTATATTTTTATTTATTACTATTGTCATACATTTTACTTAAAGGAGAATGTATTGTAACATTAGTTTTTAAATTTATTAGCGATGACAAATATAAACTAGGGAGTGATATATTTAATTTAAAAGATGTAGAGAATATATTACCTTTTGTTAATAGAGAATTTATACATACAATATTTGGAATATTTCCAATATATTTTTCTTTTGCGTTGTATAAATTAAATAGCCGAACAAAAGCATTACCAAATTATAATTTTTTATTATTTTGTATATGTTATCTATTTTATGTATCATACTTAAGAAAATTTTTCAATGAAGATTTATTTGATAAATATAAATTAAAAGATAATATTATATATTTTATTATTTTAGCAACTCCTTTCTTAGTTTATAGCATATATATACTTTTAAATAAACTTTATAAAAGTAAATAAAAACTATAAAACAAAACTTAATAAACAATGCTTTATATATAATAATAACTATCTATAAAGTTCTCAATGCCTCCAAAAAAATTCTTCAAAAAAAGTTCTTTTCCTAAAACATCAAAACCAAAAAAAGAACCTACTTTAAATCTGAATGCGAAATATCTATTAATAGTGGAATCGCCATCAAAATGTTCAAAAATAGAGGGGTTCTTAGGAGACGAATATTGTTGTATCGCATCAAAAGGTCATATTCGTACAATTGAAGGGCTGAAATCAATTGATACAAAAAATACATTTGAACCAAAGTTCTCCATTATAGATGAAAAAAAAGGTCATATAGAATTTATGCGTTCAATTATTTCTAGGTTCTCCAAATCCAATATAATATTAGCTTCTGATGATGACCGTGAAGGAGAAGGAATAGCTTGGCATATATGCGAAGTATTTGAATTACCTATCCAAACTACGAAACGAATAATATTCCATGAAATTACAAAAAACGCTATTATAAACGCAGTACAAAATCCTACAACAATTAATATGAATTTGGTTCACGCACAACACGCTAGACAAGTTCTAGATATGATTGTTGGTTATAAAATATCTCCTTATTTATGGAAATACTTATATTTCAATAAATCCAATTCATTATCAGCAGGAAGATGTCAAACTCCCGCTTTACGATTGGTATATGACAATGATGTTAATAAAAAAACAGATTTGGAGACAAAGTATAAAACAATAGGAAATTTTACATCAAACTCTATAATTATGAATTTGAATTATGAATTTGAAACACAACAAGAAATACTTGAATTTTTAACACAATCTAAAACATTTGAACATAATATAAAAGTAGGTTCTACAAAGAACACTACAAAACAGCCACCAAAACCATTGAATACATCCAAATTATTACAATTAGCAAACAACGTTCTCCACATTTCACCAAAAGAAACAATGAGTATATGTCAAACGTTATATCAAAATGGGCATATTACATATATGAGAACAGATAGTACAAAATATTCCAAGGATTTTTTGAATAAAGCAGAAGACTATATAATAAAACAATGGAAAACGCCAGATTATGTAGGTAAATTAGATAATATAGAACAAAAAGATATCAATAATCCGCATGAAGCAATACGCGTTACGCATATCAATATGCCTTATTTAAGCGATTGTGACAACTCACGTATGAGTTCATTGTATAGATTATTATGGCGAAATTCAATAGAAAGTTGTATGTCTGAAGCTTTATACAATTCAACACAAATAAAGGTATCAGCACCATCAGAAAAACATTATTCATATACTATAGAAATTCCAGTGTTCTTAGGTTGGAAAATAATTAAAGATAAAAAGGATGTAGATTGTGAAAACGAAGATAATGATATAACAAATGTAAAATCAAATAGTACAAATAAAAAGAATGTAAAAAATCAAACAGAAACACAAAATAATCCAAGCGCTCTTTTAATGTTTTTTCAATCATTAGAAAAGTCTGGAAAGCCAATACAATATAATTATTTAGAAAGTAATGTAGTAGTAAGAAACAAACATCAGCATTATACAGAAGCAAGTCTAATCAATAAATTAGAAGAATTAGGTATTGGTCGTCCATCCACATTTGCTACGCTTATTGAAACAATACAAGAGCGAGGGTATGTAAAAAGAATGGATATAGAAGGTGAAAAGGTAAAATGTAGTGAATACAAATTACGCAATAATGGTGTCAACTCAATAATTGAGACAACACAAGAAGAAAAAATATTTGGAAATGAAAAAAATAAATTGGTGATACAACCATTAGGAGTATTGACCACCGATTTTTTATTAAAATACTTTCAATGCCTATTTTCATATGATTATACAAAACAAATGGAAGATAAATTAGATGATGTTTCATCTGGAAAAGAAAATGAATGGGCGAAATTATGTAAAAATTGTTATAATGAAATAAAAGAATTATCTAAAGAATTGACAAATTTAGCAAAACAAATATATCCTATAGACGAAACGCATGATTATATTTTTGAAAAGTTCGGGCCAGTTATTAGAAATAAATTAGAAGACGGAACATTTGAGTACAAACAAGCAAAAAAAGATATGAAAATAGATTTTGATAAATTGAAAAATCGCGAATATATGTTAGATGACTTATATGAAATAAAAAATGATTGTTTAGGTAAATATGAAGACGAAGATTTATTTATCAAAAATGGAAAATATGGATTATATGTACAATGGGGTGATAAAAAAGAAAGTATCAAGAAAATAGAGAAACCAATTGATCAAATAACATTACAAGATGTTATTGACTATTTAGGAACAGATAAAACACAAAGAAATAAAGCAGTGCTGCGAGTTCTAACTCCAGAATTAAGTATTCGCAAAGGTAAATTCGGCGCTTATGCTTTTTATCAAAGATGTGATATGCAAAAACCCGATTTCTATAATATAAAAAAATTTCCAGAAGGATTTATTAGTTGTGACCCGTTTGTATTAATAGAGTGGTTAAACAAAACATACAAAATTACAATATAATAGAGCAAATAAATATTATTATATTATATAGAAAATATAATATAATGGATGAAAAAAGGGCAAAAAAATATATATTTTATTTGATTATATTATTTTTCATAGCAATATACATTATATGTTTAGTATATTTATTCAAAAAAGAAAGTGAAATAGCGAGTTTAATATTATTGATAATATACCAAACAGTGTTTATGTATTATTTATTGAATAAAGCTTCATCTAATATTATTTGTCAAGATTTTATAGGAACAATAGTTTGGAATATTACATTGGTTTCATCAATATTAAATTTCGCATCTTTGATAATGTTTACTTTAACTTATTATTATTTATACAATGAATACAAACTGGACGGCGATAAAACAATTCCATTATCAAAAAAAAATACAGAATATATTGAAAAATTCAAAAAATTTCTAATAGTAACAATAACATTGACCTTTTTTTTAATAATATTTAATACTTTTCATATAGTTGCTGTAGGTATATTTGGTAAATTACTTTTGTTTTTTTTATTTTGCGTATTTGGTACTTTATTGGGTATTAGTTCATATAATGTTTTTATAACAAACGAAATAATGAAATTGAAAGATGTTAGGGTAATATCACAATAAAAGAATATTTATATTCGTAAAAATATAAATATTGCGTTCTCTATAGATAATAAAATGAAATATTATGAATCTCATTACGATGAATATATAAACAGTATTGAAAGATATAATATACATCCAGAATTGATAGATACAATAAAGCATTTTCCTAATAAAAATAGTGATTTGAACAATTGTATATTTTACGGGCCAACAGGTTCGGGAAAATATTCACAAGTTCTCAAAATAATCAAAAAATATAGTCCTAGTGAATTGAAATATGATAAAAAGATTACTCTACAAAATGAGAAACAAAATTATATATATAAGATAAGTGATGTACATTATGAAATAGATATATCATTATTGGGTTGTAATTCTAAAATAATATGGCATGAAGTTTTTTTACAAATAATAGACATTATATCAGTAAAACAAGACAAATTTGGTATAATTGTTTGTAAGAATTTTCATTTAATTCATAGTGAGTTATTGGAGATATTTTATAGTTATATGCAGCAATATAACAGTCAATCAATACTAAAAATCAAATTTTTTATTATAACTGAACATATAAGTTTTATACCAACAAATATATTAAATTCATGCCAAATAATAAATATAAAACGACCAAACAAAGAAGAATATAAAAATATGATATGTTCTCAGAGCCATAATAACAATAATAAAATAAATATATTGAACCAAATAGAACTGGAAGGAATATTGAATTTGAAAGAAACACGCTATTTTTCATTGATAAATAAAACAGATGAAATACCGAAAGATATATTCAATATTATTTGTGATAATATAATCCAAGAAATATCCAAAAAAGAAAAATTATCATTTACCGATTTTCGTGATACATTATACGATATATTAACTTATAATTTAGATGTAACTGAATGTTTATGGTATATTTTACGTTATTTCATAGAAAATAATTATTTGACTTCTCAAGATATAACAGATATATTAGATAAATCATATTATTTTTTAAAATATTATAATAATAATTATAGACCTATATACCATTTAGAGAGTATTATGTTTTATATAATAAATAAAATACACAAATATGATGAATTATAATATTGCTTGTGTTAACCTTGGTATAGATAAAAACAAGAAAATAACAAAAGAATACTTAAAAAAGGTGTATAGAATGAATGCTTTGAAATATCATCCTGATAAAAATAATTCTCCAAATGCTTCTATAAAATTTCAGGAAATTCACAGTTCATATGAATTTTTAATGAAGTCATTAGATTATAATGTGTTTAATGAGAATGACGGAAATTATAACAATGAAGAAGAAGAAACAGAACATACAGGTTATTCAGGAATATTGTTCTCATTTTTGAAAAACATAATGAAGAAAGATGGCAATGCTGATGAATTATATTATATTATTATTGATAAAATTTCCAATACTTGTGAAAAGAAAGCATTAGAATTAATACAAAAAATAGACAAAAATAAGTTATTGAAAATATACGATATTATTAAAAAATATGGTGAATTCCTACATTTTTCTAATGACTTTATAGATAAAATACAAGAAGTTCTCAATGATAAAATTAAAAATGACGAATGTATTATATTAAATCCATCCATAGATGATTTGTTTGCGAATAATTTATACAAATTAAAAGTAAATGATTTTACATACATTGTACCTTTATGGCATGATGAATTGATATATGATAATTCTGGAAATGATATATATGTAAAATGCTATCCGATGTTACCAGATAATGTAACTATTGATGAAAAAAACAATATTCATATAGAGTGTAAATATGATATAAAAGAGATTTTACCATTGGAATTTATTGAAATAAAAATAGGAAATAATCTTTTTGATATTTTTACAAAAGAACTTATGATAAAATGTAAACAAAGTGTTGTTCTTAAAAATGAGGGTATATCAAAAATAAATACAAAAGATATTTATGATATAAGTAAAAAAAGTGATGTTTATTTACATATTGAATTAGAATGATATTTTATCAAACACGCTTGTTCTCACCATCATAGAACGTGGGCTTTTCAATAAATCTAAAAAGTATAAGTTAAATAACCATAATGAAGCTAGATTGTAATAATCTACATATTTGATATTTTTATTGATAATTTCATTTTGATAAATAAAATTAAATTCTTTTTCACGTTCTCGTAAATATGTTATGAATGATTGATTAACAAAATGGTTTTGTAAAAACTTACCTAAATCAATATTGTATAATGCTTGACATTGTTTTGACATGATGATTGTTTTTATTTCATCATATAACAATTGGACTTCAAAATATTCTATATATATTTTTGTTTTCAATTCTTGCGGCAATAGGTTCTCAATATTCAATAATAATCTATCCATTTCAATATATGGATACATTATTTTTTAGACCTTTTTTATTTCAAATAATTGATTTTTGAATTTTTATAAAAATTGTATTTACAATTATTGAAATATATATGTATATATTATATGTTTAGATTTGTAAAATCTAATTCAGAAAAATTTAATAAAATCAAAGAAATTGGTATAAGTGATATAGCAAATAGCGTTAGCAATACTCCTTTATATAAAAAAAATGTTTCTAGAATGGAATCCATGTATTTGAAATCACCAAAAATTATTGTTTCAGATGAAAATAAAATTAAACATTTTCCTTATGGTAAAGAACATCCAGAAATATATAGATATGGATTAGGAGCAATAAATTTAGCAAATAAATATAATAAAGATTACGGTGCTACACAAGAAGCAAAAAATCAATATGATATATATAATAAGAACACGTTAGGAGGTAAAACGAAAAAATCTAAAATAAAGAAATCTAAAACGAAAAAATCTAAATTTACTCGGTATTTGAAAAATAAAACCAAATAACTCAAAATAGTTATTAAATAATTCAAAAATTAACATAAAACAATCCCTCTAGATTACATTATGTTAAGGATAAATATAAAATATATAATATTATTGTATTCAATATTATATTTTATTGTAATCAATAGTAAATACAGAAATATAAATATACATTATTTTCTATTTAAAAATCGTTTATCACATCTAAGATATAAACTTATAAAAAACATAAATAATATAATGGAAGTTGAATTGAAACGAAATGCGTTTTTAGGATATAATGACGCAATAAATAATTTTGATGGTAATAATACAATATCAGGTTTCATAAAAAATAATTTGGATGAAGATTTAAAAAATTTAACACTACTATTATTTCCAATCGATATATTTTATAAAGAAAAAAATGACCATTTCAAATACAAAATTATTCCATATATTAAAAAAATCCATTATTTAGATATTCCATTACAATATAAATCCCAAATAATAAAATATTGTCATTATTCAAATATCAAAAAAATAAGAAGTGTATATAAAATAAATAAAATGATCAAATATTCATCTGAAGGATATATAAAAACAAATATAGCAAAATCTTTTATAATATGGAAATTAAGAAAAATGATTTTGTAAATACAAATAGTAAATACAAATATAAAATATTGTTTGTATACAATATAATTAGAATATAAATCCAATTCAAATGTGTGGAATAATTGGATATCTTGGTTTAGAAACATATAAAGATTTTGTAATATCAGGGCTAAGATTATTACAAAATCGTGGTTATGATTCAGTAGGTATTTCTTGTATATCCAATGGAGAATTAAATACAGTAAAATTCGCATCAAAAACCACTTGCGATGCTTTAGATATTTTGGAAGCAAAAGTAATGGAAGATTCCATTATTTCATCTTGTGCAATAGGACACACCCGTTGGGCTACACACGGAGGTAAGACTGATATCAACGCACACCCACATCATGATAATTCTAATAAAATAGCATTAGTACATAACGGTATAATTGAGAACTTTGATGATTTGAAACAAAAATTATCAGAAAAGGGTTATCATTTCAAATCACAAACAGATACAGAAATTATTGCTGTGCTTATTGGGTATTATATTAATAACGGAGAACCAATAGTAAACGCAATTCAAAAAACGGTTGAAGATTTAGTAGGCACTTGGGCGTTAGTAATAATACATGCTGATTATCCTAATAAAATATGGATTACTCGCAATGGTTCTCCGTTATTATTAGGAATGGAAGATGAATATATTATGATAGCTTCAGAACAAATAGCATTTGGGAATTATATTAAAAAATACATTGTTTTAGATAATCATGATTTAATAGAAATTACAAAGGAAAATAATACCATAAAATATAACAAAAATATTCATAGATATTCAATAAAAGACAAGACAATAGTAAATACAGAAACCACGCCTTTACAATATAAACATTGGTTATTAAAAGAAATTATGGAACAACCTGATTGTATTATTCGCGCGATGAATAATGGCGGCAGAATAGAGAACAATATATGTGTAAAATTAGGTGGATTGGATTTGAATAAAACAAGATTATTAGCAATAGACCATTTAATATTATTAGGATGTGGAACATCTTATCATGCTGGGTTATGGTCATTGGAAATATTCAAAATATTGGATATTTTTGAGACAGTAGTAGCATATGATGGCGCCGAATTTCAAATAAAAGACATACCAAAAAAAGGAACTACAGGTGTAATATTATTATCTCAATCTGGTGAAACAAAGGATTTACATAGATGTATTCAAATAGCGAAAGATTATGATTTAATTACAATTGGTATAGTAAATGTTCCAGATTCATTAATCGCAAGAGAAACAGATTGTGGGGTGTATTTGAATGCTGGTAGGGAAGTTGCGGTAGCATCCACAAAATCATTTACTAGTCAATGTGTTATTTTAGCAATGGTTGCTGTATGGTTCTCTCAAAATCGCGGAACTTGTATTGAACGAAGAAAGCAAATAATAAATGATTTACGCAATTTACCATTTCAAATACAAAATATTTTAGATAATCACGAGAACCTTATGAAATATGTATACTGTTTTGAAAAACCATCTTGTTTCATATTAGGCAAAGGGAAAGAAGAAGCAATAGCAAAAGAAGGCGCATTGAAAATGAAAGAAATTACTTATATACATACAGAAGGATATTCATCATCGGCATTAAAACATGGACCATTCGCATTAATAGAAGAAGGATTACCGATTATATTATTAGATATTAACGACGAAAACCGAGATAAAAATAGAAATACATATCAAGAAATCAAAGCAAGAAATGCGTTTGTGTTAAAAATATCCGATTTGAAAGGGGAACTCAAAATAGAAAAAAATAAAACGTTTGGTGGATTAATAGCGAATGTAAACATTCAATTATTATCGTATTATTTATCCATTGAAAAAGGATATAATCCAGATTTTCCGCGTAATTTGGCGAAAGTTGTTACTGTAGAATGATAAATTTGTAATTATAATTTGTGTTTATAAATCCTATTCAGCATTGTAACTTTATAAATTTAGTATTATTTTATATATTATAATAACATATAAAATATATAAAATGGCTGTTTGTACTTGTATTGGTGTTTGTGCTTGCGGAACTGCTATAGTAGCTGGAGTGTTATATTATAACTGTTCAATTTATAATAATAAAAATAAAGAAGAAATTGAAGATAAAACAATCAATTATTCAATGGCATAAAAGTCATATGTATTCCTTTTTCTTCAAACTGATTTTTCAAATAAAAAGATGATATTTCTTTACTACAAACCAAACTACATTTTCTACAATTTTTTTCTATACATCTATTTTTTACATATTCTATAAGTTTACTTCCAATTTTCAATGTTCTATATTCTTCATGAACGACAACATCTTCAATATGACCATATAACGCATAATTATTGATAAATTTTTGGTCATAGATTAGAGTTATGCTACCAACTATTTTATCATCTAACCTTGCTACAAATATTTCACTATTTTTGAATATAATATCATAATATTCACAAAATTTTTCAAATGATATAATATATTCAATGGGTCTAAATTGTTTCATTAAATTTAAATAATCAATATAATCATTTTTTTCTAAAATAGTAATATGAACACTCATAGTAATATATACATAGCAAAAAATTGAATTACTTTTATAGAATAATATAATATAATATAACTAACAAAAATCAAAATGGCTTCTCTTAAAAATCTCGCTGTTAAATACGCAAGTTCAAAAATTGCTCCAATGTTGGAATATCGTAATTATAATGGTATTTATTACATAAAAATCTATGGTAAATGGTATTACTTTAATCCATCAACCAAAGACAAATATTATAATACATATGACGAAATATTCTATCATATTACAACATTTTTCAAAATATTATCAAATATGTTGGATAAAGAAGAAAACATTGAATTTTTAAAAAAAGAAGAAATGAAAGATATATATATGAAAACTGATGCTAAATTTATCAATCTAATCATAAAACAAATTTTTGAATATGTAAAGAAAAATGTTGCGGATACATCATTCAATGATAGCAATGAAATCATACAATTACCACCAGAGTTAACTGATATCATATATAAATTTGTTCCAAATGATACTGATATGGATTTAGTAAATAAAATAAAAAATAAAATAATGTTACCAAAAAACGAAATTATAGTAGAACTATTAAAATTCTTTCCACATATTGAAAATGAACCAAAAATTATCGAAATTTATTGTAAATATGTTGAATTATATAGTACTGAAAAAATATTGAGTTTATTGAGAAATAAATTGTGTGATGAATACCATGAAAAAAAATCTGTTCCAAAGAACAATGACGGTAAATTTCTCCCAATCTCAAAAAATGATTTCAAAATTTTAAAAAATTACGTTTATTTAGGCAAGGCATCATTTGCTGGTTTAGATGTATTGTTGACAAGTATTAATGCTTCAATGCAACAATTGTTATATAGTGAAATTAAAAATATTCGCCAAATCAAAAAATTTGAAAAATATGATTATTTAAAAACTGAATTACAATGTTTTGGTGAATTTACAGAAATTGAAATATTCCAAAAAATATTTGTGTTTGGATATCAAGATAGATTTTATAAAAATGGTTGGAAAAGTGAAATTCCTGAATTATTATCAAATACAACCAATGTGTTAACTTGTCATGATGTCTATATGATAAAGCAATATCCAATTTGGATTAAAACATTCTTAGAACAATTATCAACAAATCTATTTGCTATGATAACATATTTCAATAAATTAGTTAAATATGACAAATGCGGCATGTCTATAATAGAAAGAGTGGAAAAACTTATAAAATTACAAAATGAATATGAATATCATAATTTACAAAGATATAAAAACGAATGCAAAAGAGAATTACACAAAATAGAAAAATTTATAAAATAAACAAAAAAAATAAAAAAAGTTAATAACTCACCCCAATCGCGATTTCAAATAATCGTGATTTTTTTTAGCATCGTGATAACCATTCATATACAATTCAGTAAAATTATATTTATGCTTTGAGAACAAAGTAGTAAATTCATTCAAATCTCTCATAGAATTTCTTTTCGTTGGTATTGTAGCATTCCACATACTTGGTGTAATATGTAATACATTTTCACTAATATTCAAATAAGGGGTTTTGCTAAATCCACCATCAAATGTAAACATATTATTATATTTGTTTATAATTCCACCAGTAACTAATGGAATATGGGAACTTGCTATACAACAATTAATAGCATCTTCTAAATTATTAAAATTAGAAAAAATTTGGGTTTCAGGATAATATCCATTTAATGCTGTTACGCCAATAAATAATTTACGTAATTCAAAATCTTCTGTTGTATAATATTCCAAAATCTTTTTTTTCATCAAATATTCCAATTCAAATATTGTTTTAGAATTTTTGATACTATAATCAACAATGTCTGTTTTAAAAAAATTTACGTCTTTTTTACAACAAAGCATCAGTGAATTCCAAGCACCAGCAGAAGCGCCTGAAAAAATATAATTATCTAAATTAAAATTATCTTTTATATAAATACAAATACCTAACATATATACACCTTTATATCCACCAGGGGATATTGAAATAATTTTTTTGTCTTGTATAAATCTATTTTGATTAATGTATTCAACTTTGTCTAATTTGATGTTATATGTTTTATTATTCGTATTTGATATTATATTATATTGTGAATGTTGTAAATTTATTTTGATATTATGTCTGAATATTTTAGTTCCAAAATGACGAAATCCATTGTACATTGATAAATAAAAAAATAATAATTTATATAAATAAATCATAGTATTTATATTATAATAAAAAAATAATAAATGAAATTAAATTCATTTCATTTATTATACAGATTTTCGCATTTCCAATGCCGAAAATGTATCTCCATTATCACTCAAAACGCCTCCTATTGTCGGCGTTTCAAATGAAAAATGGTGTAAAAACAAGATTTGCTTATAAATTACAAATTATAAAAATATAATATCTATCTAATTATTTGGTGTTTATTTTTTTGATTTTATTTATGCTGATACAACCTTCTTCTTAACTACTTTCTTCTTAGGCGCTTCTGCTGCTTCTACTGGTTCTGCCTTCTTTACAACTTTCTTTACAACAACTGGTTCAGGTTCTTCTTGTGGGGCGTCATCTAATTCTTCATCACTATCTTCTACTTCAGTTGTAGTTTGTTTAGATGCTTCAACTGTTTCTTCTTCATCATCGGCTGCTACATCTTTACTAACTTTTTCAATAGCGGATAATTCATCATTAGATAATTGAATATGACATTTACCATAAACACTTACAACTTGTTGAGGCTTTACTACACATTGATTTAGTTTCCATGTAACGCCCCAACCTTTACCTCCAAACCATAAACCACCACATTGAATAACACATGCTACATTACTCATCTTGGTGATGAAATCTTGCGGTGTTAATCTATCATTATCACAAGGGAATATTAACTTTTGTTCAGTATCGTAAATTTCAACTGCCCAACGACCATCGTAATTAGGTACCTTGGCGCGAATAGCAGGAGGCTTACTGTAATCTATTTTTTTTGTATTTTTATCTTTAGAATATTTAATAAATGGGAAGAATGTATGCTTTGCTACTTCCCTTGTCATTTCTTCACCAAACCAGACTTCTGCGTTTTTAACAGCATCATCTAAGATTTGATTTTCAAATGCTTTGAGCTTATCAAGGAAATCAGTAGTAGCTTGAGTTTTGTATTGGTCATTTGGAAAATTGAGTGAAATGGTGAATTTTCCATCTGATTCGCCAGTTTTTTCATCAGTATAATCTGAAATGCCCCATGTCATCATTAAAGGTGTCGATAAATGTAATGCACGATTTGTTTGTGTACTTATAATATTAATTGACTTAGCACCACGGTCGTTAACTTTTGGTTGCATATAACGAACGCTGGATGGTACCCAGTCTTTTACAGAAACAACGATTGGTGAAGATTGCTTTGACATTGTTATTTGATAGTATTAGTTTGCTTTTAAGTTTTAGAGTATGCTTTTAAAATATAATATATGTTGTTAGAAATATAAGAGCTGAAATATATTATACACTATATATGGTCATTTCTTTAATTCAATTTTTTACAATATATTTTATTATTATTTAAAAAAGAGTATATTTTTGATGGTTTTTGACGATTTTTTTGTGTTCTCTTACGCTGTTCTCTTACGCTGTTCTCTTACGCTGTTCTCTTATGAAGTTATCTTAATGAGTACTCTTACGTGTTCTCTTACGTGTTCTCTTACGAATATTTTTAATTTACACCTTTTCTCGTTTGAAAACTCCCATTTTTATGATATTTATAACAGAATATGTTATTTATAACAGAAAATTGAAATGAAATAAAATAAATAAATAGATGTCATATTGTTATTATTCATATCATTCTATAAAATGCAAACAAGATCAGGAAAAACATATACAATCCAAGCAAGTAATATTATATCTAATAATCGCGGTGATACCTCACGTGATGCCTCATATTATAATCGCCGTGATGCTTTCTATGATGATTTGTCCAAATCAATTGGAAAACCACTTTCAGGTAAAACTCTGCGAGTAGAAGATTTACGTTTTATAATGAGATATAGCTTTAGTAAAATGGCAACTGAAGGACAACCAATAAAAATATCAAATGAACTTGCCAAATTCCTTGGAAAGCCAATTGGAAGTAAAATGACACGTGGTGAAGCAGCAACTTCTGTATTGAGATATATTGATAGTAACAATCTATTGGATATAAATGGAGAGACAATTAATCCGGACCGAAAACTTGCTGCTCTTATATTACCTAAAAATGACGAACTTACGTATTTCAATTTAATAAGACACATAAAACATCACTTTGTATAAGATAATTACTATTACTAGAAACATAAAAAAAATAAAATATCGTAAAAATCGTAAAAATAATTTTGCTTTCATTCTTTTTTTTACACATTTTTTCGTGTTCTCTTAAGAAGATTTTTTTGAAAAACCAATTTTTTCTAAATAAAATTGAAATATATTAAATAGACGTCATAATATTACATAAAATGCAAACAACATCCGGAAACATATATACATTTATTTCTTCCTTAGAAACATTGACTTCTTCCTTAGAAAACAACAATACACAAATGGAGAAAATAATTAATAAACGCGGTATTAATGTGGTAAAACCAATTTCAAAGCCAAGAAGAACACCAATGACATTATCAATACCTGATGAGATTGCTAATTTTTTAGGAAAGCCAGTAGGAAGTGAAATGAGATGTACCGATATTATATATGATATTACCAGATATATCCGTGCCAAAAACTTGCTTGATGGTTCAATAGTAAAACCCGATGAAAATATTAGAAAGGTTCTTAAATTACATCAAAATATTGAAGTTATTACAATTTTCTATATAAATACATACATAACATCACTTTATAAAAGACAATCAAGAGATAAATTACTATTGCTAGAAACATAAAAATAATAAAATATCGTAAAAATAGAAAAAATAGTTTAATTTTCATTCTTTTTTATACATTTTTCATTGAATATAATCTATTAATTTATGCTTTTATAATTTTTTATATTAATATATTTTGATACCATTTATGTTAACAAAGTTGAAAGTAACAATTATAAAATAAACTTAAAGATATGCCTATTATATAATATTATATAACATGGACAATATGAATTTTCAAAATGGATTTGTACAACTGCCTTTAATGAGTGATGAACTAGCTACTTTTTTAGGTAGAAATGTTGGAACTAGAATGTCACGACCTGATGTGTCTAGAGAAATCAATGCATATATTAGGATTAACTCTCTTGAAGACCCAAATGATAGAACTAAAATCAACCCAGACATAAAACTTAGTATGCTACTTGGATTAACTAAGAAAGACAAACTAACTTATTTCAACATTGCAAAATACATGATGCGCCACTATACTAATTAGTTTGAATATACAAAATTACAAATATATATAAATAAATATAATAATTTGTTATTATAATAGTAAGATAATAAAAAACATATAAATAAAATATAATATATATACTATATATATTATGTTTTCAAAACCAATAAGGCAAAATATTTTAAATGATTTAAATGAACCTGTATTAAATTATAAAGAATATTATAAAAACAATATTATATTAAAAAAATACAAATTACCTGAATTGAAAACCATTGTTAAAAGATACAAACTACGCATAACTGGCAACAAAGATGAACTAATTAATCGTATTGAAAATCATTTTAGCAAAATGAAAAACGCAGAAATTATACAAAAACGATTTCGTGGATGGATAGTAAGGTATTCATTTATTTTGAATGGTGAAATTGTAAATAATCGTTCATTATGTGTAAATGATAGTGATTTTGTAACTCTTGAACCATTGGATGAAATACCCAGAGAATTATTTTATAGTTATAAAGATGCGAAAAATTTTTATTACGGATTTAATATAAATTCATTAATTCAAATGATGAAAACCAAATGTAAATTAACCAATCCATATAATCGTGAAGGATTTGATAAAAAAACCTTAAACAATATGATTTCTTTGTATAATATTATTCAACTTATTTATCCAGAACATAGGGATAATACAAATAAAGTAAAATTGAATGTATATTCTAACAATAGCGCAAATATATTAAGAAATTTAGATAATAATCCATTACATAGGAATATAACACAAAGACTAATGGAAAGATATAATAATCAAGATAGACAACCCGATTTTGCTAGTTTATATAATATGAATAGACACCAACAACCTAGACATATAAATAGAAATGAAATAGAAAACGCATTAAATAACAATACAATAGATACCAATGACAATCATCCATTATCAGTGAGTTATTATCAGCCAAGATTAATTAATCAAAGCATATTATCAAACAATATTTTAAGAGATAATTACAATAAAATAATAGAAATGCGCAGAAAACCCATTGAAACAAGAATACAAGAATTATTTATGGAAATAGACCAATTAGGTGAATATACACAAAGCATATGGTTTTCTAATTTACAACGACAAGAATATATATTATTATACACAAAATTATATAATATATGGAATTATAGAGGTATAACGAATGAATATAAACGTATCATATGTCCTTTATTTGAGCCAATTGAAGTATTTACTGAAATATTCACACAACCTATCAATCTAAATAACATATCAGAAAATCAAATAAAATTAGTTTGTGTAACCATTTTTGAAAATTTAGTGTATAGTGGAATTGTTCAAAGCGATAGACTATCTGGCGCGTATCATGCATTATCGGCATTAACTTTGGTAAGTCGTTCTGCTAGGAATGCTATGTATCTATTGTATGAAGAAATTCTACGCTTTAATATATAATATTTTTTATAATATATTTTTGCGTTTTTTTATTTATTTATCAAACCTCTTAGGAATATTCAAGCAAACATTTTACAATAAATATATATTTATTGTAAAAAGACTTAAAAAAGAAACATATTATATGTATATAGTTAGAATGGTAAGAGCCACTAAGACAACCGATGCTAAGCAATCAGCAACCCCAGCCGTCAAAGAAACTGCCTCAAAGGCACCACGCGTTAAGAAGACTAAGTCAGTTACTGAAGTAGCACCTGTTGAAGTTACTACTCCAACAGTTGATGCCCAAGTTGAAGTATCAGAAGAATTATCTGTTGCTACAAAGATGACTGAGTTTAGTGCTAAACTACAACAATTTCTTGGCGTTTTCTCAACAATCAAGAATGATTTTAAGACTCTTGAGAAGTCAGTTAGTCGCGAATTAAAAGCCGCACAAAAGGCTTCATCAAAGAAGAGACGTACTAACGGCAACAGACAACCATCTGGTTTCGTAAAGCCAACCCGTATCAGTGATGAACTTGCTGAATTCCTTGGCAAGACTGTTGGTACTGAAATGGCCAGAACAGTCGTTAGTAAGGAAATCAACGGTTACATCCGCGCAAACAAGTTACAAGACCCAGCCAATGGTCGCAAGATCAACCCTGATTTAAAGCTTTCTAAGCTATTAAAGATTAACAAGGGTGATGAACTAACCTACTTCAACCTTCAAAAGTACATGAAGCATCATTTTATTAAGCAAGTACCAGTTGTCTCTGCTTAAATTATTGATATAAATAATATAATTTTGAAAGAAAAAGAAAAAATAGAAAAATCAAAACATCTATAAAAAGAAAAATATTACATAAATCAAAAAAGACTTATGTAATATATTGAAAATGTAATATAAATAAAATAGTGAATAAAACAATATAAAAATTAAAATGCCAATTATCATATAGTAAGGAAGTTATGTCAAAACCTACTGAAACAATTGAAAATGATGATGATGTTTTTATGGACGATTTTGATGAAAAGACGAAAAATAATAAATCAGAATTAAAAAATGAATTAAAATCAGATAATACAACTAATGATAAAGCAAAATTAGAAATATCTTTTATGGACAAAGTAAAAAATTATGTTTCTAAAAATAAAACAAAATTATACATATTAACTCCATGTTACGGAAGTCTTTGTTTTGTAAATTATGTGCTTTGTATAATGGCTACCCAAGATTTGTTACGCAGTCTTGGTATTGGAATCAAAGTAGAATTTTGTAGAAATGATAGCTTGGTATCACGTGCGCGTAATAATTTAGTAGCCAAAGCAATGAACGACCCTGAAATGACACATATGTTGTTTATTGATGCGGATATCACTTGGGATCCATCTGATATATTAAAATTAATTATAAGCAACAAAGCATTATGTGGTGGCGTTTATCCATTAAAACATTATTATTGGGAAAAAATAGCAAAAGAAGTACAAACAAAGAATGTAGCCAAAGAATGGATTGATAAAAAAAACAAATCGCAATTCAAAGATGCTATCAGTGACGAAAGTATGATACAACATAATTTATTGAGATACAATATCAATTATATAAATAATGTATTATCTATTGAGAATAACTTAGCAAAAATTAAACATTTAGCTACTGGGTTTATGATGTTCAAACGAAGTACAATTGAACAAATGTCAAAAGCATATCCGTCTACCAAATATACTGATGATGTCGGATTTTTACAAGGAACTGAAAATAATTATGCTTATGCTTTATTTGATTGTGGTGTAGAAGACGATCATTATTACTCTGAAGATTGGTTATTTTGCCATCGCTGGACAAAAATGGGCGGAAATATTTGGTTAGATGTAACTATCAATTTAATTCATACTGGAAATGAAGATTTCAGAGGTTCATATTTATCTACTATAATTTAATAGTCATTGCTCTAAATAAAAAATACATAAAAAATACAAATATTTAGACTTTTTCTGATTCAAACACCCATATTGTTATATTTTATTTATTTTTTATTCATTATCACTATCATCATCATGTTCAATATAATTATCAAATATAAGGGAACTATCTATTTCTTTTAAATTTTCAGTATTTTCTAGTACAAATTCAAGAACAGCATATTTAGTTGTATAATGATATAATTTTTTGAATTTGTTTTTACATTTTTTAAGTTTGATAATTCTATAAGATATTATTTCTTTATTTATTGGTTGAAAATATTCTGTTTCAATATCAGTTGCTATTTTATAAAGTTCATCGTCATCTTTACATTCAGGAATATCTTCTTTGATTTTATTGAATGCTATTTTTTTAGCATATTCTACATCAGTAGTAGTTGCAATGATTTCAAAATCTTCTTCTTTACGATAATCGTTATATCTAACAACAGCATACATTTTACAGATAAATATTGTTTTTATAGTATAATATAATATAATAAAGGTGTTTCAATTTTTTTACACCATTTCACATTGAAATATGAAATGGTGTAAATATGTATTAGCGGTTTTAAATGAAAAAATGTGTAAAACAATTTATAATATAATAAAAATAAATTTACTTAACAAATAAAAACCCTTCTTTCTCCATAACATTGTATAATTTTTCATAATTAATATTGTTGTTTTTATTTTCCACTTTGAAATTATTCAAACAATCATTTTTTTCTGTTTGAAACAGTTGATATGTTCTTAATAATAATTCATAATTTTTTATATATTTTGTATTTTTTATCAGCCAAACATAAAAACTGTAAGGCTGTTTATTATTTTTTATTTCTTTTTCAGAATATTTCATATATTCATAATACCATTTGACTGTTTCATTCAATGATGTTTCATTATTAATATTATAATCTGTTCCTGACAAAATCATTATTTCATTGAATATTTGCGAAGACATATTTAAGTCAACTAATATCTTATTTCTATCATACAAAACCGCTGTATGATTTAACAAACTAATATGGCGAATAACATATTTACAACCATATAAAAACATATCCATATCATCGCTTATACAACCCCATACTTCTTCTGTATTATTCAAATAAGCACATAATTGGTCTGCTTCGCTTGGTGCTACAAAGTATGATACTCCATAAGCATCAAATAATTGTTTTACTTTACATATATCGTCTTCTTTTACACGAATAAATTGTTTTTTTAATAATTCCATTTCTAATATTTTTTCTTCTTTCTTTTCTTCATTTGTTTCTGATAATAAATGTTCTTTTATATTTAGATATTTCTTTTCCGCTTCCATTTTATCAATTAGACGTTTTATTAGCAATTGTTTTTTTTCAGGCGGAGGTTTACCATCAAATACAAATATAGGTTCAATATCATACAATTTCAATATAGATATAAACAAATACATATTTTCCATCAATGCGTTTTCACTCAAGAATTTATACAAATAGATACTGACATCAATTACTAATTTTTTTCCTTTCAATTTACTCAAATGAATTTTGGTTATTGACTTTTTGTTACAGTTATCTAATAAGAACCTATTTAAATTTTTTATTCCCATTTTTTTTTATTTTATATTTTACTTTTTGTATTCATTAATAATTTTTTTCAATTTTTTGAATAATAGAAATATTTTCTTTGTTTATTATATCATATGAAACAGATAACGAAGGAAATAATAGAATTTTTAAATAATTTCAAAAACAATATTCCAAAAACGAAATTTTCAATGGATACACGAAATTTTCTGAAAGATTTGTTTATTTTGATGAAACAAGGTGATGAATACTATGAAAAACACAAATCAAAAATAGAAATTAATATAAAAAATAATATTCCTGAAAGTAATGATTTTGATTACATGCATAGTAACATTAGAAATAATATTAATACTATGAAAGCTACTTGTTATGAATATAACTTTACAATTAATACAAAAAAATACAGAGTTTCTTTCTATATTGAGAACAATGACAAAATAGACAAGGATAAAAATATAAAAAAAATATTTATATGGTTATTTATAGCGAACGCATATTCAAATGAAAAATGTTCTCAATATTTGAATATAAATTTATACTTGACCAATTTAAAAAAGGTTCTCCCAAATAATACAAAAATTATTAAACAAGAAAACGCGAATACCGCATTCACTAGTTCTTGTAAAAAACATACAGAAATTAATTTGTTTAGAAAAGAAGAATGGTTCAAAGTTCTTATTCACGAAAGTTTCCATTGTACTGGTTTAGATTTTTCTGAATTACAACAAAATATTACTAATAAAAAAGTTCTCGCAATATTTCCTGTGAATTCTGATGTAAGATTATTTGAAACATATTGTGAAATGTGGGCTGAAATAATAAATGTTATGTTTATTTGTTATAATAAAAACAATTCTATTGAGAACCTCAACGAGGATGTAGAGAAATTAATTGTAAAAACAGAAAAAATGTTACATTATGAACGTTTATTTTCTTTATTTCAATGTGCTAAAGTTCTCTATTTCTTTGGTATAAAATACAATAATTTGTATGAAAAAGATCCAAGATCTATGAAATTACGAGCAATGAAATACAAAGAAGATACAAATGTATTATCATATTATATTATTAAAAGTATATATATGTTCTATGTTAATGACTTTATTGAATGGTGTGTTGAGAACAATAAATATAATGGTATTGTATCATTAAATTTTGATAAAAATGATGAAAATATAGATAGCTATATAGAATTCATTAAAGAACATTTTTCAAATTCATCTTATATAGGTTCTCTTGCTATATTTGAAAAATGGTTTGAAAATATAAATGAAAAATCTGTTAGTTACGAAATATATAATACATTACGAATGTGTGTTCACGAAGAATAAAAAAAAGGCAAAAGCCTAATTTTTATTTATTTAGTTAATAAATTACATATTTTAAAAAGATTTTTATAGGGTTTATAAAAGTTTAATACATTAATGTTGATTCGCGTAAATATAAATTTGATGTTGTATTGTCTTGTAAATCAGTTTTAACTTCTTCAAATGGAATATTGGTTTCAATATCATTATTTGAAATAATTTTAGATTTCAATTCAGCAATTTCAGCTTCCATTTCTTCCATTTTGGCTTTTTGTTGTTCAATTAAATTCTCCATAAATTGATTGCTAGCAATCAATTGATGAATATTCAATTCAGGTGCTTTGACTTCTGGAATAGGAGTTTTATTGATTCTTACAGAGAAGAATCTGCTTACATTTCTGTTAGATGAACTTGTAATAGATATCCAATTGTTTGAATTATAACCGGTAAATTTTACTTCTTGTTTTTGTGTAATATAGTTAATAAATTCTACAGCGCTTTCAAACCAATATTCAAAATGTACGAATGCTGATAATTTTGTTGTTCCATTTGGTTGTGTTTTAGATACATAATCTACACGTGATACCTTACCTAATTTGACTTTTTCTTCAAAATAAGTCTTCATGCTTGCTTCATCAAAAAGTGGTTCTCCATCTAATAACATATCTTTTGGTAAAAATGGAATGTACAAACTTTTCCACGATGGTTGATTTTGTTGTAATGGGTAGTACGAGCAGTTAACTAATGCCATTGTTTTATTAATAAAAGGGATTTAATAAAAGGGATTTAATAAAAGAGAATAATTACTGTTAATTTATTTGGTTGTTTGATTGTTTGATTGTCTTATAATTATTAGAAAAAAAGTAATTCAATTTTTTGCTGTATGGAAACGATAATGTTCTTTTATAACGCTTTCCTTTCGTGATGTTCTCTTACGACAATTTATTACGTATTTTTATAGAAGAATTTTCTGCATATAATTATTATAAGGAATTTTGATAAACTGTATAAACAAAATAATTCCAATAATTTAGGAAAACAATAAAATACGCAAAATAATAAGTAAAAAATATTATAAATAAATATATTATATAATATATAATATGTCCGGACAATTCAATACTGCTAACTACGATACCATTAATGAAGAGATACGTGCTATGTTAAGTAGTGGTCAATATTCGGGTGTTGCCATTAATATGTATACCAATCCTGAATGTACCGACGTTGCTTTAGATAATAACGGAAACAAAATTGAAAACAAAAGTTTTGTTAATTTATCACATACTAACGCACACAAAGATAATGAAGGAAATGATGTTAATGCTACAGCAACTATTACATTTAGTGATAATTCTACATTGCTTGCTGATGATGAAACTGATTTATATTGGTACATTTTAGTTGGGGTTCCATTACAACTTACTAAGTTTTAATTGTTCAACAATATTATAACAAAATCATATTTATTTTCCAATAAATATTATTTATTACCCTATTTTTCATTACCAATTGTTCTTCTTACTTTCATCAATAATTCATCTGTTTTAGCAGGATTGCCCCTTTCAAAATGCATTAATTTAGCATCTTTTGTTTCCATTAATACTTTTTTTAAATCCAAATTTTGAGTAAATTTAGCCAATAATGCTTTTAATCGTTCTTCTTCATGTCGTGGATTGACACCCATTTCATAAAAATCAGAATCAATTACTATATTGCTTGACTTTGTTTTCTGACTCAACTTATTATGTTTGTTTGGTTTCACACCTAATGCTTTTGCTAAAGCTACGTCTTTACTAATATCACTTTCACTATCCAATGAGAATTGTAAATAAAAATCAGGAAATCCTTTTTTATATTGAGAACCTTGGAAATAATGTTCCACAGAACTCCACCTATGTCCATCTAATGAAAATGGAACAATCCACGTATCATCTAATTTTTTTCGCCAATCTACACAAACGCTATCTTTATTTAATGTATTGAATTCGGTAATTCTTGATTTTTTAATTGTTTCACCAGAACCTTTACCTGCTTTATTATGAGATGACTTTGAATAAAATACAAATACTGTTTCTGGATCATATTTATCATATTCAATTTCATCATCATCATAATCAGGTGAACCTTCATCTGGAGACAATCCTAATTTCATTTTAAAATTACGAAATTCCTTTATTAAATAGTAAGGACCCGAATTTTTTTCCATACATTTGTTGATTACTAAACATTTAATATCATAGGGTATTTCTGAAAATTTAAATATTTTTTTTTCTTTATATGTAATTAAATTATAATGATTTCCCAAATAACATCCAATAATATAAAAATCTGGTGAAAAATTACCTTGTTTATTCAAGTCATCATCATTCAATTGACCACATTGTAATACAGCATTTGTATCACCATTATTATATGCTTCTTCTGATAATATAATGATCTTCATATTTAATAATTTTTCTAATGTTGATATTGCCCAAGTATCAGCCCAATAATTAGGTGTTTGTATAAATTCTTTTAATTTTTCCAAAGTATCAATTCCTTCCATAAATTTAAATTCTTCTAATAATTCTTTTACATCTTCTTTTTCTATTTTCAAAGAATTGTATTTTTCTATCATTTTTTTAGCTTCATTCAATAATTCTTTACTTTCTTCTTTACTACTTGTTCTATCATTTCGTTTTTTCAATTCATTGCTAATTTTTTTTATATCTTTCATATCTTTATCTTTGTTTTGTAATTCGCCTAAAAAATTGACATATAGAGAGCGATATTGTTGGAATAAATCATCAGTTGCTTCAGATGCTAATAATGAACGCATTTTTTCTATTGTAATCTTATTTCCTATTTGTTCATACGCATCTTTTATAACATATAACAGACAATTTCCATCACCAGATGTTATTTCTATACCATAATTATTATTTTTCATAAATTTTTCAATCCATTTATTTTTAGATTTTTCTATATATTCTGATTTATTATTTTCACTATCTTTTTCGGTTTCTTCTTGTAATCTTAATGGAGGTTTTACATTTGAATCAATTTCAAATAAACCATCCTTCAAAATTTCATTCACTTTTTCTTGTTGTTTGGATTTCTTTTCTTCTGGTATTATCAATAATGTTGCATCATTTTCATCTATAATATCTTCTTTATCTTCTTCAATTTCATCTATTTCAATTTGTGGTTTTGTTTCTATTCTTTTTTCTATTTCTTCCAATTCATTTTCTTTGTAATTTGCGATAACTTCTCTTATATATTTTTCATTATCAAATAACAATACATTTCCTTTATCAAAATCAATCTCATTGTCTTTTACTAAATTTTGTATATCATTCGCGTGTACTTCAAAAATTCCGATTTTTGCACTAGCAACATTCCCTAACAATAAATAAATTGGATAATATATAATATTATATTGTGAGTATGTATATTTTTCTTTACCGATAGCAATGTTCAAAATATTACTATAAATTTCCATTTCATAAATTTCCGTTTCATACCCTATATCACCATCTTCTATATCTTTCAATTCTTTATAATTTACCATTTCCTGATTTATCTTTGATTTTACCATAATATAATTAAAATATATATTATTTAAAATATAAATATATATTTTTAATTCTTTTTTTATAAAAATGTATTACTTATATTTATACTCTTTATTTCTTTAGAGCATCTAATATATCCATATATTTGAATATAGACCGACTACTTAAACTTTTTTTATCTTTCACTTTCAATTGAGAACATAGTTTTATATTTTCCATTATAATAACCCATTTTTCTTCAGAATAACAGTCTGACTTTGATGTCGTTATCATTATAAATAAATTTTCTGTTATTTCCTCTATTTCATTAATTTTATTAACTTCATCCATATATTCAAATACTAAATCTTGTAAATATTTTATTAAACAAAATAACGTTTCTTTACTTATTAAATCTTTTTTCATTAAATTAACCATAAACAATGACAATGATTTACGTTTATCATTTGTTTTATTGTAATTACAATATTTATCATAATCTAACGTAGGTTCTACATAAATTATTTCTTTTACACCATCTTTATATTGATTTATAAAAACATCAATTATGCTTATAAATTGTGGAAAATTATTACATAATTCTTTATATAATTCAGCATACAATTCTGATAAAAATTTATTATTGATTGCTATTTCAAATATTGAATTTACTATTAATTCCATATCGTTCTCTTTATTTTCATTTTCATTCTTCATTATATTATTTATATTTTCAATTATATTATCTCTCTGAGACTCGTAATTTTTTACAGATATTTTATTCAAAGAAACACGAATATCATTTAATATTTTTTCTATTCCCTCTTTTTCTACTATTTTACTAGGTTTGAAAGCAATAGTTTTTCTAACATTTTCCCAATCATCATCTAATATTTTTTTTCCGTGTAACGTTTTATATTTTTTATTTTGAGAACCTGAGTTAAATTGTCCCGATTTTTTATAATGTTTATCATTGTCATTATTTTGAACAAGCGATATAGTAGTAATGTATACTTCTAATTCTTTTTCCAAATTTTGTATTTTATCTATTACCATTTCAGGCAATTTATATTCAAAACGATCATTCATAATATTTACAAAATCATCATAATTATATTTCATATTTTTGATATTATGATTTAATATTAATTATTACTACAATTTTATATCTTTTACTTAAATAATATATTGTTAATACGACATAAATATAATGTGGTTATAAATGATATAATATTTGTTAAAATGAATAATAAAAAAATATTAGAATACGATGAAAACAATAAAGGTACCGAACAAGTCATTGATACGTGGGATGACCTGAATTTAAAAACCGATTTATTAAGAGGTATATATTCATACGGATTTGAAAGACCAAGTGATATTCAAAAAAAAGCGATTTTTCCAATTATAAATGGAAAAGACACTATAGCACAAGCACAATCAGGTTCGGGTAAAACTGGCACTTTCGCAATTAGCGCTTTACAACAAATTGATCCTAATAACAAAAATACACAAGCAATCATTATTGCTCCCACACACGAATTGGTAAAACAAATATACAATGTAATATCATCATTAGCTAATATGATGGATAATGTAACTATAAAAACTATTATTGGGGGAACATCCATTCAAGATGACGCAATGGAAATGCGGAAAAACTGCCCTCAAATTATAGTAGGTACTGCTGGTAGAATATTTGACATGATCAAACGACGTTATATAAGAACAAAGCATATGAGATTATTTATTTTAGATGAAGCAGACGAAATGCTGTCAAAAGGTTTTAAAGACCAAATATACAATATTTTCCAACATTTCAATAATGACATACAAGTTGCGATTTTTAGTGCTACAATGCCAATTGAAGTAATGGATTTAACAAATAAATTTATGAAAGAACCTTTCAAAATTATATTAAAAAATGAAGAGTTGACATTAGATGGAATACAGCAATATTTTTTAGCTTGCGTTGGTGATAATGATAAATTTGATATGCTTAAACGTTTATTTTCATTTATTAGTGTTTCACAATGTATTATTTATTGTAATAACGTAAATCGGGTAAGTGATTTACAAAACGCAATGAACAACGAAGGTTTTTCAGTTTGTTGTATTCATAGTTCTATGAATAAAAGTGAAAGGGAAGCTGCTTTTAATAATTTTCGTTCAGGTAATTATAGAGTTCTTATATCATCCAACTTAACAGCACGCGGTATTGATATTCAACAAGTTAGTACAGTTATTAATTTTGATATTCCAAAATGTGTTCATACATATTTACACCGCATTGGTAGAAGTGGTCGTTGGGGTCGTAAAGGATTAGCTATTAATTTTATTACACAAAATGATATACAATATATGAGAAATATAGAAAATCATTATAAAATTTCTATAAATGAATTGCCCAATGATATTAGAAAAATATTACAATAATGCTTTTTATATTCCAATTTGAAATATATATTTTGTAAATAAAATAAATACATATTGCTCTAATAGTATAGTAACATAATGACAATAATATTTTATTTATTCGGATTTCTTTTTTTATTTATTGATTGTTTTTCAGCGCCAATAAAATATTTATCAAAACATCAATGGATTAGTATACATAATTTAATATTACATCCAGGAACAACTCCAGATATGCGGAATGATATTAATAAACTTTTGTATAGTCGTTTTGAAGATTGGGCTATTCGCAAAACATATAACTTCAAACAAAAACATTCATATACGTGTCGTAATATAAATATAAAAGAACTTGGTATATATTCTTGTAATAGTTTAAACAACGCAATTGTAAATTATAAACCAAGAGAAATACATAATGATACTTCGCAATTTCTGAATTATGTAGGAAAATGTATTGATGGTGGACTATATACAGGATTAACTGAACTATATCCAATTTCAATGCTACCTAAAAATATGAGAAAACAAAAACGAACAATAAAAACCAAATATTTATACAAAAATATGCTTGATACCATTTTTTTATCAAATGATGACGTAACCCAACAATCTAATACATATTTGAAGAAAGATATTGATAGCTTATTTTCAAAATATGAATATATAGAAATATGGAATGAAATAAACAAAGATTTTCCTTCTCTTGTAAAAAAAATTATAAAATTAAAATATTCATATGAATTTGATATTATTAGAACAAACAAAGAAATTGCGGAATTGCTTGGATGTTCTCAACAAAAAGTAATAACAAATATTCAAAAAGCGCGAAAATTACTATCGCATAAATTATAAAAATAATATTGTTTTCATTTTTATTCGTTTATAATATTTATATTTAATACATAAATATTATAATGATAAGTTTTAGTTCTATTAATATTATATCAAAATATTTGAACCCTGATATTTCAAATTGTAATACAGATGAAACAAACAATATTACAGAACCTTTACATAGAAACTTAGTGAAAAATTTCAAACTACCAATTCAATATTTAGATGGTTCAGAATTGTTCTCTGTTTCAGATAATATATCGGATGATTTAGAATTGGTAACAAAAGAAAATGAGAAACAAAAAACAATGTATCATTATTTATTTAAACCAACCCATCATTTTGGCGAGAACCTTATACCAGAATGGAAAAAATTTTATACCAATAATATAAATTATTTGAATGATACCAAGAATGTTTTAGAAAATATCAATGAATATCGTAAGAATTTATTGCTTGATAATTTTGATTATAAAATAAAATGTGAAAAAATAAATGAAATTTGGAATGAATTGAAGCATAACGATGATTTTCTATCAAAATACAATTATATTGAATGGGATATGATAAAACATTTTAATAAATCATCTGATATTTTACAAATTATATCAATAATGAATTTAGCATCTCCTATGATAAGCTTTATTTTACCTTTTATGTTATTAATTATACCTTTCATTATTTTAAAATTTCAAAATATTCCTATTACATTTGATGTTTATATAGAAGTACTAAAAGAAATAGCCAAAAATCATTTTATTGGTAAAGCCATTTCTACTGGTATGGGTTCATTAACTGCTGATAAAATATTATATCTGATTTTTATATTCGGTTTTTATTTATTACAAATTTATCAAAACGTTACTATGTGTAATAGAATGTATAACAATACTATAAAAATAAATGAATATTTGTTAGAATTGCGAGAATATATAAATTACTCCATAAAAAATATGCAATGTTTCTTGAAATTAAATAAAGAAATCAAATGTTATAACGGTTTTTGTTATGATATTTCAAAACATTGTAATGAATTACAGGAAATGAAGTCATTATTAAATCGCATAAAACCTTTTGAATTATCGTTTGGAAAATTATTAGATATGGGCTATTTATTGAAATGTTATTATGAATTACATTCTCATAAAGAATGGGAAGAAACGTTGCTATTTTCATTTGGTTTTGAAGGATATATGAACAATTTATTGGGCGTATTTGAGAACCTAGAAAATAAAAATGTTTCTTTTGCTAATTTTGATTTGTCTGGAAATTGTAATATTGAAAAACAATATTATCCGCCATTGGTTGATGAAACCCCTGTTAAAAATGATTGTAAATTTGATAAAAATATTATTATTTCATCTCCCAATGCTGGTGGTAAAACAACTATTATAAAATCTACTATGTTAAATATTATTTTTTCTCAACAATTGGGATGTGGATTTTATAAAAATTGTGTTCTCAATCCTTATACACATATTCATTCCTATTTGAATATTCCAGATACTTCTGGTCGCGATTCATTATTTCAAGCCGAATCAAGACGATGTAAACAAATTATTGATATCATTAATGATAGTAAAGAGAATTCGCGTCATTTTGGAATATTTGATGAATTATATTCTGGAACAAATCCAAAAGAAGCTACCAAATCTGCTTATGCGTTTTTATTATATTTATCTAAGAAAGAAAACGTTAATTTTATGTTGACTACTCATTACGTTGCTATTTGTAGTAAATTCAAAAAATCAAATAAAATACAAAATTATAAAATGGTAGTTGAGAACCTTGATAATGGATGTTTGAAATATACTTACAAAATGAAAAAAGGTATATCAAAAATACAAGGTGCTGTAAAAATATTAGAACAAATGGATTATCCAAAAGAAATTATAGATAATGTTAAAAATTATGTTTGAAAATAAAAATAATATTTGCTCTTCATAGATATTCAAAAATGTAATTTCTATCTTTACATAATTAAAACAGAAAATAATAATATATTATCAAAAATATATTATTATAGATAACCTATGATTTAACAAATATCATTATTTTTTCAGCTGTTTCTTTGTGTTTTGTCACATGAACGTCTTTGTTATACATTGGTTGTTGTGATTTCAGTTTAAAATATTTTTTCGTTATATTATTCATATCTTTTAATAAATCATATTGTTCATCTGTATTTTGAGAACCATACCCTGATAAAATATAACATAATTTACCGTTTTTTTCTAATACATAATGACATAATTTTATAGTTTCTTCCCAATATTTTTGTAACCATTCTTCATATGATTTATATTCATCTGTACTTTGGTTTTTACTATCATAAAGTTCCAATTTATAATAAGGTGGACTGAAAAAAACAACATCAAAATGTTCTCTATATTTTGTTTTAAATGATTTAGATTTTCCCAAGTTCTCTGATGGTTGACAAAAAATCTTAGCAATTTTATCAGGATATTGTTTTTTACTGAATTGAATAGTTTTTTCACAAACATCAGGTATAACATCTGTTCCAACATATTCTATTACTTCTGGGCATTCTAAAAAACCAAAACAATATGAAGTCCAACCAAGTGTCGGTGTAAATATTTTGGTGCCTTTTAATACCGATTTATTCAATGAATACACTAAATATGGGTTCATAATAGAAGCGCGAAAAAAATAAGAAGAAAATACACTACCTATTCTACCGTTTTGAATATAATGACTAGCGCTAGGGGTCAATAATTTATAATCTATAATGGATTTTTCATATAAATCTTTGATAACATCTATGTAAGTAGAAACATTTTCCATACCGGATTTTGTATTTTGTAAAATGTTCTCATAGTGCATATTACGAATTACATTTTTATAATTCAATTCAATATTGTTATTCATTTCTTTGTTTTTCATAGGTGGTTCATTTATATGTAAATCTTTTTCTTGAACACGAAGAGATAAATTATAAAATCGCGTTAAATATTCATTTCTGTTTTCAATGTTCTCATACAATAATTTGATTTTTGATTTTTCAATGTCTTTTCTTTTCATATATTCTTTTAAAGGTTCTATTTTATCTCCTATTTTTACTTGGGCTTTATTTATAAATTCTGTTAAAGTCTGTTTTTTTGAAACGAACAAATCTAAAAAATCTTGTAATTCTAATAATTTCATTACCTATTATAAATGGATATTTTAAAATTTTATTTATAATTTTTTAACATATATTTTTATCTTATGGTAACAATACTTTATTGATTATAATCTATAACATATATTTACATCTAAGAAATGAAATTTTCAAATAATTTTCTATTTTTCAGAGTCATTCAGAAAATTGAAAAATCCTTGGAAAAAGTAGTAGTTAGGTTTTGAAAATTGGACATTTTAAAAATGTCCAAAAATGAAAACCTAGAGGTAAATGTTTGCAAAAATGTCATTTTACTCAGAGATGCTGTAAATACCAAAAAAATTATTCAAAATTTGTTAGCATAATTTTTTTTATAAAAATGTCCGGCGTTTTTCTGGTTCTATGGTTTAGAACTCAAAAAACGCCGAAAAACGCCGAAATAAAAGAATGAATTATTGAAACGAACTATGGTATAATATATTTTATCAATTATCATTAATTGTTACTATACTTCATTTTTAGAACTTTTAGAACCCGAAAAACGCCTGAATTTATAATACCTACAATATTGTAGTATATTTTTAATTCCATAAAAAATAAAATTTAAAATAATAAATATTTTTTACAAAAAACGATTTAGGCGTTTTTCTAGTTCTAAACTATAGAATGGAAAAAACGCCTGAAAAATATATATGTAATGAGTGTGACTTTAAATGTAACAAGAATAGTGAATGGGAAAGGCATATTTCTACCCGAAAACATCTTTTTAGAATAAATTTGAATGAAAAAAACGCCACTGAAATTACGCTTTATAAATGCAAGAATTGTAATAAAAGTTATAAGGCAAAAAATAGTCTATGGTACCATGAAAAAAAATGTACAATTGAGAAAAATAAAGAAGATGAAAATATAAAAGTTGAAGATTTGATTATAAATAGTGATAATACTATCAACGCAAATTTACTAATGGAAATTGTAAAACAAACACAAGAATTCAAAAACTTATTAATAGAACAAAATAATAAAATAAATGAATTATCAGTTCAAAACGCAATTATTCAAAATAATATAACAACGAATACAACAAATAATAGCTTTAATTTGAACTTCTTCTTGAATGAAACTTGTAAAGACGCAATGAATATAGTTGATTTTGTAAATTCAATGAATTTGACGATAGAAGATTTTGAGACAACAGGTAAATTGGGTTTTATAGATGGAATTTCAAGAATTTTTATAAAAGAATTGAAAGGGATGGACGTAGAAAAACGACCAGTTCATTGTACGGATGCTAAACGCGAAACTGTTTATATCAAAGATAACAACGCATGGGAAAAAGAGAATAATGAAAAGAAAAAATTCAAATGGGTTATAAACAGAATTGCTCAATTGAATTTAAATAAAATACAAGAATGGCAACAAAGATATCCGGAATGTGTAATCAATAATACAAGGGAAAATGAACGATTTACAGAATTGGCATTGGTCGCTTTAGGAGGCAGAGGTGATGAAGAAGAAGAAAAGTATAGAGAAAAAATCATAAAAAATGTTTTGAAAGAAGTTATTATAGATAAATCGTCTTTAACGCACAGTTAATAATAATAATGTATCTAATATAATATTATTATTAGTTATACCATAAATTATTTCAAAAAATGTTTATTCATAAATGTTTGAATATTAAAATAATTTAATTCAATATCTTTTATGTCATCCCCTAATAATTTCATTAGTTTTTCATCAGGAATAATTATTTTTTTATTATCAGGGTTAATTACATTATTATTTTGTATATAAGTTGTCAAAAATTGTGTTACTTGAGGCCTAGCGACTTTAGTTCCTTTTTCTATACCCATAAATTCACACAATTCATCACTAATTGTACTAGGTAAAGCAAATCCCGATTTTTTACGCGGTTTCTTTGGTTTTGTTTCTTTTTTTATATATTTATTTACAAATTTTTTGATTAATTTTTCAAAAGTTTTGATATCTTTGTTAATATCATCAAGTGAATTTTTTTGTTCGGAAATTTTATCTCTTATAATATCAAATTTGGCAATAATTTTTGTTAAATTAACTGGTAAAATATCATTTGTTTCATCATTATTAATTTCTATATTAATATCATTTCTGAATACATTTTCCATTATAAATATACTAATTATTTAGTAGTATATTTATATCATTTTTTGATTATTTACATATTTTGTTCAGAAACAACATTTCCAGTACCTCTTCTATTTAGCATTCCTCTTCCACCATATTGTCTTCTTGGACGAATTTTATTAAAACCCTCAGCGTTACCTTCTCTATCTTCTTGAAGTCTATAGCGATGGACTGGTCTACGTTCACCTTCATCTGCTGGTCGGTTCAATTGTCTAGTTTCGCACATTAATTTACCACCTTTAACGCCAGTTATTCCAGTAGCTTGAAATTCATAATTACCTTTAGTTGCTTTTTCTAATTCAAATTCAACATATTCACCTTGAACTAAGTATTTGTATTGTGAATTGGTAACGCGGATTGTGGAATAATGAATGAAAATATCTTTCCCAGTTTGTTCACCTTCATTCACTGTAATAAAACCAAACCCAGTTTTATTATTAAACCATTTTACTTGACCGATTAATCTTTGTGATTGTGTTGAAACTTCTTCTTGTGTATTACTCATTGTATTACCCAAATATAATATACTAAACAGGTATTTTTTAAATTGTTTTCATTATTAATTGTTTTATGGAATTATAATTAGGGTCTTCATCGTATTTTAATGAATAACAATATTTTAAAAAATAGTAAACAGCTTGACATAAAGTATTTTCTTTTGTATTCAATAATTCTATAGCGTCTAATTGTTTCAGTCGGTTCATATATTGATTTTTTGGATTTAAAATGTGGATTTCATTATAATTATTGTTGTTGTTCTCAATAATATGGCTATTATCCCACGGTAATTGTTTATTCAATAAAAATATAAAAATGTATCCTATTGAAATTAAATCATCTCGTCTGGATGGAGTAATACCATTATGAATATTCACACTAATGTATTTTGGAGTTCCTATAATATTACAATTTTCTATATTATTTGTCTTTACTTGCAAATGTTTTTTATTATCATCAATATAAAATGTTGAGAAGCCAAAATCAATAATGAATAATTCGTTATTTTTAATCATAAAATTTTGAGGTTTTATATCACGATGTAATACAAATGAATTATGTATGTTCTCAATAATATCAATGGTTTCAATCATAATTCTTTGTATTTGCTGTACAGCCAATTCGTTTGATTTTACATAATCATACAATGAATAATCATATAGTGTCATAACAAGACACGTTGAATTCGCATATAACCCATACCAATGAACTTGTGGTATATTGCGCGAGCCATTATTATGTAAATAATTTAATATTGTAGTTTCATTTTTCAATAATTTAATAGGTGAAATCATTTTTTCTAATTTTATAGCAACAAGTTCTCGCGTTTTTTTATGGTAACCTTTATAAACAGAACCAAATTGTCCTTTTCCTATATTGGAATCAATTATATATTTATTATTAATTAATAAAGGTGGTGATTTACTTTGTATCATTAATTCTATGAAAAATTTATTTTTATTTTATTTATAAATATGTATTGTTAATATAATACATGATAGATAAATTAGATAATTTTATTGAAATTATTAAAAAACCTCTTTATTTGTTTCTTATAATATTAATACATATATTATATATTACTGCGTATTTTGGTATACTTAATTACAATATTAAATATATAGATTATTTGAATATAGGAATTCAGACATTCATTTGTATATTTTTGATAATTCGTTTTCATCCATTTCGTAAGCATCATTTGAAAGAATTTGATGCGAATATAATATTTGGTAGTGCTGTATATTTATTAATAAATTTAGGATTAACTGAATATGTATTACATTATGTAAATAATGTACTAGAAGTTAAAACCAGATACCATATTATTTAGAATAAAATATACCAACATAATATATATTATGAATTTTAGCTTGAAAAGTATATCAAGTCTATTTTCAAAAAAACAACATAAATATAAAAGTCAAGATGATTTGATAAATTTATCTGCTCCTGAAATTATTACATTAGAACCGAGAGATGTATCATCCAAAATTAATAAAGCACCAAGTAAACATAATTTAGAAGGTGATAAACTTAGAGCTATGAATAAATTGTTAGCTATTAAGAAATTTGAGAAGAAACATCCAAACATAAAGGGTCGCCAATCGGTTATTAAAATGTTTTTACAAGATGAAGGATACGATAAAGAAGTCAATGATAAACTATTAGAAATATACAAAAAAGATGTATTATCAAGAATAGAAATGAAAGATTTGGAAAATAGATTAAGAGACCTTGATAATAAAAGTAGATTAGAATATACCGAATCAGAAAAAATATTTAAACAAATGAGAGAACAAAATAAAAGTATGAAGAGTAAGTCAAGAGGCGGAAAGACATTGAAAAAAAATAAACATAAAAACAATAAAACAAGAAATAGATAAAAACAACATATCATTATATTGTAATAATGTCATTTAATGATATAGAAGAGAAAAATAAAAATTTAAATATACATGAAATATTTGAAAACGCAAGAAAAGATCCTACGTTGTTCTCTACTATGAATATAGAAGAATTATTGAATTCTATAGAAAACGACAAAAATGATTATTTGGAAAATAAAACAATGGAAGATATAACAAAAGAAATATTTGAAAATATTTGCGAGTTGGATATATCATTAGAAGCTCTAAATATTATTTGTAATAAGTTAATCGGGTATAGATATATAGATGAAATACGCGATTTACATAAAGGAAAACATATTCGTTGGTTACGAATAAATAGCAAAATGCCATCTTTAACAAATGGAGGTATATTGGTTAACATAAAATTTTTAGATAATGGTGTTCATATAATATGTAAAAATTCGCAAAATAGATTTATACAATACAAATTTGATGATTGTATTACATTTCAAAAATTATCGGTAGAAGAACAATTATTATTAATGGCATATGAGAACCTATCCAAATGATGATTTGCGTGTAATTCGTCCTAAACGAATAGTTTTTTTTCGCGTTTTATTTTTACGTTGCGTTAAATAAAAAAATTCTTTTATGTGATACATTAGTTTTTGAGCAACAAAAATATCGGTTTCTACATTTGTAATATATTTTGGAGAACTTTCATTATTAATATCAAACCAATCATATAAAAATTCTTTGAAACTTTCTTTTTCTTCGTTTGATAAATTATTCGTAATTTTCGTTCCAATTTTTGAATTTATAAATCGTTCAATAATAGAACTCATAGAAATATTATGATAATATGCTCGCGGTTGAATGTAATATACTTTCTCATTAAGCATATTATTGTAAAACGTATTGTCAATAAAACAAATTTCAGTGGTTTTTGGTAATAAAGTACAATTTATGAAATCATTATATGTTTTATCTCGTGTAGTTCTAGCTATTTCTACTATTTTATTATTTATTTTGAAGGCATAAATTATTTTATCAAATAGTTCTTCTTTGTAATTCAATTTATATTTGAAATAATTTGTTATATATGTAATCCAAGAAGAGTTACAGTTATTGTTTGTATAAATATACATTTTATCACAATGTCCATTTTTCTTTTTCAAATATAAATAGTCCAAAATATTTAATATTCCATATCTAAGAAATTCGGGGTATAAATCTAATATTTCATTGAAACACTCTTGTTCGTCTTTTTCATTTTCATGAATATTCGTATTGAATTGGGTTATTCCAATCCATAATTTATATAAATCACTAAAAGAACCTAGCGTTTCATCAAAATCAAAAATCAAAGCTTTGTTATATTTTTTTATATATTGCTTATTGAAACAATTACCTTTATAGATTTGTAAATATTTATAATTTTTAGACATTCATTTATATAATATAGTATATTTTATAGTATATTATATAAATTCAAAAAATAATATTTATTGAATATATTTATAATCCAACAATTCCCGTTGAACCAAACCCACCATTTCCGCGTTCAGTTGTAGATAATTCATTTTCTTCTACTAAAGTTACTAATATACGACATAATGATGGATGACATATTTGTAATAGTCTAGTGTGTTTTTCTAAATTATACGATGTTTCTTTTTCTGTTTTCAACCAACGAAACGCACCTATCAGTGAACCTCTATATCCAGAATCAACTATTCCAGTATGGTTTGCTAACATAAGAGGGGTCTTTGAAATACTGGAACGTGGATGCATATTATAGCCACAGTTTCTATAACCAGCATTTTCGTAATAAAGCATCTCGGTTTTTATTTCCAAATCAATAAATTTACTAGTAATTTCTTTGTCAAATGATATTTCTTTTGGAATAAAGAGATCAAATCCAGAATTATGATAATAATCCGATTTCATATTATGATTATGTTTTTCAATATGATTTTTGTATAATTCTAACAATTCTCCATTGTTTGGATTTACTGCTATTTTTAATATAGCAAAATGTTCTTTTTTATTATGAAAGTGTTTTTCAAAAATGTTCATAATATTATCGCTTGTAAATTCAGTCATAGAAATTATATAATTAATAAATTCTATTGTTTAATTTGTTTTTGATAAATATTATCTTTAGTAATAATATATGTATAAAAAAATGATGGATGAACAACAAGAAAACAAACGCAAGCAAGATAAGATTGAAGAAATAAAAGAACCAATGACATTAGTTGAACTAGCAAAAGAGATAAAAGAACCTACTATTGAAAGGATTGAAAGAGAACCTATAAAAAAATGCTGTTCAGTAAGTGAAGAAGTGAGATGTATATGTCATTGCTGCATACGTAGTTGGTCTTTATCATTGAATGCTTGTGAAGGATGTTGTGCTATTTCATCTGCTGCTTGTATTTTTATGAGTGCTTTAGCTATGGGATGTAATAAATGTTTAGAACAAATGGATTGCGATGGTCATTAAAATGTATCCGATAATAAATATGTATTTTTGTATAAATATATATTTATTGAAATTTCTAAGCATTCAATGTTTTGAAATCTTTCCACGACATTTTTTTACCTGTATTTGGCTCAATGCGTTCTGCTTCGCGCTCCTTATCTAAGTTCTCGCCTCGTTTGATAGCACTATCAATATATAATTCCTTCAAAATTTTACCAACCATAACAGAACCTTCATGTTGATCAACATTACCATCTTCAATCAATTTCAAACAAATTAATAATTTAGTCATAATTCGCAAATCTATTTCATCTTTTATAATTTTATTGAAAATATCGGTATAATTATTGAATAAAAAATTACATTCTCGCTGGCATACTTCGTTGAATTCATCAGGATTTGATTTTCGCAATGAAATATTCGTTTTTTTTAGATTTTCCAAATTACGAATATCGTTACGAATAAGAACACTATGTTTTAATTTTCTAATATTTTCAGTATTGTTTTCACATTGCGTTTCATTAATAAGACGCTTCAAATCTAAACTTTCTTGTTTATTCATACTGAATATACATATATATTGATACAAGCTTTTATGTATTTTACGAATAAAAAATATATAATATATTTTTATTAGAATTCATAAATGGAAAAAAATACAGAAATACAAGTATTATCAATGCCAATATTTAGTAGAATAATATTCGGTTTGTTATTGATGTTAGTATTCACTATTATATTTTATACTTATGGTAAAAATGAAAATATATCATTAGCAAAAAATTTTAAAAGTACTTGCCTATATATTGAAGATAAAATCAAGACATTATTTTATAAATTATGGCTAAGTATGAAAATGAAAGGCGACGCTATAAAAATCAATTATAATGAATACAATGTTTTAGATAATAGTTTGGATATATGAGAGAACTTTTAGGAGAATTCAAAAACTTAAAGGAATAATTTTTATCTAATAAATATTTATATTGAAAATGAAATTCAATACAAAGTATTTGATAGTTTTTGTAGTATTTGTGTTTGTATTATTAATGTCTTTAGGTTGCGGTTGTTCAAAAGTAAGTCCATATCATAAGGATAATGTTTTTCAAAGATACTTCAAGTATGAAGGTTTCGCCCCGTTATCCCCAGGTGATTTTGATAGTTCATCTACATTAAAAGCAAACACTGTTACAACACCAGTTGTAAAAGTAGAAGGATTTGAAGGATTAATGAGTTCTCCATATGGCGAAAATATGATGATTGATATTTATTCACAAGCAAAAGGCAGTCCAACTTGCGCACCAAGCAGTTACTCCAATTCAACAGGATATTTATGTATGGATGAAAAGCAAAAACAATTGTTAACAACTCGTGGTGGAAATTCAAGAGGAAAAGATAGCGAAATTGGTAAATAAATATATTATAATTGTATTATATAATTATAATATAAATGAATAAGAAATATAGTAAAAAAAATATAAAATATAGAAAAAATAAAACATTTAGAAATGTAAACGGTGGTGATATAGCAGTAGATTTGATTGAATATAAAATAAAAGAAAATTGCCCGAATGAAGAAAATAGCAAAAAATTAACGAATATTGAAGAAATTATAAAAAATTCAAAGCCAATGTTTAGTGAAAATTTTAAAAAACGATTAAGCAACAGCTTGAAAAGTTTCAAAAATATTAGCACATCAAGTAAATATGTTTTTTCATTGTTGGCAAACCCTGCTAATGTTCATCGTATATTATTTAAAAATGCGTATTTTATTGAATTTATAAATTTTGATCATATACTGAAATTATATTGTGGTGAACCAAAAAAAAAATATAGTGGTAAAGAATTACCAGAACATTGTATAATATTGAAAAAAGGATATTTATTTTCAAAAGACAAAGAAGTTGTTGCTAATGCTGAAAAAGAAACAGAAAAAAAAACTGGTGATATATCTGATGATGCTGTTGCTATTGAAAATGTTTTGAATTCTGGTGATGAAAAAAAAGCTAACAAAGATGAAGAAGGATATAATGTCAAAAAATTTATAGATGAAGGTTTTGAACGATTAGATTTTTCAAAATTAAATAATGCTTTATTGACTGACGATTTAACTAAAAATGACAATGACAATTACTATATATCATTTTATCCGCAATACAATTGTTTGTTTGAATATTTACATACATTCAAATATCAATTTCATAGAATGTTATGGTCAGGAGGAATGTTTGATTGGACATATATATTGGAGCAAACAAAAGAACTATTAGATAATAATGATGATTTACATAGAGAATTCAGAAAATATAATGGATTAGAAAAACATGATAAATATTTGGGCAAGTTTCAAGAGATTTATAATAACGGTGGAAAAGTCGTACAATCAGTTATTGACAAAGATGGAAAAATAAATGAAAATAAAATCAATAATATTGTTGATAAATTAGATGAAAAACCAACAAAAGGTGGAAATTTACTTTATTTAAACAAAGTCAAACAATTAGGAAGTAAAATAGTTGATGAAACACTAAAAGCAACAAGTAAAAATACAAAAAAATATATGATTGTACGAAAATTATTACAATATTATGATTTTGATCCTAAAGAATACAATATGAATGTATTGAAAAATAGTGGAATCTTGAAGAAAAACTATCCATTGTTTATGGAAGTTGAAGTAAGAATAGCTTTGTTTACAGCAATTGATTGTTTACACGATATGAATTATTCTATTGATAATATTGAAAAAAAATATGATATTATTAGCAAAAATCTTGATGAAAAATATCCTGAAGTATTGAAATTATTAGAAGAATTTGATGATTTGGATATTTCACTTGATTCAATTTTAGAATTTAGTTCTTCTAAAAGAGGTGGTTCTCTTAAAAAAAATAGAACACGAAAATATTCTAAAGGTGGTATAGTTTTTAGTAGAGTGTTAAATAGTATTTTCAAACAATGTTCACGATTAATGGTGAAGAAACTATTAACAAATATTAATAGTTTGATAATTAATCAATCTGAAGAAACTATACATATTGCCAAATTTATATCAGACGTTATGTCTTGTGCTATGAATAGTGGTAATATTTTATGTTTTACATTGGCAAATTTTGGTTTAATGCCTTTTTTACCAGCAGGAACACCACATTGTATATTATCCAATATAGCAGCAATTTTAATTTTATTTAAACTAGATTATTTAGGCAGTAATGAAACAATAAAAACAGGTAAATTTGATATACATAGCATACAAAATGAAGAAGCAATTGAAATAGATACATCAGATACAAGTACTAAAACTAATAGTTCAATTAGCAGCATAAAGAGCCTTGGTTCAAACAAATCAATTCGCTAATATTTTTTATCATTTGTTGAATTATTGAAAAACTGAAAGAAATATTACAGCATAAATATCTATTTTATTTCATCTTCCATTAGATAACAATGAGAACAATAATATATATCTTTACTTTCATCAAGTGAAATATCAATATAATCCTTGATAATATTATGATTACAATTTTTTTTTAAGTATTCTTGTACCAATTTATAAATTTGTTTGTATTCACTATTTTCTAAACAAGAATCTTTATTCATTATTCTTTTTACATTCATCATAATGACAATATCTTCGTCTGTAAAATTTTCAATAGAATTCATAATATGTAGGTTTTCTATATATTATGAAAAAATGAAAAAAAGTATTTAATTACTTTTACAAAAATATAAATTTTATAATTCTAACAATACATAGCTAACATACTTTGGTTTTGGTGTTCTTCATTTTTGATTAAAATATCAACAACATTTTTAGTAACAGTCATTGGAAACGATACTTCCAAATTCATATCTTTGTTGAATAAACTAGTATCTGGTTTGACTAGTCTAAATAAATTCAACTTTGTATGTATTATTTCTAAGCATCGTTTTAAATTACGAACGCCAGATTCATCTTTGGTTAATGCTTTATTTGAAACAATATATTGGATTGTTTCATCTGGAATAATCACTTCTTCGGCAGTAAAACTTACTTGTTCACGAATTTTTGGTAACAAATAATCCTTGGCTATTATCAACTTTTCCTTAGCATCGTAACCTTTTGTTTGAATACGATACATACGGTCTTTTAAAATAGGATTTACCTTACTTTCGTCATTGTAACTGAAGATAAATAAGCATTTACTCAAATCAAAATCAATGCCTGAGAAATATTTATCATGAAATTGACTATTTTGTGATGTGTCTGTTAAATGTGTTAAAATACCAATAATTTCTTCGCCTCTTGGAGTATCACTAATTTTATCTAATTCATCAAAATAGATTACAGGGTTCATACATTTACTATCAATTATTATTTGAACGATTTTACCCCAAGTACTACCTTCATAAGTATACGAATGACCTTCTAAGAAACTGCTATCTCCGCTACCACCTAGAGCGATAAACGCAAATTCGCGGCCAAGAATTTTACTAATGCCTTCTTTTACAAGAGAAGTTTTACCAGTTCCAGGAGGGCCATTAATTGCGATAGCAGTACCTAATGAACCAGGATTAGAAATCCATTGACCTACCATTTGCATGATTTGTAATTTAGCGTCATTCAAACCATAAACGCAATGGTCTAACTGGTTTTTAGCATTTTCCATAAAATCGTGGCATACATCCAAACCATCTTCCAATTTTACGGATAAATTCTTATATTTACAAAATGGAATTCTCATAAATGTATCAACCCAGTTTTTCATTTTATAATATTCCGAATCGCTTGGATCCATTGACTTCAAAACGTTCAACTTTTGTAAAGCCATTGCTTTAAAATTTGCTGGTATTTTGCTTTGTAATAGAGTTAGGCGATATGGTTTTTCAATATTAATATAACTATTTATTTCTTTTAAGTCTTTCATAATACTTAATTGTTCTTTATTGGATAATTTTTTCTTGAAATAATCAATTTCATTTGTATTTTGACTATCATCGTTGATTAATTTGTGATAATTCTTAGCATTCTTAATACGGGCTTTCTTTACTAACTTTTTGATAGACTTATCACATTGGTGAATAGCATTCAATAAAATTTTGCTTTTTGGTTTCTTATGTAATTGAGTAGTTAATGTTTTTTTAGTTTCTACCAAATCCAAATACTCTTGTTCAACATCGGTTAATTCAACTTCGTCTTTTTTCTTATCATCCTTTGTTTTAGTTTCTTTGTTCTTCTTAACACGATTTGATTTTATATTTACATCTTTGTTAGAAGATTTCTTTTCATTCTTAGGCATTTCTACAGGTTCATATTTTTCTTTCATAAATGTCTTTTCGTCATCACTATTACAATCTCCTACATCATCTTCTTCGTTGTATTCATCTTTACCAAATGTGTCATAGTATTCATCCATTCCATTTCCGCCGATTGTAAAAACAATATCTATTTTATCTTCTTCATCGTCTTCGTATTCTTCTTCTTCTTCACATTCAGTATCTTCATCTTCTTCTTCATCGCTCTCTTCTTTTCTAGACTTTCTCTTTTTATGTGAATTTTTTGATTTTTTTGTAGTCTTCTTATTGTTACGTTTTTTGCGTTTTAGCGTTTCTTCCTCTTCGTCATCTTCTTCATTATCTTCATCATCAATCATTCTGCGCAATTTATCTTTAGAATATTTTGAAGGAAATGCTTTGGTAATAATCTTTTGTAGTTCTAAACGAGATATTGGTTGTTCATCTTCATCATCGTCGTCAGTATCTTCACTACCAATACTTTCTTCATCATCTTCGTCTTCGTCTTCACTTTCAATAAGTCTTCTTCTGTTTTTTTTGTTTTTATCATTTTTTTTAGGAGGTATATAACTGGAATCACTGGTTTCAGTTTCTGATACAGTTTCATAGACACTTTCTTCATCATCTATCATTATATCATCATCACTTTCGGAATCAGAATCCTTATTTTTTCTTAGTTTGTTTTTTTTGTCAGAGATTTTTTTGTCGTTTTTGTTAGCTGATTTATTGTTGAATGATGGCATCTTTGAATAGTAAAGTTATAAAGTTTATAGTATGAATAAGCAATCTGTTAGCGCTAGTAATATTAATTATCAATATGTGTTTAATTTATTTACAATTAATAATTATAAAAAAAAGGGATTCAATTTTTTGCAAGAAATGTGTAATTACTTACGCATATGTTATAAGAGTGTTTATAAAATGTTTAGATGGAAAAAATTGAATTTAATATATTATAAATTAAAAAGACATAAATAATTCTCTTATTATATATATTAGGTTTAACTATAAAATGTCGTCTAATCGTAGTAATAAAATGAACGACTTTAAACCCCCATCAAAGATTATTGGCGTTCAATTTAGTATATTATCACCGGAAGAAATACGTAAAAATTCAGTAGTTGAAGTAACTTCGCGTGATACATATATTGGAAACAAGCCAGTGGTTGGTGGATTATTTGATCCGCGTATGGGCGTTTTAGAACCTGGAATAATTTGTCCTACTGATGGTTTAACTTATATTGATACTCCTGGTTATTTTGGGCATATTGAATTAGCCAGACCAGTATTCTTTATTCAACATTTAAAAGAAATAATGAAAATATGTAAATGTGTGTGTTTCAAATGTAGTAAATTATTAATTAACAAAAATCGCCATAAACATATTATTTCAATGAATGCTGAAGATAGATGGAGTTATGTAAGTGGTTTAGCAGCAAAAGTAAAAAGGTGTGGTGAAAGTATTGAAGATGGTTGTGGATGTAAGCAACCTGATAAAATAAAATTGGAAGGGATGGCTACATTGTATGCGATTTGGGAAAATATTGCGTCAGAAGAAGCGAATGAAAGTAATAAAATTAATATTCGTTTAACTCCTGAATTGGTATTAAAAATTTTCAAGCGTATTTCAAATGAAGATATTACATTTATGGGTTTTAGTCCAACATGGTCAAGACCTGAATGGATGATATGTCAAGTTCTTCCCGTGCCACCACCAGCTGTTCGTCCTTCCGTAAAACATGACGCACAACAGCGAAGTGAAGATGATTTAACCCATATTTATAGTAATATTATTAAAACAAATCGTGACTTATTAGAAAAAATAAATAATCCAGCGACATCACCAAATGTAATTGAAGGTATGACTACATTTTTACAATATTTCATTGCGATGATTGTAAACAATAAAGTCAAAGGTGCGAATCCAATGGCTCAACGCTCAGGTCGTCCGCTTCAATGTATTATGGGACGTTTGAATAGTAAAAATGGGCGTATTCGTGGTAACCTCATGGGTAAGCGTGTAGATTTTAGTGCTCGTTCCGTAATTACTGGTGACCCTAATTTATCTTGTCGTCAATTAGGTGTTCCTATGAAAATTGCGAAAAATCTTACGAAACCTATGGTTGTAAATGACCGTAACCGTGATTTCTTGATGAAATTAATTCAAAATGGCCCAGAAGTTTATCCTGGTGCTAAAATTTTGGAAAGAAAAAATGGTGAAAATATCTCATTGCGATATGTGGATCGTGGTTCTATTCGTTTAGAAAACGGCGACATCGTACATCGTCATATGATGGATGGTGATGCTGTTTTGTTTAATAGACAACCGTCCTTACATAGAATGTCTATGATGTGTCATATCGTAAAGGTGATGAAAAAAGGTGACACATTTAGAATGAATGTAGCGGACACAAAACCGTACAATGCCGATAAAATTTTTAGACCATCAATGTCGGCAACAGGGAGCGTGAAAAGCGTGTTACTCCCTAGTGAATAATTCAATAAATTCTTGGATAAAATAATAAAAAAAAATAAATATAAAGAAATTTCTTCTTATAAAATAAATGGTAGACGATACGAAACCTTTAGACGAAAAATGTTGTTCAAGATGTGGTGAAAAAAAAGATGTTGATAAATTTATTAAAAACCGTAACATATGCAAAATATGTAACAACAAAAGGCGAACAGAAATCCGAGATAATGCTATCAAAAATATACAGTCAGAAGCAATCCAAAAATGCAATACTTGTAATGAAACCAAAAATATTAGTTCTTTTATAAAATGTCGTAATATATGCTTAGACTGTAATAATAATAAACGTCGGTTGAAATATCAAACCGATGAAGACCACAGATTAAAAGCTATAGAGAAAGCAAGTGAGTTCAAGCATAAAAAAGTTATTGAACGACGACAAATAAAAGAACAAGAAATTGGTGAAAATAACAAGAAATGTAGTGTTTGTTTCATTATTAAAGAAAAAGAAAGATTTAGACATAATCGGTTAAGATGTAAAGATTGTGAACGAGATGAACCAATATATAAACTTTCAAGAAATGTCCGTCGTACAGTATGGAATGCTTTAGTTAAAAAAGACAAACATACTATTGAATATCTCGGTATTTCAACGAAAGAATATTTGGATTGGCTTTTATCTATTAACAAAAAATACACTCTTGAAAATCGTGGAAAAGAATGGCATATAGACCATGTTATTCCGTTATCTAAATTCAATCTTGAAGACAAAGCCGAACAATTAATAGCATTCAATTGGAGAAACACTATGCCTTTATCTCCAAAAGAAAATTTATCAAAAAACTGTAAAATAATAAAAACACAAATTGAACAACATTATAAAAAATTACTAGACTACCATAAAGAAAAAAATATAGAAATGCCCCAAGAATTTATTGATTTATTTGCAAAACACCTTGTTGACGGGGAACCCTTAAAGCCTTCACTACCACTCACTACAGGAAACGTCTGTGAGGATCTCGGTTAATAGCCGACAGCCGATGGTAAAAAAGTGAAGGATGATTACGAAAGTATGAAATAGGCAATCCGCAGTGCTACTGTCTAAGTCCGTTATGGTAGGATATGACAGGCACTCAGAGACTGCTGAGGTGTTGGTGAACAATGAAGGATTAGCCATCCCGAGTTTGCTTAAGGTACAGTCCTTCCTCTCTGGAAACTTAGAGGGTGTAGTATATTTAGCCTGGAAAAAATAAAATATTAAAAAAGTAAAAAAATCCAGACCATTTATGCTGCGAAAGTTTGATGGCGATGAAATGAATATGCACTTAGCTCAGAACGTCTTAGCAGAAACAGAATTAAGACATCTAGCAGCAATACCATACCAAATGATTAGTCCAGCAGGAAACGCACCAATCATTGGTATATATCAAGACTCATTATTAGGTTCATACCGTTTTACAAGACCAAATATAAAATTTAGTCCAAGAGACGCAATGAACATATTAATGATGTATAATAATGTAAATACAGACGCATTACGCGAAAAAGGTAATGAAATAACCAATTTTGACATATTATCACAAATATTATCACCTTTAACAATGAAATATAAAACAAATTTGTATGATGAATCAGAAGAATATGATAAATCAAATAATGTATTAGAAATTCGCAACGGTAAATATATTCGCGGTCAGTTAGAAAAATCAGTATTAGCATCAACTACAAAAGGAATTATTCATCGCATTTGTAATGATTTCGGAAATATGGCTGCTTCCAATTTTATTGATGATTTACAAAATGTTGTAACTGAATATATGAAGTCAAGTTCATTTAGTGTAGGTATTAGTGATTTAATTGCTGATAAGAAAACACAAGATAGTATTATTCAAATTATTACAACACAAAAACAAGAAGTTCAATCATTGATAGAAAAAGTCCATTTGGGTATATTTGATAATCCAACAGCAAATACCAATTTGGTTGAATTTGAACAAAATGTAAATAACACATTGAACAAAGCAACCGAACAATCTGGTAAAATTGGTCGCAAATCACTAAGTAAAAATAACCGTTTCTTGATGATAGTTGAATCTGGTTCAAAAGGCACTCTGATTAACATATCACAAATGATTTCTTGTTTAGGCCAACAAAACGTAGATGGTAAAAGAATTCCATATGGATTTGATAGTCGTACACTACCTCATTTCACTAAATTTGATGATTCACCAAATGCTCGTGGTTTCATTGAAAACTCGTATATTTCAGGATTAACAGCACCAGAATTATTCTTCCATGCTATGGGTGGTCGTATTGGTCTTATTGATACTGCGTGTAAGACGTCCCAAACTGGTTATATCCAAAGAAGATTAATCAAAGGTCTTGAAGATTTGAAGGTAGAATATGATATGACTGTTAGAAATAATAAAAGTAAAATTATTCAGTTTGCTTATGGAGATGATGGGTTTGATTCAACCCGTGTAGAAAATCAAATTATTCCATTGGTTGGAATGAGCATTGAAGATTTATATGTACATTATGATATTGTTGGTGTTAATGACCAAAATACAGAAACAATCAATATTTATTCAAAAGGAACAGCTACAAGAATAAAGAAACAGCGAACTGAAACAAAAACCAAATGTCATTCATACATTGATAAAATGATAAATGCTAGAAATGATATTGTAAAGGGAATATTCAAATATAAGAATAAAAATTCGGTGAAAGTTCCAGTATCATTTCAAAACATTATAGCAAATATTCAAGGGCAATTAGGCTTGAACTCAAATTCTATTGTAGACATTACACCATTAGAAGCATTTTCATTAATTGAAGAATATTTTGATAAATTAAAATTATTAAGATTTGTTCAACCAACACCATTATTTGAAGTATTATATCATTTCTATTTAACACCAAAGGATTTACTATGTAATAAAAGATTTCATCGTAAAGCTTTGATATTATTATTAGAAACAATCCTATTGAAATATAAAGAAGCAATTGTTCATCCAGGAGAAATGGTAGGTGTAATTGCTGGTCAATCCATTGGTGAACCAACTACGCAACTGACTTTGAATACTTTTCACTTGTCAGGGGTTGCAGCAAAATCCAATGTTACTCGTGGTGTGCCAAGAATTGAAGAGATTTTAAGATTAACAAAAAATCCAAAAAATCCATCATTAACAGTTCATTTGAAAGCATTGGATGAAGAAGAACAAGACAAAGCAACTACATATGCGAATATGTTAGAACATACAAGATTAGTAGATGTAATCAAATCTTTCCAAATATGTTTTGACCCAAATGATAAATCTACATTGATTACAGAAGACAGATTATTAATGGAACAATATTATGAATTTGAAAATTTAGTGGATGAATGTATGGAAATAGATAGAGACCAAAGTAATTTACAAAAATCAAAATGGATAGTTCGTATGGAGTTAGACGCCGAAGTATTATTAGATAAAAATATTACAATGGATGATATACATTTTGCTATAACAAATAGTTATGATGGCGATATATCATGTGTATATTCTGATTATAACTCAAATAATTTGGTTTTTAGAATTCGTTTAAATAGTAATGTCTTCAATAAAAATAAAAAGACAAAAGGAACGCCAGAAACATTAGACCAATCTGATGATATTTATTTATTAAGAAATTTTCAAGATACAATTTTGAATAATATTGTATTACGTGGTATCCAAGGAATAGAAAATGTTATTCCAAGAAAACTACAAAATCAATTAGTATTTGATGAAGGCAAATATTCATCCAAAGATACATGGATATTGGATACAACTGGTACAAATTTATTAGAAGTATTATCACTTGATTTTATTGATAATAAACGAACATATGGCAATGATATTAAAGAAATATTTAATGTATTAGGTATAGAAGCAACAAGACAAATTATTTACAATGAATTTACAGAAGTCATGGAATTCAGTGATGTAAATATTAACTATCACCATTTGAGTTTGTTATGTGACCGTATGTGTTCAACTATTAATTTGGTATCAATATTCCGTTCAGGTATTTTAAATGATGATATTGGCCCTATTTCAAAATCAACCTTTGAAGTTCATACAGAAGTATTATTGAATGCGTCAAGACACGCTGATTTTGACCATATGCGTGGTGTATCAGCAAGTGTTATGATGGGTCAACACGGTTATTTTGGAACAGGATGTTTTAACTTAGTTTTGGATATGAAAGAAATGGAAAATATGGAGGATGTAGAAGTAGAACGTAAAGAAGAAAAAGATGAAATTGAAAAATTATTTGGAAATATGGAAGATAATACAGATATATGTGCTAAGAATAAAATAGAAATTCGCAATAATTTATCAGCAATTAAAAGTGAAGATATTGGCGAATGTAATGATAATGATGGGTACGATATTGGATTTTAATAAAGTAAAAATTTACATAAATAACTTGTTATGAAAAATAATAAGTTATTTTTTTTTCAATATATTACTGATAATGTATTTTACAAGAAATATCTACACATGTTGATTTTTACATAATCGTTCAATAAACCGTGTTTTGTTTCTTTCTTCATTCATATAAACATTGATTATCTCTGCTGGTGAATAAAAATTTTCTTTGATTTTTTCTAAATTTTCAAAATTAATAACTTCGTCAAACAAATGTTCATACATTTCTTGTAATATTTTATGTGAAACATATGATAATTCAAGTGTCAAATCAATCCTTCCTGGTCTTACTAATGCTGGGTCTAAATCATTATAATGATTAGAAGAAATAATCATAATTCTACCAGGCGTTTCACGAATACCATCCCATAAATTTAAAATATCATCCAATGTAATCGGTTCATCTTCTAATAATATTTTTGGATATTCACATACTTTATCTGTTATTTTTTCTGTAGCAACGATTGTTTCTAATATATCTCCAACATTTACTTTTGAATTAGCGTTCAATTCTTGAAAATCAAGTCTTTTTCCAAGCCCTGTTAAACTCTTATTTTTCTTTTTCTCTCGGTCTAATACTATATCTCCAATACAATCAATGTCTTCAAAAACAATAATTTTTTTATCAAAACCTATACTACCTTTTTTATTATCTGTGTTATAACGGTCTTCAAAAAATATACTATCCAATTGTTTCTTTGTTTTAATGATTTTCAGAGATATAACTACAACATGTCGGTTTGTATAATTAGCTATTGCTTTTATCAATGATGTTTTACCAGTTCCAGGTGGGCCATGCATACCAATACCAACTGAATATGGTATTCCTTTTTTGAAATACCAATCTATGTTATTCAAAAAGAAATCTAATTTATTTATTACATTTTCCTTCCCCTCAAAAAAAATATTACTGAATTGGCGTGTGCTTGAAAAAATATGTTCATCCCATATTTCATACCGATTGTCATCATATTTTGTTTTAGTCAAAGTATAAATGAATTTTTTGTTATCACGTAAATCTTCAATTGTGGATAAATAATTTTTGGTTATATTTTCAACAAATTTTTTTATTGTAGAAATGTCACTTTTATAAGAAAATATTTGTATACTAATTTTTTCAAGTTTACTTATAGATTTGGTATTTGTATTTTTGGAATTTTTATCTTCTTCTTTGTCTTCATTCGTAATTTTTGTATAAGCATATATTTGATGTTCTTTAGATATCAAAAATTTAGTATTTTGTATTACCATATAAATTCCAAAGTCTCGTTCACTATTTTTTGAATAATTATCAAATGAATATTCTTTGATATAATTGATTGTTCCATTATTGTTTATATTTTCAATTATGTAAAACCATAATGCTTTAAACCTATCGCTAAACGAATTTGTTTGATTCAAGTTATTATCATAATATGTTGTAGTCAATCCTATCTTTCCTTCATATTCCACTATATTTTTATGATAAAACCATCCAATAAACTCAAATTCGGTTGATTTAATTGTATCTATAAAATTGCTTACATTATCATTTATAAATTTGGAAATATATGTAATAGTCATAATAATAAAACTTGTTATAAATGTATCATAAATAGCATTCCCAGTTTTTAATTTATCAAAAACAATCATATTAAGAATATTGCCATACATTATTTTTAATTGTGTTTCTATATTGCCTAATCCAATCATATTATAAAATTTATTACAAACTTTATAATATATAATAAAAATGTTTTTAAACCTTTTATCATTTATATTTTTCTCATTTACAGTGCCTATAATAATAGAAAATTGAATTTTTTTTATAATAGAAATCTATATTCAAACAATTATCAAAAATGTACTCAAAAAAATATGAAAAAATGTACCAACCAAAACCTTTATACAAATTATTAGATTGGATAGACGAAAATAAACTTCATTGGGATAGATTATCAAATAATGAACATCCAAACGCCATTTCTTTATTAGAAAAAAATATAGATAAATTGGATCAATATTGTTGGAAAAGTTTATCAAAAAATCCAAATGCTATTCCTTTATTAGAAAAAAATCTGGATAAAATTGATTGGCATAGATTATCAGAAAACCCAAATGCTATTCCTTTATTACAACAAAACCTAGATAAATTAGATGAAAAATGTTGGAAATATTTATCAAGAATTCCAAAAGCAATTTCGTTATTAGAAAAAAATCAAGATAAAATTAATTGGATTGCTTTATCAGAAAATCCAAATGCTATTTCGTTATTAGAAAAAAATCAACATAAAATTAATTGGTGGGGTTTATCAGAAAATCCAAATGCTATTCAATTATTAGAAACAAATGAAGATAAAATTAATTGGTATAAATTATCCGCAAATACAAATGCTATTCATTTATTAGAAAAAAATGTAGATAAATTAAACTATAAATGTTGGGAATTGTTATCAGAAAATCCAAATGCTATTCCATTATTAGAAAAAAATCCAGATAAAATTAATTGGCGTTTGTTATCATGGCTTATGTTATCAACAAATCCAATTGCTATTCCATTATTAGAAAAAAATGTAGATAAATTAGATGATTTTTGTTGGAGAGAATTATCAAGTAATCCAAATATTATTCCTTTATTAGAAAAAAATCCAGATAAAATTAATTGGGTATATTTATCAACAAATCCAAATGCTATTCATATATTAGAACAAAATGTAGATAAATTAGATGAATATTGTTGGATATATTTATCAACAAATCCAAATGCTATTCATATATTAGAACAAAATGTAGATAAATTAGATGAAGATTGTTGGGAATATTTATCAAGTAATCAAAATGCTATTCATTTTATAGAAAAAAATGTAGATAAATTAAACTATAAATGTTGGGAATTGTTATCAGAAAATCCATCTATCTTTGAACTTGATTATAAAACAATGAAAAAACAAATGGTTGATATTTATTTTGAAGAATTGATGATGGTTGCTTTGCATCCAAAAAATATTTCAGCGTGGTTAGATGCTGGATTTGAAGATTTTTAGTATAAAATATCATATAAAATGGGCAATTCATATAAGAAAAGTTGTAATACATTATAATAAATATTATATTTTTCCCTCTATAAATGTAGAGAATTTTTTTATATTTTCAGTGTATTCTATACCTTTCACCGCACTTTCAACCATATTTTCAAACCCTTTCAATTCACTCAATTTCAATTTTGGTTTAATCAAGTTATATTTTTGTGGAATATTGATGTCAATATCGTGTGGTGTTCTTATAAAATAAAAATCGTTATTTTCGTAATTTTCTAATCCACTTAATAATAACCAATTTACACCAGGAACCATATTTTTGAATGGGTTTGTTGAGAATAAAATAATAGGTAATTTGTATTCATTTGCAAAAATCCAAATATCTAAATCGGTTAAATAATAACTCTCGCTCATTATTAACGCTTCTAATGTAAGAGCATTTGATTTAATACTTTTTATAATATCTCTCTTACCTTGTTTATACAAAATATCTTCTAATTTAAGACTATATTTATCAATGTATTTTTTATAAACACTCCAAAGAGTTCGTTTTAAATCTTCAATGGATAATAACTTTTGTGTTTTTTCTTGTAAAATATAAATCAAAACATAGAAACTACAACGATTTGAATTATTAAATAATATTTCTTTACAATTTTTGGGAAATATATTTTTCCAAAATCCATCGGCGCGACCAATAACATCGCGTGTTCCAATAATACATTGTACCGATAAATCATCAATAATTCCTTCACTTTCTATTTCAACTCCTTGTTCATCTAGTGGAACTACATTATCATAACGTTTACTAACAGATGGTTTGGCTAATTCAAATGTAATATTATTCAAATATTCACTTTGTTGAAATGGAACAAGATTTTCAAAATATTCATTATTCAGTAGAGATTGAAGCATTATAAACTCATCTTTGTTTATTTTATATTCATTGTTTCCCAAATTCAAATATGTTTTTGGTTGAAACATAAATAATTTTATACGATTATATCTTAATAATTCATCCGCCATTCTACCGAAATAAATAGTTTTATTATTATAATTACTTAAAAGATGTTTATTTGGCAACATCAATTTACAAGTATCATCTTCAATCAAACAATATTTTTTATCGTTACAATTTGTAGTACAATTAGATACTTCTTCTAACATATTTAATACTTCAGGTGATATATAAGTGAAAACAATATTACCTTTCGCCATTTTACGCAAATAATATTCTATTTTATCCAAGCGTAATAAATAATAATCATTGGAATTATTGATAATAGTAAGTAATTTTTCGCGAATTTCTTTATTAATAGGGTCGTTTAATAAAGTACGAATATTAGTTCTAAAAGCATTATAGAATTGACTTTCTAAGAATATTTTTTTAGTAATATCAATCCGTTCACTGTCCTCTTCTTTTGTGTTTATAATAGTATTATCCGCAACTAAATAATCTGAATTATTTACAATTTCCAAATCATCTTCTTCTATATTTTCTTGTGGCGGTTCAACTTTAATAAATTGATTTGTTTCTGTCAAAATACCGACAATTAAATTATCTTCTATTATTTTCATTTTCGGGTTACTAAATATTTTATTTTCACTAACTTCGCTTAATTTTATTAGTTGGTCACGTGTTGTTCTATAATCTTTCCAGATATCATCGTCCATAAATTGTATCTTTATATCTTCTAATTTAGAAGAAGGGAAACAAGGAACAAATATAGTAACTCCATTACCATTTTCTTCACTAGCAAGTAAACCAATAATTTTACCTTGATAATTCATTATTTGTGAAACTACATTGTAATTAACATTTTTCAATAATGAATATAGTTTGAATGCTAAAATATTCTTTTTGAATTTATAAACTTTTGGCATACTTGATTTTGGATAACATGTATTAGTCATTGTATTTTGTATAATTTTTAATATTCTTTTAATATTTTTAATTACATTGCTCTTGTTTGGTCGTGCTTCATGGAATAATTTTGTAACATTCACAGTTTTATTATTGATTTCATATAAATAAATGGGTTCAAATACATCATTGCGTTTTAAAATAAAAACACTATTCTTTCGAGGGTCATACATCTTAGAAGAATAAGGATTTGTAGGACATATAATTTCCATATTATCAGTAATATCATTATTTACAATATTTAATATAACCAAATTCAACCCACTTTCAAATAGTTTATTATTATTATTCGTAATAAAGTCCCATAAGTAAGTATAATCAATAATAGAGTTTTCATCATTCATCCATTCCATAAAATTATTGAATGCCAATACAGTATCTTCTAAGAAATCTACTTGATGTTCATTGCTAAAATCAATAGAATTATAAAAATCAGTATTGCTATGTTGTTCTAATTCAACTTGGTCTAATACAATTTTCTTTTTTGATTTAAAAATAGATGGTAGAGAACCATTATGATATTTTATAAACATATCCAGCGAAATTGATTTTTTAATTATTTCTATCATTTCTTTTATCTTTGGAACATTCGTATTTTTTTTTGATGAATTGATATTCATATATTCGCTATATATATCCGCCAAACAGCCTATAAACGATTTATTTTTATTCTGTTCTATTCCATACCTTAATAGTATTGGTGTATTATCTTTTATCAATGCCGAATTGTTTTTAGAAACAACTTTATTATGGTCAATATTAAAAAATGTTTCAATAGAAGGTGGTAAAAACCCAAATCTTTGTTGTGGAATAGTAACGCGTTCTACACCAATAATATAATTGGTATTTTGTATATCACTATCTTTATCAACATTTTTTTCTAAATTTGGATTTAAACATTGTTCTCTGCGTTTTTTTCGTGAAGGATTATCCCAATTGTTATAACAACGCGGTAAACATAGATTATCTGGATGAGAAGTCGGGTTTATGAAACCCGGATAATGTTGTACATATTCTCCTTTATCACTTTTATGATATTTGGGGTCAGTAAATTCATAGACATAATGACCCGGTTTGATTGGTTTATTATCAGAGTTGGGTTCCATTACTTTACCACAAATGCCCGATTTTACTTCTTCTTCTGTAATACTTGTATTTGTTTTTAAACACCAATATCTTGGGCAAATATAATAATAAGGGTTTTCTGGGTCACTACCATATTTTATTGCTTTACTATATGAATTTGGATGTTCTCTATCTATTTTTTCTTTTTCTTCTTCTGTTAAGATAACTGGTTGTAAATTTGTATTGGTTGGAACTTGTCTTGGATATGAAGTATAACCATTTGTTTCTTCTATAACAAATAATTTGCGGTCTAGAGAAGTCATTTTCCTGAAAAAAAAATCGTTTTTTTTAAATATCTTACCATCCAAATCTTTATCATCTAATATTTCACCTTCGCCACCTTTACTAATTTCTATGCTTTTTTCATCTTCGTCATCATCATCATCATCTGAAAATATCATACCTTCTTCTTCCTCTTCGTCATCATGTTGTTCCTGAATTTTATTTGCTTCAGCTAATATTTTATCAGTAATTTCAGCATTTGGTTCAGGTTCTTCTTCATCATCATCATCAAATATCATACCTTCTTCATCTGATTCTTCTTCGTCCATTTTTCCAATAATATTCAATTTGTCTCCAGTTTTTTCTATGTCATTTTCTTTTATGTCATTTTCATCATCATTATCAAATAAAGGTAACGTTACCTTCTTTGTAAAAGTAATTGGTTGCATTCTAATTTCTTTCGGCGCTATAACAGTATTTAATTTTTGTTCTACTTCTTGAATTGGTTTTGAACACACTTTTTTAACATATTTTAAACCAATATCAATAGATTCAGGTTTCAAAAATAATCGTAAAAAACTATCCAAATAAATATCAATATGATTGATGTATTTAATAGAAGATATATTATCTATTTCAATTATAAATTTTCGTTCAAATGGTTTAAATTGAAACAATGTTTGAAATCCTGGCGTTTCAGCAATGTCGTTTTCTTTATTAATAAATCTACCTTGAATTCTGGTAAAGTCATTAAGAAATTGTGATATCTTGAATAATGCTTCGTTCTCTGTTATTTTAAAATTTTCCATAAGATTTACAACAATTGCGCGTTCATTTCCTGTTTTTTTATAAATATCACGTATCATAGCTGACAATTCATTCATTTCTCTGAAATTTTCAACAATTTTATAAGTTAAATTGGTTCCCTCAGATATATTTTCAAATGATGGAATATTGAAGATACTTGTTAAACAATTTTTGTAATCTATTAAATTAATTTTTTTATCACCAACAATAATAGAATAAACTAATTTCATATCTACAAATTCTATATTCATGGCATTTAAATCAATAAATTTGTGTATTTTATAACCATTCTGTTCTAATATATCATTCAAATGGTCTATAATAGGATTTAATATTTTCTTGATAATTTTATTCAATTGTTCTGAATTAACTGAGCTTTTCATAACACTTTTAATATGAATATTACCATTATATTCAAAATCAATATAATATTCGTCTTCATCATCTTCATTTTTTATGTAAAATGAAATTTGTTTTGATTTTCCTGTTTGTTTGGATAAATTCATTATAGTAGATCTTGATAAATAGGGTATTTTTTTTCCAGTTTTAGATATCTTGGTAGAATATAATCTATACAGGTTCTCATGACGAACTCCAGGATTATATTTTATGTAAGGCATAGAAGAAGAAACATGAATATTTTTGAAAATAGCTTCTAATGGAAAAATGGTTTTTGTTTCTGGATGTAAAACCATATGAAACGATTGAATGCCTTTTTTAATATAATTTAGTTCACTAGTTTTACTATAAAATATTTTATAAAAAATATCAATTGTTTCATACTTACGTAATTGGGGTAAAACATTTAAATCATCATTTTGCTTTAATAAATCTTGTCTATTTTCTATTAATTGTTGCTTATTTAGAATAGAATTATTACTAAGCAATGGGAAATAATTATTGGTTATATAATGTTCTTTAATAGAATTTTCTATTGCAAAATCATAAAGGTCATTCGCATAACATAAATATATAGTTTTGTTTACAAAATCACCATAATTAAATAACAATGAATATTCAAATGAAACAAGTGGATTTTCATTATTGTTCTCAAATACATAATTAGAAGATGAAATAATATCAAACGGGTTTGCTGAATATAAATAATTTTTTGAACGGATAAATCGTTGTCCTAACGAAGTTTTTATTCTATGTTCATTGTCTTCAATATTCAATTTGACCAAATCATCATAATCATAATAATCTTTACAAGGCATTTCATTAATAACACTTCTATCAATATCCAAATTTATAATTAATTGGTTCAACATATCACTTGTAAACTGGAGTCGCTGGTTTTTTGTAATTTCATTATAAAAATTTAATAAATTGATTTTTTCTTTTATAACCGAGAACATATAGAGTTCATAATAAGAAACTGATTGTATACCTAACTCATTAATAATTTTAGTTTGTAAATTAATGATACTATCATCGTAATGAACCATTTGTTTGGAATAAACAATTTGCGGATTATCGTTATGAATATCTTTCAACTCATTATCGCTAAATAAATCACTTTTATTAATATTAGGTTCATCATTACCAGAAAAAACGATAATTTTTTTGATATTAGAGTTACTATCTAATAGAAAAACCTTAAATATTTCATCCATAGGTATTTTTATTTTAGGAATTTCCATTCTTATATACAATATGTTATAAAATTTGTATCTTTTTGTATCTTTTTACAATATATAAATAAATGAAAAAAGCAGTATTGATTGGTATTAACTACTATTCCAGCCCAACAGTTAGATTAAATGGTTGTATAGATGATGTTGATAATATTCGTAATATGTTAATTGACGCATATGATTATGATATTACTAATATAGTTACATTACGCGATGATGAATTGCGTTCTCAATACCAACCAACGCGCGATAATATAATAAATAATCTAAAACAATTAGTATCTCAAAGTCCTGTTTTAGAGGAAATATGGATACACTATAGTGGGCATGGTTCTCAAATTCAAGATACGAATGGTGACGAAACAAACGGATTGGATAGTATTTTAGTACCGTGTGATTATCAACAACGAGGTTTTATTATAGACGATGAATTGCTAAATATAGTAAAGAATATTAAATGTCGTGCGATTTTAGCATTTGATAGTTGTCATAGTGGTACAGTTTGTGATTTGCCGTGGTCGTTTGAATATAAAAACGCGAGTGGTTATATTAGAAGTAAAAATAATAATGTTGTTATACAAAATCCGAATATTTATATGTTTAGTGGTTGTAAAGACAGCCAAACAAGTGACGATGCTTATAGTAATGAAGGACAACAATATGTAGGGGCTTTTACAAATGCGTTGATTAACGCTATGCGTATGAATCGACATAATGTAAATTGTATGCTTTTATATCGCGATATTTGTGATTATCTAAAAGGAAATGGATTTGACCAAACACCTATTTTTTCATCGTCTAATCCATCTCCTAATTATAAATTTGTAAGGGCAACACAAGCAAATAACGCGAATACAATTTCAAAACAAATAGCAATAAATGCGAATCAATCAATAAGAAGTGTTATGCGTTCATTAATGAATAGTTAATTTCAAAATAGTTTACCTATATCTTCTTGTTTTGTTCAATGATTTTTTATTTTTGCGCGTTTTTCTTTTTCTTCCTCCCTTTTTTTTTAAAGTTTTCATCATTATACACATATCATTACAATCATTATCTTGTTTGATGAAACCGTATTTTTTATAAAATGTAATAGCATCTTTAACTGATGTTAAATATATTTCAGTAATAAAAAGTTTTTCACTTATATATTCTAGTGCTTTAATAAGAATTTCTCCAGCTCCTTTAATCCCTATATGAGAACAAATAACATCAATATATATTGAATTATATTTTTCATCAAATTGAATCAATGCAAAACCAAAAATATTTCCATTCGGTAAAATATTCATTGAAGAACCAACTACAACGACGGCATCTGCACCATTAATTGAATCTAATATGTACTCTGGGTTTAATCCTTTACATAAAAATGCGGATTTATCGATAATTCTATAAATATAATCAGTTACATTTTTATAGGAATTAGGTTGACTTTCATTATTGTTATGGTATAAATTAATATTAGCATCGTCATCAAGTAATAGTTTTATATCGTCTAAATGAGTACTATCTGTTGGTTTAAAATAAATTGATATTTTGTTATTTTTACTATTTTTTATATTATATTTCAAACTCATTAAAATATATAAATAAAATATTTTTTATTGTAAATAAATTCAGCAAACCTACTATTTTTTGTAAATAAAAAATATAGTTATAAAATATAATATAATGGCGAATACATCATTATATAATGCGTTTTTCAAAAAACAAAAGAATATTTTGAAAGGAGGTTTACCAAATAGTGATAATATATTTAATTTATTAGCTATGAAAAAAGAATTATTTTTTATGATATTTATAAACTTAATTATTCAATTAGGAATTACATATTATATTATGATGAACAATAATATTTTTAATAAAGATAAAGATGGAAAAGAAGACAAAAACAAAAATTTTTGGTTTAGAATATTTTTGATGATTACATTATTCGTTTTAATTTTTGTTATCAATATACCTATGCCTATTTGGATGCGGTTTATAGTATTTTCTATAATATCCACAATTATTGGTATTTTCTTTTCTACATTCAAAAATATTTATGGCGTTGATATCATAAAAGCAGCATTATTTTCTACATTAGGTATATTTGTTACGTTATTAATTGTCGGTATAATAACAGTATCATTTGGAATAAAATTAGGTTTAAAAACCATTTTATTTTTATTAGGTGCTCTATTGCTATTAATAATTACTAAAATAATATTTATGTTTGCTGGTAGTTATTCTACATATGTTAAAACATTCGCAGTTATAGGTTTGCTATTATTTGCTTGTTTTATAATATATGATACAAATGTCATTTTACAAAGGGATTATCAAGGCGATTTCGTAACAGCATCATTGGATTATTATTTGGATATTATCAATATATTTACAAATGTATTACAATTATCTGGAAGTGAATAATATAATAATAAAATTACAATTATAATTACAAAAATACATTACCAAATAGGCTTATAAAATATATTTGTTTAGAAATATATTTTATTTATATATAAGATGTTTCGTTACATAAAAAACACAAAATTTGACCCTTATACACATATTAAAGAAACCAAATATACATTACAACAAGTTCGTGATTTTACAACGAATGATGTTAGCTTAAACGCATATGACAATGGACAATATGATAATTTGATAAGTGATATGAATACTGCTTTACATACAATTGGATATAGTGATATTTATATATTCACAGATGCTTCGGGAATGGTTCTCGCAAACGATAGTAATAATAATCCAATTGAAAAACGCCGTATAAAATCTACATCTTATACATATCCTTATATTGATAATAGTGGTAATTTCGTATTTGGCTTTTTTACGATTGTATTTGATGATGATAGCACATTCACAAATGATGATTCTCATGAAAATTCGTTTTGGTATACAATATTTGGTATGAACCCTTTAGTTATAAAACAACTTACTTAGTTTATAATGTTAACAATATAAATAATATAAAAATGTTTTCATAATATAATAAAAATGAAGAACTTTATTATATTATTTTTTTTATTCGTTAGCACATTTTCTATAGAGAACAAACAATTTATAAAAAATTCAAATGTCCCTTTGTGTAGAAATTGTGTATATTTCAAAAAACATAAATATCCAGATTTTTTTGATTTGGGGAAATGTACTAAATTTGGAAAAATGGATATTGTTTCTGGAGAAATAGATTACAAATATGCTTATATAAATAGAAACGATAATGTTTCTTGTGGTAATAATGGGACATATTTTGAAGAGAGAAAATATGAGAATATTACATTGTCTATTCTTCAAAATGATTGGTAAAATCAAGCATCATAATAAGGATTGTCGTGAATTTTCATTCCACAATATTCTCTTGGTTTCTTTTTATAATCAACTGGATTGTGAATTCCTGCTTCTTTCGCATTCTCTAATAAAAACTTGAAATTTGCCCAAAATTCACTTTTGTGGCCAATGGATTTTGTCATAATATGTGATAATTCATGAATGGCTACAAAAAGTAATGTTTCTTCATCAATCATATTATTATTATCTTTTTTTTTGACATTCAAACAAAACGCTAATTTTTCACCTTTATTTTCACTATACGCAGTATAACTACTTGTTGGTAAAGTTTCCATAATTTTTTGTGGTTTGAACCCCGCGACTAATCGTTTCACATTTTCATTATCAGGGTGTTTTTCACCAACATATTTTACTAATTTTTTACATTTTTCAGTCATTTTTGCTAATAAATCGGCAGCTTGTTGTATTTTTTCACGTTCTCTAACGCAATACTTGTTTCCATCTACTGTAGATACAATACATTTCAATTGGAAACTATCAGAACCATCAATATAAATATATATACATGCTATCAATACTAATCCTATTACAAAATATCCTAAAATATCGCTATTGTTCATATTCTTTATATATAACTGGATAATAAAATATAAAAATATATTATTATCATCGCTTATTCAATCGCACAAGGTCATTGTAAAATTTGGGTCTATTATAATCTATCTTATATGTAGTGATAAAAGGTGCGCAATCGCGGTCACCAACACGTGGTAATATAACATTGTTAATTATTTTGTAAGGTCGTTTTACAATATTATCATTGACTAAACCATAATGGTTGGATAAAATCAATTTCATATTACTACTATCATTATTATGTTTATCAATAAAATACTTTTTCATTACTCTAATAATACAATATATATTTATGTATTTTGTATATTTTTACATAATTTTTCACATTCATTCTTTATAATATTCAATGATGGGATATTTTGACCAACTATACATACAGACATATTCTCTGGTTTAAAATATTTCTTTATAACGTTATTGATATGTGTTTTATTCAATTCTTCATAAAATGTTTCAAAAATATCAACATAAGAAACAATTTTATGACTATCACCATAAATCAATATTTCTTTGCCATTATGTTCTGCTAAATTATAGTTGTCTTCTTTTGTTATATTCATTTTTTCTTGTTTTGTTTTTTTTGCAAATTCAACTTCTTTGGTAGAAACGCCATTTTTTATTAAATCATTCAATAAATCAATTATCAATGGTAAGACGCCTTTTTTACCACCATTTTTCAAAAGTTTTTTACTATCGGTTTCAGCAGAAATAACGAAATCGCCAATATGTTCATAAAAATTAACACTTGAAGATGAAGTATATGTTAATCCATTATTTTCTCTCAATAAAATTGCTAATTTTCCACTCAATCCATTAAACATTGTATTCAATAATTTCAAAGCATATTTATCACTACATAAATCATTACACGTGCGAAACCCGATTGATATTAAATTTGTAATAATACCTACTTTTTTATGTAAATTGTATTGTGTTTCATATTGAGGAGTAATATTCAAATTAATAGAATGTTTTAAAAGGAATTGATTATTTGGATTACAATGTTTCATAAAAAAAGATTTTTTAACAAACGATTTTACATTATCAAATGGAATATTAGAAACAATACTGAGAACAAACCTACTTGGAATATAAAAATTTTTATAATATTTAAAAACATCATTGTATTTCAATGGGTTTTTATGGAAATCTATATTATCTATATAGAATTCATATGATGACCCTTTATGTAATAAAATATCCATATTTTCATCTATAATAACGTCTGCATCATTTTCATTTCTTATATTTTCTTCAATAACTACTTCATACTCTTTTTTATATTCGGTTTTATTGAAAATAGAATTCATTAACATATCAGAAAGAAGTTGTATACAATCATTTATATGTTCTTTGTTACATTTTATATGATAACAAGTCATTCGTTTTTCAGTATAAGCATTAAAATCCGCACCAAATTTGTCAAAGGTCAATAAAATATCCTTGGATTTCGGAAATTGCTTGGTTCCTTTGAAACACATATGTTCAATAAAATGTGAGGCACCACGTATTCCATCATATTCATTTACAGAGCCAACATCACAAAATAATTGAACTGAACTTAATGGTGAATTATTTTTTGGTTTTTCGTAAATAATTCTAAATCCATTTTCAAAAGTATGTGTATGAATAGGCATATTATAATATTTTTCTTATTATAATATGATATATGGTTTTTTCTAAATAAATTATTCAAAATTGTATTATTATTGTGGCCCTTGTCCAATTTCAAGTGGAACACGACCTAGATCTGGTTCAATAGTACTTTGGTTCCAAGGACCAACTGATTGAACAGGAATGACTGGGTCTGAACGTAATTGAAGGTTAGCATTGCGAAGAGTTTGGCCTATTGTATCTAAACCAATATGGTAACCTGCTTGTAATAAATCAGGCATCAAAATATCACCTTTTTTCATTGAGTTTGGATTTAAAGCAGACCATTCACTATTATGGTCAGCAGGCAATAAATCACTTGGGTTTGCTACTGGTTGTAAAGCATAACCAGGGGCGGATGATTGTGGTTTTGGAACAATTGTTGGGTCAATAGGAGCAGCAGGTTGAGCTGGAGTTCCTACAGTCATACTATCAAGATTGAATGATTTTGCGCCAGAATAAGTTAATAAACCCCAAGCTAAAACGATGAATATTACTAAAAATAATACTCTTTCTTGTGTAAAAAACTTGGCCATTGCACTTTGAATATTCTTGAACATTCTTTTTATATAAACGACTGATAAAAAATTTATAAAATTTCATTTTATTTTTGCTAAATATATGAAAAGTTCAGTGTAATCATTCTAAATATGTTTTTGATATTATTAATTTTCATTATTCATATTTTACTCTTCCTCTAAATCTATATCTAAATCACTATCATCACTATCTTTCAAATCATCTAACATGTATGTATTTTTTATTCGTTTTGCCTCTAAATAAGAAGAAAGTGCTAAATTTCTAGCGATTTTTGCCTTTCTTCTTGCTTCTCGGTACATTTCATAATAAACTTCATTTCTTTGTTTTAATTGTACTTTGTCATCTTCAGACAAATTCTCTAAAGGAATAGATACTTCTTCTAAGCCGTTAATAATTTTATTTTCGGTTATTTCTGTAATTTTTACTTCATTGGTTTCATTTTCTTTTTTTTGTTCTAAAGTATTTTCTTCACTATTCAAGATTTTATTATCAACTTCATCGGTTTTTATTAAAACTTCTTTATTATTGTTAGTATCATTATAAATTATATTATTTTTATCGTCATTATCATCAATAACATTTTTATTTAATAATATATCTATTTCTATATTTTTCTCTGTTTTTTCTAAATCGTCGTTTTCTTTTTCTTCTATTTTATTTGAATTACTATTGATAACTTCAGTTGTTTTTTTTGTCAATAGACATTTGTCAAAAATATTTACAGGGTTTAATAATAACATTTGTTTCAATTCTATTTCTATTTGAAAACTTCGCGCAGAACATTTTATACCTTGTACTTCTAATATAGTCATAATATTCATATTTTCATCAATATTATCCATATCCATTTCATTTTCATTTTCATCGTAAATTTTCAAAATACTTTTACCTAATATTGTTGTTATATTAGTTCTAATTATGTAATATTTTCCAGATTTATACACCTTTACAGAAGACGTAAAATAATTTTCAATATCTGTCATTTCTAAATCACCATCAAACCATTGTTGTCTATTTTTGAAAATATTATTTTGGCAATGATTTTCTAGGTTCTCCATCCAACGTATAAATTGGTCATTTTCATTGGTAAACATTAAATCAGCAAATAACCGTTTGCCTGCTTTTGAAATACCTTGTTTTAATTTACACTTCGGTGGTTGAATATATAAAGAATTATCATTAATCAATAATTTTATAAAATAATTTCCACCGGGTATTTGTGTAGGTTTTGCTAATATTAATTTATCGAAATTGAAATTGTCATTTGTTTCATAAATACCTTCCATATTATTATATTGTTTCAAGAGTTATCTTTAATAATATTTTTACGAAATATATTTTATGAATTCGTTTGATAAACCAATAATAAATATATTATTTAAATAGATGTATGAAAACTATTCATAATACTTGTATAGAATTTTTCCAAAGAGAAGATATGCGTAAAAATATAAAAGAGATTATTAAACCTATTGTAAATATTATTTATAATGAAATGTATTATTATGTTTGGTTTGTTTGTTTATACAATGTATTTTTGATTTTTATTATATTAGTAAACTTATTTTTATTATTAAAACTATTAAATAATCCAAATAATTATAAAATTTCTACAAGTATTTAGGTAAATATATTATATATACATACATTATAGTAAATATGACAAGACGTTCTCAAAGAAGAAGTTACAGTAAACGCTCAATAAAAGGTGGTGACGCATACCATCATACTATAAATACATATGGTGGTATTGGTCAACAACATTCACAACCTGGCTCCAATATAATTGCTGCTGATGGCGGAAAAATGCCTGTAGAAGCGATGCCAGTAAAAGGTGGAAGTCGTAAAAGAAGAGGTGGTAATTTAACAAGTTTGGCTGTTGCTGCTTTATTAACAGCAGCAAGTAATATGTATGGCAAAAGAAATAAAACAGTAAATAATAAATATAGATATTCAAGAAAAAATTATACAGGAAAGAAATTTAGAAAATAAACAAGTTTAGTGATTATTACAATGAAATTTTTAGTAAGAATTATTTATTATCTTCGTTTATATTATATGAACGCTTGGGCAAAATTAGTTCAAAAAACATACAACGATAACAAACATAAATCTGGGTACAAACTAAAAAACGCAATGAAAGATGCTAAGAAAGTTTATAAATCTTTGAAAAACAAAGGCGGAGAACCAGTTGAAGAAAAGAAAAATAGAAAAACAGCAAAAAAACGCTCTACTAGTAAGAACAGAAAATAAATAAACTTTACTAATATTATATTTATGAATAATATTAGTGGCAATGTTCTAGTAAAACAACCAAAAAATCAATTCATTGAAAATGTACAAAAATGGGTTTTGATAGACAATCAATTGAAAGTAGTAAATGAAAAAACAAAAAAAATGCGTGAAATGAAGAATTCTTTATCAGAAGACATTTGCAAATATATGAATGAAAATAATTTGATTAATAAAAAGATTGGAATAACAAATGGAGAACTTAGAGTTGTTGAAAAAAAAGACTATTCACCATTGAGTTATGGATATATTGAAAAAAAATTAGAAGAAATAATACCCGATAAATCCCATATTGAATTTATTATACAATATTTGAAAGATAATCGCGAAATAACATTATCACAAGAAATTCGCAGCAATTATAATAAAAACTAATTTGGAAATAATATATAATAATATATTAATATAGTATTTTATAAAAATGGTTGAATATTTGAAATCATTTGGAGAACATTTAGAATTTAAAAAAAATGAAAATGATATTATAATGGGTGGATTTCCTATTGAAAAACTAATAGAAGAACAATTAGAAAAATATAAATTACTTGGTGGAACAAAAGAACATGGCGATTTTGGCGTTTCGCAATTCAAAAATTTAGCCGTTCCAATTGGATTATTTGTTGAAAAAGATCTCAATGATTTGAACGGAGGTTCTCAAGAACAAAAAAATAATTTAATAGAAGGAGGAACAATATCAGAAGATCATTTTAATAAATTATTTGATATGGTATCTGTTATGAATGTGCGAGGTGGAATGTCAAAGAAATATTCGCGCAAAAATAAAATCAATATCAATAATAAAACAAAGAAATATCATTGAAATTATAATTATATCTTAGTAACAATTATAATTTATTTTACAAAAGAATTACCATTCCAATTTTCAAACCATTTATTGGTATTAAATGAATTTACTTTCAATAATGTATCAGCATTATCTTTCCAATATTTGATTTTATTTTCCAATGCAATATCTTCTTCTGATTTTGGAAAAATATAATCTTTATTTGCTTTCATTCTTTCCAAATCATTATTATTCGCCTTAGGTTTTTTACCGTAACAGTTTACACCAAATTTCAGATATGGGTTGGCAATATAACCACCATTTACACCTGGTCTTCCACAATCATTTTTATGATTTTTCGTTTTTTGTAATTTATCCCAAGTGGCTTTTTGTGTTGGAAAATAAATCATTTGATTATCAGACCATCCATAATTACACCATTCAGCACCATCATTATAAGCACCTTCAATTTGATCATAAGTAGCCAATTTAGCGTCATACGAACTACAAATAGCTTGGGCATCATCATAAGTATATAAATTATTTGAAATATTGAATACTTCATCTGGTTGAGTTGGAACCACATTTCCTTTGATTTCTACTACAGGTTTTAAATCTGTTTTTTCCCATCCAAATAGAAAAGATAATATATCCATAATAGGTATTTTCAAGAAATATTTGAAAAAATCAACTATAACAATAACTATAAATAACACCCAAGCAATACCTTCAATAATAGTAATAGCCATAGATTTGGAGCCTTCTGTCATTGGAAAACGAAACAAATAAATAACAATATAAAATACTAATATGAATGAAACTACTTTTAATATAGATGATGGTTCATCTAAAAATTCTTGTGTTTTAGTAAGAAATATATTCAAAAAATTATCTTTTTGATAATCAGAACTGGAATAATAAGTTGTTATAATTATAATCATTATACAAGAAAATATCAAAATATCAATCAATCGCGCCATACCCTTTTCATTATTTGTTGGATTACTTGATTGAAAGAAAAATCCTAAAATGAAATATGCTATAAAATATACTCCTAAAAACCATATAACTAATATAAAATTAGAGCTGCTAAAAATATTTTTGAATAAAGAAGTAGTTTCTTCGGATTTATTTATATTAGTAGTTGTATTGACATCATTATTTCCTTTTGTTGTAGTATTACCAGTTAAATTTGTATTCGGTTCTATTACTTCATTTATATTTATTGTATCCATTATATAAATAATAATATATTATAATTAGTTATTTTTTTTACGATAAAATAAACAATACGCTAAAGGGGTAATTATTTTGTCATTGTCATCCACCAATTCTACACTATTATCATTGAAGTGTATCCATTTATTCTCAGCGTGTTTTACGAAAGCAGTATAATGTCCACCCATTACTCCACCCATATGATTACATACTCCATATAAATCATAAATATAAGATGATGCTTTATACCCACGAACATAATTAGATAAATCTAAATCACATAATGGAAATTCAATATTGCTATTTATTTTTTGTGTACCGTCAGGTGAAAATCGTTTTAATGAAATAACTAATATTTTTGGAAAATTCCAGAAAGAAAATTGTTTTTTTATATCTTCTTTACTTTGTGTGCTTTCATTAAACCAACCATTATCTCCTTCTAAAACTTCAGTTTTACAAAACATATTAAAACAATCGTATAAATTATTAGCTAAAGTATTATTATCTAAAACTGGTAAATCTAATATAAAATAATGTTCTGGTTTATTTGCTAATCGTTTACTTCCATCTATAGATATTATTTCTGAAATGTAAATTCCATAAAATAAATCCATTATTTCTGAATATTCTTTTTTGTATATATTTTGTAACATGCTATAACATTGTATAGCCATATCGTCTACTGGATTTTCACGATGTCCATTAATATAAACTTTAATTCCACGTGAATAACTATTATGTATACACTCAATAATAAATAATAAAAACTCTGGCATATCATTTTGTGCCCATCCAGTAAAAATTTCTCTACCTTTTATGTTAGCAATTTCGTGAACATTATGAACGAATTTATTTGGTGAAACAATGCCATTTCCACTCCACATTACATTTCGTAAGTCATTCCATTCATTTAATATATTTGTATCAGGCAAACTCTTTTTCATAAATCGTTTTATATTTTTTGAATCTAATATTTCATTTAATTCATATGTGTGATTTAATATCTGTAGACATGAATTCAAAAAACATGTATTTCCAAGATTATCAATTCCAGTATAACCTTTGTTTTTGTATTTATTCAGATCCATTTTACTATTTAAATATAAAACAATATATAATTATCTTTATACTATTTATTAATACTTTTATGAATAGCCCGAATAGTATTTCTGAAGTAGAAAACGTATTTAGTGAAGAATTATTTAATATTTTTAGAGAAATCACTAGGGAAAATCCAAATATAACAATGTACAATACATTTCAAGAATATCTTGGTAGAAATACACGAAATCAACCTACATTTTCTAATAATACAAATTCTATCAACGCAAATAATAGTATTAATTCTAATAGTTATGATATTTCTAACGATTCAATTTCTAATATTATCAATGAATATAATGTCAATATACTTGAATACAACATCAATATGCGTGAATATATAGTTAGGGAAAACAATATTTCAAATAATTTAGCAGAGTATAGTAATAATTTTGGCGAATATAATAATAATATTAGCGATTATAATAACAATATACGTAGGTTTTTAGATTTAATGTCAAATACAAATAACAATGTAATGAATGAACGAATACATAATAGAAATATTTTGCGGGAAAATAGAAGACAATTTGTTAGACCAAACACACCACATTATAGAGGACGAAGCACTAATACTAACACACAGCCAAGAGTTAGAGGATTGTATAATTACAATCCAACACAGCTATCATCTTACTTTTGGCCGAATAGAACATTTACGAATGTTGTAGTACGACCTACTGAAAGACAAATAACAGATGCTACGCGAAATATAATTTATAATGAAAATGAACAATATAATAATATTTCTTGCCCAATTACAATGGAAGAATTCAATAATGGAGAACAAGTATTTCAAATAAGACATTGTGGTCATAACTTTCGCGAAGAAGCTTTGCGTAATTGGTTTAGAACAAATGTTCGTTGCCCCGTTTGTCGTTATGACATTCGTGATTATATTATTTGTGATAACTCTGGTAATACAGTAAATGATGTATCAGGTAACAATGATAGTTCAAATAATGACATATTTACAAATAGAGATATTCCTATTAATGAAAATATAGACACTTCTGGTAATAGAACAACCCGAAATAATAGAACTAGGAGTTTACCTTCTCTTGATTTATCAAATACTGTTAATTTGTCAAGTATTATAGAAAATTATCTATCAGAAAATATTACCCCTTATGTAGAAAATATAAACTCCAATTTGGCTGAATTTGACATCATTTTTCCAATTATTTATTATACAGATAATTCCGGTAATTATCGTTATGGTAATACTAATAATAATAATAATCAAATTTAACATACAAATTATATTTTTATAAAAAATATATAATTCAATCAAAATACTTATTTCTTTTCTTTTTCTTCTTCGTCTTCAGATGGTTTCATTCCTTCCATACCAAGTTTGTGAGAAAGTCTCCATACAAATTTTCCGGTAAGGAATGCGACAACACCAAAAACAAGAGCGTGTACAGCAGCAACTGTCATCTTAGACCCATTTTGTGGAAGTCTTAGAAGAATACCAGGTGAAAGAAGGAAGAAGAGGATAGCAAAGTAAACAGCCATAAAAACGTTCATTTCAAACTATTATATATATTAATAATATTTTATTATAATAATTTCCTAAATATTACAATATATAAATTATACAATTATGACCTATTGATACAAACATATGTAATATTGAATGACAGATATCAGAAGCATAATTATTATTGGAAAAACAAAATTGATTTGCTAAATAACCATATACATAAAGGTAATTTACAACAATAAAACATAATAGTATGACAGCTATTACAAAATATTCTAAATAAGTTTTTACAATTGTAATTTTTTGTAAAAATTTATATAAACCAAATAAAACAATAATTATTATAACGAACTTGTCTAATAATAATAAGTAATTATTTTTGAAATAGTGAAATAGTAAAGATGTGGTTAGTAAAAACAAAAATATTAAACAATAAATAATTTCATTTTTTAGATAGGCGTATATCACATTGAATATGAATATGAAAGATGAAAAAAAACATATAGAAATCATGATTTATAGATTATTTATAAATTATTTTATGCAAAACATACTGGTAATCGTTTGTATTTTATTTTTTTCATTATGTATTTTAGTAAGTATTTTGTCAAATAAAATTGTCTTCACTTTGGTAGAACAATATTTTTCCTTTTTCTTCATAAAATCTTCCATATTCGGATATTCTTGATTAATTTTCAAAATATCTTTTTTATACGTCTTTATTTGTGAATGTTTATTTTGTAATTCCCATATTTGTTCTACTGCTAAACCGAATAGTTGTTGAATTGGTTTCATCAATTGATTTGTAATATAATGTGAATAGTCTATTTTTAATTTATTGTCAATAATGTATTCGGGCGTTTCTATTTTATCACCCATCAATGCTTTTGAATTATCATTTACAATAAATACAAATTTCATGCGATCGCCCGGCTTTGGTTTATTCCCTGGGTCTCTTTTACCAATACGGTCAGCTAATACTTTATGTCCGATTTGATTTGGGTTTTTATAATCACTGCGTAATGCTTTTGTAATTGCTAATTTATCCATAGAAACATTACCATTTACCAATTCTTGTAATGATTTATCCAAAAATTCTATAGCTTTACCAATATTATTCTCTTTCATCAATATATTCAAAATACCACCATATACATCTTTTAAATAGTCACACGAATCACGGCGTTTTAATGAAAGTCCCATATATTTCAATTTACCTTTGTTCGGGTCTTCTTCATAAAGCATACCAACATAACGTTTTTTAGATAATAATATAAAAGGCATCAATGTTTTTTCATAAGATAGTTCCATCGGAGGTTTTAACCATTGTGAACATAATTTTGCTGCGTCTTGTGCGATTTCAATTGTCATTTCTAATGCTGGTTTTCCGCGGATTTTTTCTCCAGTTTCTGGATTTTGTAAATTAAATGTAAAGAATACACTGTCGGTGTTATGAACAATTAAATTACCAATACCAGCAGCAAAATGGTGATTATCTGTAGTTAAGTCATAAACAAATCCTTTATATTCTATTTCTTGTATTTTTTTTATAGCATATGGATTTTTTCTTTGTTTTTTATCAGTCATAGTAATTCTAAAAATATTTGGTTTATCATTACGGGTATTTATTGATATTTTCCATCCCAAACTAGTAGCTAACCAAGCAATATTAGAAGCACTTATTTGATTTTTTTGGTCTATTCTAATATATCCATTCACATCTTTATCACCATCAGCATCATACATTCCATTCCAAAATGCTCGTCTAATATTTTCACTACCATTTAATATTTCACTTGGAATTATTTTACATTTATTGTAATACAACATAGAACGATATTTTCTTACAAAATTAGCAATATTACCATATTTATTACATCTAGGTGATATTTTACATACTCCTGAACTTTCAATTGTCTCCATTATAACCCAATCAAATTCAGGATATGCGATTTTACATAATTCTAAGTATTTATTTAATAAATCAGGGCAAGAATTATTAAGTGCCCAACTACATTTTTTACCAGATGGACAATTATATTCACCACAACTACCATCACCAAAGAAAAACCCCATAATTTGGGCTTCTTCTTCAGTTATGTTATTTGTATTATTATTATTAATCGGTAAAGTATGATGTAATAGTTCATCACCAATAATAACATTCTTTGGTGAAATTTCGCTGCCATCTGGTTTTAATAACGAATGGTCATCGGTTACATCAACTAATCCTGTATGCGTTAAAATTCTCACCATTTTTTTATGGTCAGCAAGTTCATGACGGATAACTCTATATAGTTTCGTCCAGCCATTTTCACTCCAAGTTTCTACATTTTCTAATTCGCAAAATTCTTTTTCTTGTTTTCCTTCTTCAATACATTTTTTCCAATTTCCTTTACCGTATTTATCGGCTAATTGTTCTATAGTACAAATATCAAATAAATCATTTACTTTTACATATACCGGTGTATAATTCGCAACACTATCACCATATATGTACTCAGCGTTACATTTTACTGGTCCATGAACAGCTGTTTCATACACTCTATCCCCATAAACTTCTTCAATAATTCTTTTAGCATAAATTATCATCATACGACCAGTAGCTGTAGTTGACGCAGCAACATCTTTTTCATAAAATGTAGAAGTCCTTGAACCACATTGACCATATAAAGAATTTGCGGTTACTTTATACCCAAGTTGCCTTTTATCCAATATATTTTGCATAAATGGGTCTTTTTCAGTTTTAATCATTTTACGAGTGTCTGAACGAGCTTTTAATAATTCTTCCAATATAGAAGGCATAATACCTTTTCTATTATCTGGAAATTGAGCCCAGCGACAAATCATTTTACCACATTTCGTTTTTTCTGCTCTTGAAGTTGGCGTTTTACGAATATATCTATATGTATCAAATTCTAAATCAATATATTCATATCCAGGTAAATTATCATATATAAAATTTCCATCTTTATCTTTTTCACCAGTTTCATTTATTTGTTCACCATTCAAATTATATTCTTTCGTCCATACTTTACTATCGTGTGATAAATTCTGACTAATCATTGAAGACGGATATAATGAAGAATAATCCACACAAGCAACAGGATTATCCATATACATAGAACATTTTGGCGGTAATACAATCGCTCCTTCATAACCATCTCCGCCTTCGGTTTTGGTTAAATCAGGCATCAATGTGTTTTTATCACGGCATTTTTTCGCTACATAACTAGTCAATTTAATACCTTGACCACGAAATACTAAGAAACTTATTGGAACACTACAAATTCTAGACATTTCTACATAACCAGTCATTACATCTATTTTATTCATCAAATGATGGACAAGATTACAATCTTGAATACAGTATTTCGCGACAATAGCGCGGTCACTAGAACTACCATTGGCTAATCGGAAAATGTCTTGTGGTGTTACATCATCTTTAGCAGTTCCCCATTTGATTGATTTATTTTGTTCAAAATGTTCATGACCTTCTATTACAATTACATTGTATTTATTAGTAACCTCTTTCCCTTTTATATTTTCACTAACATTACGGTTATAATCAATTTCCAATACTTTGAATTTTTTACCATTTTTATAATAATCCGCTGTAAATCCAGTTAATTCAATATGTATAAAATCACCAGCTCTCAAACCAGTCAAATTTTGACTGAATAATTCAGTTACTTCTCCATACTTCAAATGATTACAATGTTCAACACGTTTTACATCATCACTAATAAATTGACCAGCAACATCATCTAATTTATAAGAAGATAAATTGAAATCTCTGCGAAAATAAGCATACATATCTATTTGAAGTCGCCCAGTCATTTTGAAGAATCGTAAATCATATTCACCACTTGCTATAGCCATTTTTGTATTTTCTATATTTAAAACACCATCTTTATCTTTTGTAGCACATAGTTCATCTACTTTACGGGATAACAATAGAAACTCATTTTCACAATGATTTTCTTGAGCACGACGGAACATAAATTCATAATCAAAACCAAAAATATTATAACCAATAATAATATCCGGATTTTCATTTTGTATTAATTCTGTCCATTTCAATAATAACTCTTCTTCATTTTCAGCACTTTCAATTACAGCATTCTCTATTTCATCACAACTTCCCAATACTAAACAATGATTTAAATACGTTTCGCTTTCACCATAACGCATAAATGTTGAACCAATAAAGGTTACTTTATCACCTTCTAATCTCGGAAATACTCGTGTTAATACATCATTGGTTATTTGTATTTTTTCATCACGATCATAGTTTGTACTCAATAATATATCAATAATAGTGGCATTTTTCTCAATTTTGGTTTTTTTAATTTTTGGTTTGTACGAAAAACTTACTTCAGGTAATGGTTCTTTTTCATCATCATCATCATCACAGCCGTCTTCACCACCATTTCCTCCTTGTAATTGATATTCTTTCATTTGCTCAAACATACTATCAATTCTTAATAAATCAGAATTATCTTCTTGTGTATTTGATTTTTTCGCTTTTTCCATACTTTCATCTAATAATATATTTATAAATTTTAACAATAATTCTTTTGATGGTTTGGTTTTTGGATACACTACATCAACATCATCTAATTTATAATATTCAAAAGCAGCTAATATTATTTTTTCTAATAATTTTTTTGACTTATTTAAATCTATATTTGGTTGCTTTATAAAAATATCAACAACGTTTGTAGCTAACCTTTTGTATGTTTTTATAGGGACTGGAAAATCACCATGACTACTACTCGCTTCAATATCAAAACTACATATTTTATAAGGTACTATGTCTTCTTTATCTGGTAATGGTTTAATATGAGATAATTTACATAAATATTCAAAATTACAACTAGTAATTTTTACATCGGGCTTTTGACATTTCGTAGTTTGTATAGAAACCCAACCTGACGGACTTATATTATAAATATGAAAATAACGGAGTAATGGTGGAATATTACTTTCGTACAATTCTAATTTTATACCATTATACATTACTCGTTTCGGTTTTCTATCCATGGTTTTTGAATTGGTAGGGGAAGTTACATATTCATACCATAGTGATTTTACTTTATTCATTGTTGTACTGTTTTTGAATGTTAATTTCACAAATTTATCTTTTTTTCCAGCAGAAAACCCATACAATTTGTTGTATTCTACCAATCTTGCTTCTAATATAGAAGGGCGATATCTCTCATCTAATTTATCACGAATAAATTTTAATAATACAGGCACTTCCGAAACGTCCCAATCATAACCTACTTTTATAAAGAAGAAAGGTTTATAATCATCTATAAAAATACAACAAGTTTCACCTTTTTCATTTACACCAAACATTTGAATAATAAATTGCATAGTATCTTGTTTTTTTTTGTATTTGTCTTTATTGTTTTCATCATCTTCTATATATTTTTGATCAAATACATGGAAATCAATAAGGCGGAATGGCTTTACAATTGTAGGCTGTTTACGTTTTATTATTTTTGTTGATTGAGAAGTGTTATCTACCATTTTTCAATATTATTCAGAGAAGATTATATTTAGATTATTTGATTTTATCTTTACAATAAATAAAACCAAAACTTTCAATTTTTTGATGTTTTACGATTTTTTCTAGTTTTACCTCCATATTGAACAGATGATTTAGACCAATTCAACAAAGCATTTGAATTGCGTTCTCCACTATAATATTCAATATTTCCACCAGAAATTTTAAATAAAGTAGGGAACCCATCTACACTAAGTTCTCCACCTTTTACTTTTTTACTAATTTTTTTTATTTTCATATCTTTCATTGAGTCGCCATCTTCAACTTCAAAAATACCACATTTACTCGCTAATTTTTTATCCATTTTCAAATTCTTTTTGAACATATCCCATTCAGGTTTCAATGCTTGACAATGACCGCACCAATTAGCATAGATTAAACCAATTATAGTAGGTTTAGATGAATGTCTTTTCTTTGTATGTTTCATTATATATTTATAATATAAAATAATATATTCTAAATATATTAGTTTTTTTATTTACATATTATAATAGAAAGTATATGAATAGTATCAGATTGTTATTTCAATTATTTTTAGTAATATCTTTTTTAGCAGGTATATATTTTATAATATATTACGAAAAAGGTAATTTGGAATATTTAACTAATAAACGCGGTTCTACTCCTGAACATGAAAATGACAATGGTTGTCCTAATCTATTAGTAAAAAAAGATAATTCTTTATTATTGTATAATACCAATTTACCTATAGTAGAAAATAAAAATCCTTTACCTTTTTATAATTTAGATGAATACATTAATTATTTAGAAATACAACGAAAAAATGGTATTATATGCCCTGTTTTATTTTTACAACAAGAAAATGATGTTCAAGGAAAAAACGTATATCGTGTAAGACCTAATCCATTTGATTTAGAAGGTGGGTTACCTACTACAACAACATTGTATAGAGATGATAATAAAGGAATGCCTGTGCCAATAGTAGACGCAAGTAGAGAAAATCCACCTTATAATGAAAATAATTATGCTGGTTTTGACCCATATGGATTACATATCGGTAAATATACAAATTTAGATAAAATACACGATACAACACAAGCGCAAGGTGAAAGTGATAATCCAATGGACACCAACTGGGGTGGTATTTCGTTTACACAACAAATGGTTGATAGTGGTAAATATGATGAAAATAATATTACAAAACCAATGTTATTTCAACCAAGAGGATATTATGATAGAACAATGCCTACAATGTATTCTCAACCAAAAGATGTTATCTAATCCTCTTTTTCTTTTTTGCGTTCTGTCATTTTATTATTTTCAGTTTTGTTATTTTCTTTTTGTAATGTTTCATTTCTTGGTTCTTTTATTCTATTTTCTTCATCTATTTTTTGTTTTACAATCATATTTGTCATAATAGATAAATGTTGCTCAATGCCGTCTTCCATTGTAATATATATATAAATTATACATATATTATTTATTAGCATAACAATATTATAAAGAAAAAACATCACTCCCTAGATTTGGATTACCTGTTACCAAAATAGTATTTGAACTATAAAATATGTCTTTTATTATCAAATAACAATTAAAATTATGGTCGGTTGCTTGCCTGAAACCATATTTTTCAAAATGATTTACTATATTTTTTGCTCCTTGTAATGTAACTATATAAGCTAACGAACACGGGTTTATTTCTTGTTTCATTTTACAAATATATTCATTTATTTTTTGAGAACCTATTTTATCAAAATCATCACCAAATGTGGCAAAATTCCAAGATTCAAAAATATCTAAATCGCATTCTTTATGTAGTCCTATATTAATTATTTCTGCGTCGTTTGGTAAATTACTAGCTACATTATTTATATGTTCCATAAAATTGGGTATCAAAACCGCATCATCTTGAAAAATAATTGAATACTCTTTCTTTTGTTTAATAATTTCTTTCAATAAATAATAATGACTAAGTTGATTTCCTATTAGTTTTTTTATTATAATATCTGGATTTTCCAAAAAATTCGCTTTTGAGAACATATTTAATTCATTACTATGATATTTATATTCTAATCCATCTATTGCTTCAATTCGGCAAATTTTGTCTAAAGGTATTTGTTCTCTAAGACATTGATTTAAAAAATGATTTTTTCGGTCTTCACGTCGGTTCAAATTGATAAAATAAAGCTTATCTATTTTTTCCATTGTAATAATATAGTATAATAAACTATTATAATAAATATTTCTTTATATTTTCTAAACAATTTTTACTTATTTTACGTTGTTTTCCCTTTGTTTCACAAACAATATTATTCAAACAATCAGGGTTCTCGTTTATTTGTTTAATAAAATCAGGAAATGATGAAAAATGTTTCATAATAGCAATCGCAGTAACCGAACTAATACCTGGAATTTGACACAATATAATTTCACCTATATTTTCTGGAGTTACATTGTCTTTTTTTACCTTTTTAACAACATTACAGTAATTCGCAGCCAATAACTCAGTTTGTTGTTTATCAAGAACTTCTTTTGGATAGGTGAAAAGTTCTCCTTTCTGAAAAAGTATGTCGCTTTCTTTCCTTGGAGATGTAATCATAGTATTGATAGAAGGAAGTATAATATTGTTTTTTAAATTATCAATATTCTTTAATTTCATTGTATTCTCTAATTGTTTATTATCTTCTATATCTGTTAATAGTAAATCACCATCCTCATTTTTTTCATCTTCAATACTACCGTCATTTGGCATTTGCATATATTTACAATATTGTGGTTGTAAGTAATAAGGAAAAACACATTTCAAAAAATTTCGTTCAATCTTTTCAGACATCCATACAATATATTCCGCGGTTTCACTAATACTATTCGTTCTAATTACACTGAACCCTTTAAAGAAATTTAATGAAGTCAACGCTGAATATATTTTTTTTCGTTCAACATTACTCCTTAATTGTGAGAATTGACCTTCTATTATATATAAAATAGAATGTGGAGGCAATCCACTAGAATGTGTCAAACGATATGATTGTTCTTCGTATCGTCCATCTTTAATACTAGCTAGTAAATCTTGTAATGTTTTTCTTTCTATTAACATGACATGTTTACCTTCATCAGTAGTAATAAAAATATCACCTAAGGGGAGAACTTCTTTTGATAAAACAACATAAGTATTGTTCGCTTGAACTATACTATAACTTCTCTCATATAACTCTCGTTCTCGTTCATCAATAATAACTTTCATTTATAAATGTAAATAGTATTTTTATTATGAAAACATTATATTGTTTTCGTAATATTATTTTATTTATGGATTTCCTACAATATGAAATTTTCGGTAATTAGCGCTGTATGGTGTGCCAATAGGTCTTGATATTCTAACCATTGGGAAAACACCTGTGTTGAAATATGATAATTTACAACAATGTCCGTGTACTGGGTCAGTCATATGGAAAGCAACACTGGTTGAAGAAGTACGACCAACTTGGTATGGAAAACCTGCTTTTTTATCACCGCCACCTTGATTTTGATTAACAATACTTGTTGCGTTTCTTGCTTTTTTTGCTGCGTTGTATAAAACCATTACTATGATATATAATTACTAAATATTTTTTTATAAAGAATTTATTTAAATAATATAAAAAGAAGCCACTATATTATAATAGTAAATATTCATATTATTTAACAAATAACATGAATATTGATGATGATATCCGTATAGAAAAGAACGCAAATGGAACTGAAACATATATTTTTGATCCATATAATCCCCTAAATAAATCCATTTCACAAAATGAAGTTGAAACAATATTAAAAAATTATGGAATCAATACACCTATTAACAATTGGGTTTTATATAAACGCGCATTTATTCACAGGTCTTATATAAAACGACCAAATTTAGAAAATGAATTAAACAATATTGTTATTACTCCTAAACCAGATGATTGTTTGCCATTATTTACTAAATCAAATGAAAGATTAGAATTTGTAGGAGATGGGGTTTTAGAATGTATTACTAAATATTATTTGTATAGGCGTTTTCCAAAAGAAAATGAAGGATTTATGACTGAAAAGAAAATAGCATTAGTAAAAAACGAATCTATTGGAAAAATTGCTTACGATATGGGATTACATAATTGGTTCGTTTTATCTAAACATGCTGAGTTCAAACAAACAAGAAATAATTTAAAAAAATTAGGATGTTTATTTGAAGCATTTATTGGTGCTATGTTTTTAGATTTTAACAAAATTTCAGTAAATGATGACGATGGTTGGTTTCAAAATATATTTGTTACAGGTCCTGGATTTCAAATGGTTCAAATTTTTATTGAAAGTGTTTTTGAAAAACATGTAGATTGGATTAACTTAATAAAAAATGATGATAATTTCAAAAATATTTTACAAGTAAAAATACAAAAAGAATTCAAAGTTACACCTCATTATATGGAAATTCAAGAACATAATATTGAAACTGGTTATCATATGGGTGTATATTTATGCTTAGGCCAACCATTACATAATGCTTCGCATCATAAATCAATTTCTATTAAAGAATTCAAATATTATAATGATATTCATCAATATATGTCTATTCATGGAAAAATATTATTATTTTTAGGCGAAGGAATTCATAAAATTAAAAAGAAGGCAGAACAGATTGCCTGTGATGAAGCTATTAAGAGCTTATATTCATTCTAATAATTTATTAATAAATTTTTTATTTTGATAAATAAATTCAATATTTGAACGACATAAAGGACATATTGCGTTATTTCGTCTATTCGCAAACCCTTTGAACGTTTGTGTCAAACAATCTTTACAAAATTCATGATTACAATTTGTTTTTTGTATATTATCATATTCAAGCGCATCTAAACAAATAGGACAATCTTTATCGGAATGTTGTAGTTTTAATTTTGACATAATTACTTTAATTGATAAAGATTTATACAAATCTCTTAAAGTATTTATGACTATATACGGTATTATTATAGTTATTCTAGCATTTTGTATTGTATCTACTGTATTTCTATATTCTGATAAACGTAAAAAATATAATTTATTTGTAATATAATTTTTGATAATTTCTATAATATCGTTACGAGTATAATAATAACTATATTTCAATATGCGAATTCTACAAAATATAGCTTTCAATAATAAATCAGGTTTATCCATTAACCATTCATTTATTATATTTTCAATAATAGTTCTAGATGTATAAACATTATTATTTATAATATCTTCTATTTCTCGTTTCCCATTGACAACTAATTCATTATGACAACTCAATACAGTGTGTCCTGTTCGTCTACAAAATCCACATTGTCTACCGTTATTTCCTCTTGATAAATATTCTTCATTATTATGTAAACTATTATCTAAATTTTCATTGTTTTCATTTTGGTTATTCGGAAATATATTTCGCATACTTCTCAAAAAATATCTTATTGTATTCATTTTTTTTATATTAAATATATATTTTTTATCTTGTTATTTTCATAAAAATATAGTATTTACAATTGTTATCATTTTATTTACTATTATAGCATTTTTGCTTATAGAATATTTAAATCATATCATTTAGTATAATGTTATATGCTAAACAAGTTTGGTTAATTATACTACTTATAATTATTTTACTAATAGTTATAAAAATATTTTTTTACAGCGATATTATAGAAGAAAATAGTGAAAAATATAACCTACATACTGATGGTATACAATTGTATAAAAATGTATTCAATAATAGTGAAATAGTAGAGTTAATAGATAAATGTAATAAAGAAAAATATGTAGATGTAAAAATGCTATTATTAAAACATCCAAAATTATTGAATTTAATTGACAACTCTACATCAAACCAATATGTATTTCAAGATTATATTTGGTTAATAAAAAAATCAGTAGTTCATACTTGTCATCGGGATAACAATGGTGATTTTTTTAACGAAAAACAAAAACATCCGTCATATACTATGTTAATATATTTAGAAGATATGGAAAAATGTTTAGGTATATTACCAAATAGCCATAAAGATTTGAATTCTCATAATATTAATTTATTTCAGAATGTAGTGAATATTCCTTGTAAAAAAGGTGATGTTATATTATTTAACGCAAATCTAATCCATGTGGGATGTATTAATAAAAAAGACGATAATTTGAGAATACAGATGAAAGTGTCTCATAAAGGCGATATAGACAAATTACAATATTATCAGAATTTTAATAAAATATTGAACAAAGATAATAATTTACCAGTATTTTTAAGAAAAGGACAACGTCAATTTTCTTGTATGTTTCCTTTTTTATCAAATTTAACACAAAATGAAAATATTAGAACAGCTAGAGGTAGCGATAATGGTGTAGATGTAGGCTTTTCGCAAAAAACATTTTCTTATTTATTTTATGGAAATCCCGATTTTTATGATTTGCCGAACGCTTTTTAGTTTTTTATCCTATTATAATATAATAGAATTTATTATATTATAATGAATGAACAGTTGAAAACATTAGAATTTTTAAAACGTAATAAACCTTCAGCGAAACAGTCTGGGTTGATAGTCAATATAGGTAGAGTTATAGAAAAAGAAGCTGAACCAAAAGAAGGTGAAGAAGAACTTATTACAGAAGAAAGTGAAAAACAAGAAAAAAAAGAAATAAAACAGCATTTCAAAGACTATCGTAAAATTTCTAAAATTGATATGTCAGTAATTCTTGATAGATTGAAAGATAAAAAGCCTTTTAAAGTGGGTGTTTTACATTCATTAAAAGATTTATCCAAAGAACAACCTGTTCCAATTCCGATTGGAGAACCTGGTATAAAAGGAACAAAAAAAACAATTGTTATTAAAGAACCTATTAATTTAGAAATGAAAGAAATAGAAGAAGAAAACGAAGAAATTATAGATATACCAGTAAAATCCAAAATTATTAGTGAAGATTTATTAGATGAAGGAGAACGTCAATTAGAAAATGAAGGAGAAAATTTGGATGATTTGAAAGAAATGATTGAAAAAGCAGAGAAAAAAGATATTGAAGTTGAAATAATAGATGAAGATAAACCAATAAAGGAATTATCAAAGAAAGAAATTGAAAAAAAAGAACAAGAAGTAGTTAAGAAAATTATCAAAGCGAAAAATCCTCGTAAACCAAAATTAAGAATTTTGGATGATATTAATATTGATTTAACTACTACTGAAATTAAAGAGAAATTACCTGAATTACCTGAGCCAAAAAAGTTAGAAAAAGTAACATTGAAAGCACCAACCTATTATATGAATAATCGTAAATTATATGTTCAAAAAATTACTGAAATGTTAAAATCATACAAAAAAGTTCTTGATGATGATGATAAAAATATATCTTGTGACTCCAGAAGTGCTGGTAAAGAATTTGAATCATTAACACATCAAAAAGTTATGTTAGATTATTTAAATTTATATAGTCCTTACCGTGGCTTACTCGTGTACTGGGGGTTAGGTGCTGGAAAGACGTGCGGTTCTATAGCTATTGCTGAGGGAATGAAGACTAACAAACAAATTTTTGTTTTAACCCCAGCTGCTTTAAAAATGAACTTTTTTACAGAATTGAAAAAGTGCGGAGACCCTATTTATAAACAAAATCAAAAATGGGAATATATTAAAACTGAAGGAAACCCTCAAACTAGAACTATGTTAGTAAAAGCATTATCTCTATCTAGTGAATACTTTGATAAGCATAAAGGAGCATGGGTAGTCAATATGGAAACTGGTACTAATTTTTCAGATAAAACACCAGAAGAACAAAAAGAAATAGATAATCAGTTAAATGAAATGATTAGAACAAAATACAGAGATATTAATTATAATGGTTTAAATCCTAGAGGATTACAAAACTTATCAGGAAATTATACAAGAAATCCATTTGATAATTCCGTCATTATTATAGATGAAGCCCATAATTTTATTAGTCGTATTGTGAATAAAATGAAAAAACCTAAATCGGTTTCTTACAGATTATATCAATATTTGATGAGTGCTATAAATGCGAAAGTGGTTTTATTAACAGGAACACCTATTATCAATTATCCGAATGAAATAGCTGTTTTGTTCAATATTTTACGCGGTTATATCAAAACATGGACTATTAATATAACTGTAAAAACGAGTGAAAAAATAACAACTGACACTATTTTGGATATTTTTGATAAAGAAAATTTCAACTTTTATGATTTTGTAGAATATAGTGGTAATAAATTGACTATTACTAGAAACCCTTTCGGATTTATCAATGATAATAAAAGAAATGTAGCAAAAGGTAGTGATAGAAAAAAACTAAATATTAGTGAAAAAGTTGGACAAGTGCTAGGTGGTTTTTGGAATGGTGGTAAGAGTAAAAAATCTAAAGAAAAAACCAAAGAAAAGGAAAACAAAAAGCGTGTTACGAAAAAAAAGAGAATTGCTATTTCACAATATGATAAAATCGCTCCCAAATTAGAATACGAAGAATTAGATATAACTCAAGATGAAAGTGCTGAAAAAGCTTATCGAATTGGTTTTAATCAAGATTATGATATTCATAAAGGTGGTGCTGGAGAGGTTTTCAATAAATACAAAGGTGTAAAATTAAATGAAACTGGTAATATTAGTGATAAAGATTTTGAAGAAAACTTAGTAAAAATATTAAAAAAATATAATTTAGATATTGTTGGTAAAATATCTGTTGAGAACTTTAAATCATTACCTGATGACCGAGAAGAATTCATGGGATTGTTTTTGAAAGAAGGTGAAGTATCTAATTTAGAATTATTCCAAAAGCGTATTTTAGGATTGACTTCTTATTTCCGTAGTGCTCAAGAACAATTATTACCGACATTTGAAAAAACAAAAGATGGTGATATTTTCCACGTAGTCAAATGTGAAATGACACCGCATCAATTTAGCGTATATGAACAAATAAGAAAAATAGAAGCAGAAGAAGAAAAGAATAATAGAAAGAAAAAGAACAAAGCGGATAAAATGGCTGAAAATGAAGATATATACAAAATATCATCTACTTATCGTATTTTCTCTCGTTCAGCATGTAATTTTGCTTTTCCAAATGATATTCGTAGACCAATTCCTGATAAAAAAGAAATTAGTGAAAATGATTTCAATGCTGTTCCTATAAATGAAAGAAAAGAACTCAATGATGAAGAATTTGAAGAAGAAATCAATGAAAAGGATAATGAAATAAAAGGTGATAAAGAAGACGAACAAAATACAGAAAAAGAGAAAGAAATTTTAACTTATCAAATGAGAATTGAAAAGGCATTAGAAGAATTGAAATTCAATCCAGAATCACCAAGAGAAGCAGAATATTTAAGGAAAAAAGATTTGGAAATGTATAGTCCAAAATTTGTGGAAATTCTAAATAATTTACAAGATGAAAAGAATGAAGGTTTGCATTTAATTTATAGTCAATTTCGTACAATTGAGGGTATTGGTATTCTAAAATTGATATTGGAAGCCAATGGTTATGCTGAATTTAAAATACAAAAAACAGGAAATGAATGGGATATTATAGAAAATGAAAGAGATAAAGGAAAACCCAAATTTGTTCTCTATACAGGCACAGAAGGTGTTGAAGAAAAAGAAATTGTTAGAAATATTTATAATAGTTCTTGGAACGCTATTCCATCCAACATTGCTACAAAATTACAAGGACAATTTGAGAACAATTATCTTGGAGATGTTATTAAAATATTTATGATTACTTCATCTGGTGCTGAAGGTATTAATTTAAAAAATACTAGATTTGTACATATTGTAGAGCCATATTGGCATATGGTTCGTATTGAACAAGTCATTGGTCGTGCCCGTCGTATTTGCAGTCATCACGATTTACCAGAAGAATTGAGAACCGTAAAAGTATTTCTTTATTTATCTATTTTAAGTGAACAACAAAAGAAAAGTGAAAAAAATATTGAATTACGTATTCGTGATGTTAGTAGAATAGACGGTGAGACACCAGTTACTACTGATGAAAGTCTTTTTGAAATAGCTTCTCTAAAGGATAAAAATAATAAAATATTTTTAAAAGCTGTAAAAGAAACTTCTATTGATTGTTCTTTATATGCTGCTAAAAATAAAGAAGAAAAACTAGTTTGTTATGGTTTCGGTAAAGTTGAAAGTAATAATTTTGCTTCCTATCCAAGTTATGATAGAGATGCTATTGAAAAACAAGATTTGAATGTTCGCACTACAACATTTAAAGCTACAAAAATTACATATCAAGGTATTGACTACGCATTGAACAAGAAAACAAATGAATTATATACAATGGAAAATTATGAAGAAAATAAAGCGACAAGTTCTGAATTAAAAGTAGTCGGTAAATTAATAGGTGAACCTGGCAATTATTCTATAAAATTGTTCTAATAAATATATTTATTACTATATTGTAATAAATATATGAAATAATTTTTATAAGGCATTTACATACAATAATCAATTTATTGAATGAATAATTAATGCTACATTTTCATGATAATAACCTGACATACCAGTAGGAGTTCCATTCATTCCAATCCATTCATAATCTACTTTATTTTCTGTAATAAATTCATAAAAAGCTTTAAGTTCTCCTGTATCTCCATCAAACCCTGGATAATTTACTAACTCGTCAAATACTATTATACAATCTGTATCAATATATTCTTTCAAAACATCAAATATATATTTTGTAGAACTATATAGATCTGCATCCATATGAATAAATGAAACCTTTTTATTTTGCGTTTTTATAAAATTAATTAATGTTTTATCAAACCACCCTTGTATCAATTCAACGTTATTATTAACTATCGGCAAATTACCATTTCTTGAAAATGCTCCTTTATCATAACCGTCACGCCATTTTTCAGGCAATCCTTCAAAACTATCAAACCCATATACTTTATCATTTGTAAATTTAGAAATATAATTAATAGTATTTCCTGTTGCTACACCAAACTCTAACCATAATGTATTTGGTTTATGATGTAGTTTCATATTTTCAAAAACATATTTAAGAGGATATGTATTAACATTTGGAATATTTTGGATTATACTAAACATTATAGAATATGTGAATATTTTATATTTTTAATTATATCCGAATATATACGGATTTATTCACTTCCATAAAAAGCTCCTTTTCCAATTTTGAAATCACTTAGTCTAGAAATAGTATCTTCATTTTTTTTCATTATTTCTTTAATTAAATCTTTTATTGAAATCATGCCAATAAAATCTTGATTGTTATCATCAATTACCAATAAATGACGAATATCTTTAAACATCATTTTATTCATACACATTTCTAATGTGTCTTCTTTTCTGGCAATTATAATATTAGGTCCATAAGTACAGATATCCTTTACTTTTACATCCTTCATTCCTTTATCCATTACTGCTAATTTCTTAATGTAATCGCGTTCGCTACAAACACCTACTACTTTATTAGAATTATCAGTAACAGCAAGACAGCCAATATTAAAAGCACTGAAACGCATAACTGCTTCTTTTACTGAGCTTTCTTCGTTTATCTTGAAATCTATTTTGTGATAGCAACTGTTTTCAAAAACCTTCATTGCTGAAACAGAAGCATTTAACTTTGAAATATTTGAATAATTACGAATTAATGAACGTGATAGCATTTTACAATACAATAATTATATTTTACTTTTTATATTATTTATTTATATATATTTTACATTTTTTTCATCTAATAAATACAAGTTTTTTCATGACCAAACCGCCATTTTAAATTTACCATTACACCATCAATAATACCATTGTCTATTAGATTACGAATAAAACTTACATCTTCACTTGTTCCATCACAAATATATGGAATATTAGGATTAGGAGAAGGCATTTTTTTCAGATCACAGAAAAACCATGGATATTTTAATCGTGGGTCTTCAAATATTCCTTTTCGTATAGCCATACAACCCATTCCTGTATAAGCACAATTAATCCAATGGTTATTTTCACTTATCAATTGTTCTCCTTCTTGAATAGATAACATTTTAAATGTGCCATTTTGTATATAATAATCCACATCCCATTCTCTCGTACAACATAACTGTTCACCACCTTGTAAAGCATAGATACCTGAAACAACAGAATACTGTGTTAAACAACTTTCTATCAATTCCATTATTATATTTGAATTGAACACCATATCAGAGTCTAACCATATTATTACATCATAATTGATATTACCTTGAAATGGTTGTTGTTCTGGACCTGATAACACATTCGCACCTAAACATATTGCTCTTGCAAAATTTACTTGAGATGAATATGCGTTTGATAAATATATATTATATTTTTGCGAGTCTGTTAATTTTACAATTGTTTCAGTCCAACATTTTAAGAATATATTAGAAAACTTGTTTCCAGGAATACAAAATATTATTGTTTTTTTTTGGTCTGTATATTCAGCCATATACAAACTATTCAATGATATATTTATTACATTTTATAATAAATATATTTATTTACCAATAATTTTTAATTTTTAATTTTTTATAGAATATATAATGAATAAATAAGTAAACGTATTTAGATAGAAGGAAAATCATATGAATTTGCTGGATCACCTGAAATAAAATATGTTCCTTCTTTCCCACATTCATTTTCATTTATTCTAACCATCAAGGCAAATTTATAATCAAAATCACCAATTATTGTATCATTATTTGTAAATTTTGTACATTTTCCAAAATAATTTCCAATTTCATATTTATCATTGAAATTTGGTTTGATGTAAAAAATACATTGTTGACAACTTTTATATGTTGTCATTGATAATATTGGTTGTAACGACAATAATAGAATAATAAAATACATTTTTATTGATTATTACTACGAAAATACTTTTATATTTTTTATAATATTATATAAATTATATATATAATATTAGTGAAGGAAAATGGAAAAAATTGTTGAAAGATATATACCAAAATCTTTGACAAAGAAAGATTTAAAAAAACAAAAAAAAAATATATTAAAATCACGAAAATTGTATAAAAAGGGAATATATTATCAACGCCCAAAAGTAAAATCCTTTAAATCTAAAAAATCAAAACATTTAGAAAATGCTCGTGAATTATATGGTATTGAAAAAATAAAACCTTCCAAAGAATTAGCTGAAAAAACCCAATGTTCTCAAGATGCTTTAGAAAAAATTGTCAATAAAGGTCGTGGGGCTTATTATTCAAGTGGTTCTAGACCAAATCAAACAGCAGAAAGTTGGGGGTTGGCACGATTGGCAAGCTCTATTACTGGAGGAAATGCTAGCATAATAGATTATACTATTCTGAAAGAAGGATGTAAAAAGACTAGCAAAGCACTTAAATTAGCAAATAAAACTTGCAAAAAACAAAATAGATGTAAAAGTTCTCAATAAAAAATGTACAATATATACAATTTTTACTTTTATAGGTTTTTATTTTGTTTTATTTTATACAATATTTTTATGTTCTACGAATTCATTATTTACAAGTTCACCTTCTTCAATATCTTCATTGAATGATAATTCATTTGGAATGATTACTTCCAATGCGGAATTGTTATTATTGTGTAATTCACTATCAGTTACATTATTGTACAAATGGTCAATATTCCAATTATTATTAAACTCAAGAATTTCATTATTACGTATAGTTACATTTGATGTTATCAAATTAATTGTCTCTGTTATCTGTTGATTGATGTCGCGACGAATTCTATCTCTTAATTCAAATGGTGGATTTACTAAACTCATACTAATTTGTGGTTGTCTATCTATAATTAATTGTATTGGTTCATCTTGTTCTTCATTATCCTGAATATCTACAATAGTTTCTTCTTCATTTTCACTATCATTATCGCTGTTATTTCTTGTTATATCATCATCGTCTTCATTATTATATATATTTATAAAATCGTTAATACTATTATCATTTTCATATTCAATAGCAAATTCTAATATTGGATATGAATTATTATTTATCATACCATTATCAATATTATAAATATTAATTATTTCTTCATTACGACAAACTGGACAATTCATATTATTAGTGAGAACACATTGTTCTCTACAATGAAAACAAATATAATGTTTACATAAAGTAATATCCATTGTACTATCATTACAGATGCTACATACTTGTTCGGCGTTATATGGAATAATTGTTTCTTCTAATTTTAATTGAATATATGACTCTGGGCTAACTAAATCACCATTATAAACTCTATATGTTGCTACTATTTGTTCAATTCTATGTAATGCTTTTTCTATAGATTTATATTTTATGTATAATAATGAATATGCTTGCTTTTTTTTCCTATTATTTTTAGTTACCAAACATTTTATATTGATTGATTCAAAATTAACAATATTGTATTTTGAATGAATAACTACATAACAATAAATTCCGTCAATTTTTACTGGACGTAAATGATAAGTTTTATGCTTTGTCAAATGTTGTTTTATTAATCTAGCTAATTGTTTTATGTTTCTATATTTTTCACTATTTTTATTATCATTGATGACATTATTTTTTATACTTGGTACAATATTTACAGGGGTTTGATATGCTTGTTCTATAAATTCTGGTCGCAATGCTGAAAGAGATGCCATTTATAATTTGATTGTTTTTATTTATTCTTTATATTTTCGTAATAAAGGAATTCAATTTTTTGTCTTCACAAAAATGAGAAAAATGAGAAAAATAATAAAAACAAATATAATAAAAACAATATGTTCTCTATTATAATTTATAAATTCCAATGAATTATTGTCGCATTATTATCTTATTATTATTTTGTAAATTTATAAAAGGTCTAACAATGGCTAATAATTTACACAAAGAACCACAAAAAAATCTGATAATGAATACTTTGAATGTTCCTAAAAAAGAAAATATAAATATTATTATAAAAAGAAAAACTCAAGGATTTATAAAAATTATAAGACCTCAAAACATTATTCCTACATTGTTTCTATGCTTTACTGGTGGTTGGATAGGTAATCCTTCTATAAGATCATTATTGAATTCTCCTAAATTTATTGTTAGTTCTATAAATGCGGTAACAGTTATGTCCAGTAGTATGATTATCAACGATTTATTTGATTTGGAAATTGATAAAATAAATAATCCGAAACGGCCATTAGTTACTGGTGAAATAACAAAATCCGAAGCGGTTTTTTTTAATTGTATTTTGATAGCATTAACTGAATTACTATCATTCAAATATTTGGCAGCCAATTCAATATTGTTTGTTAATTTGGCTTTATTGAATGTTACTATTTATACCCCATTTCTTAAACGTTTATTATTTATAAAAAATATATCTTGTGCTTCTTTGGTATCTTTTTCCATATTTTTTTCAGGTTTGGCAAGCATTAGTTTACAAAATTTATCTTTCAATAATAAAACTCGTTCTTTATTATGGATTGCTGTTAGAACCATATTTTTCGGTTCATTGTTTAATGAATTATTATTAGACATGCATGATTATGAAGGAGATAAAAAGTTCAATATAAATACTTTTCCAGTTGTTTTTGGATTAGAAAAATCTTGGGTTCTCGCGAATATAATAATGAAAACAAATATTGCTTGGAATTCATTTCATATAATGTGTTTGTATAATTTTCAAATTGGAATAATATTTTCATTTATTTTGTATCCACTTTTGTTTAATTTACGAAGAATAAAGAATTCAGGGTTCTCAAAAGACAGTATTTCAAATGCGATAAACAATTCAAATATTCCTTTATTCTTGTTATTGATTTATTTATGTATATTACAAAAAATATAGTATGAAATCTAAGAAATGTAATATATTATATAAAAAATATAAAAAAAACACTATATAAAAAGTAATTGCTATATTTTATTATCCGAATATGAACGAACAAAATAATGTATTAACCATTAAAACTGTTCAAATACAGCCTATTCGTAATATGATTACTGCTATTAAAGATATTTTAACTGATGCTACTATTACTTATACAAAAGAGGGTATGAAAATTATTAATTTTGATAAAACACATACAATATTAGTAAATGTAAGTTTAAAAGCTCATAAATTTGAACAATATGTATGTAATCCGGATAAAATAATTGTTTGTGCGAATACACTTCATTTATTCAAAGTGGTTTCTACAATGTCTAATGACGATACTTTATCTATGTATATTGATAAAAATGATTATCACGATGGTATAGTTTCACATCTAGGATTACAATATGATAATGGCGATATTAAACAATGTTACAGTCAAAAATTGAGATTGATAGAACCAGATACAGAAGAGTTAGTCGTTCCTGATGTAGAATATTCTACTGTTATTAACTTACCAACCGCTGATTTCCAAAAAATTATTCGTGATTTAAATGGAATTTCAGATCGTATTGAAATAAAATCAGTAGGAAATGATCTGATTTTTTCTTGTGAAGGCAATTTCGCTAGTTCGCGCATTTTTCGTTCCGAATCCGATGGATATATGGAATTTATCCAAAAACCCGATGCTTCTGTTATTATACAAGGCGAATTTTCATTGAAAAGTCTTAGTCATTTTATTAAATGTACTCCATTATGTAGTCATTTGGAGATGTATTTGGGCAATGATTTACCATTGATTGTCAAATATGATGTCGCATCATTAGGAGAAATAAAATTATGTCTAGCACCATTACCCCCATCGTAATTTTTTGTATTTTTATAAAAAAAATATTGTTTCTATGAACAATATTTTTGTTTTTGTATTTTTTATTAATTTTATTTTTGTATTTTTTATTAATTTTATTTTTGTATTTTTTATTAATTTTATTTT